>Ga0257120_1001453_pt1 | contig 15543 bp, 14 predicted proteins | sample SI106_10metaG_FD_190153 | JGI IMG/M metagenome (GOLD analysis project Ga0257120, IMG submission 190153) | Marine microbial communities from Saanich Inlet, British Columbia, Canada - SI106_10 | ecosystem: Environmental > Aquatic > Marine > Inlet | place: Canada: British Columbia | collected... | reverse complement strand
GGGAAATGTAAAAATGTTCACGGCCATTCTTATAAACTTTCTGTAACCGTTTCCGGAAAACCAATAAAAGACAATACCAACGTAAAATATGGAATGGTCATTGATTTTAGTGATTTAAAGAAAATTATTAACGAAGAAATCGTAGATGTTTTTGACCATGCAACCGTGTTTAACAAAAACACCCCTCATGTTGAGTTGGCCAAAGTGCTAAAAGGTAGCGGACATCATGTTATTTTAGTCGATTACCAGCCAACGAGTGAGATGATGGTGATTGATTTTGCTGAGAAAATAAAAAAAAGACTCCCTGAAAACATTCAATTATACGGTATAAAACTTCAAGAAACTGAAACAAGTTTTGCAGAGTGGTATGCACATGAAAATTAATTCTTAAAATTAAAACTATGAAGTTATCAAAAGTAATTATCATTCTAATCATTTCAGTACTTGTTGTAAATTGTGACAATGATTCTAAAGAACCAACGATTATTTTGTCAAATAGTAATATTGCTGGATCATACAGTATTACTAGTTTGAATACAGAAATGAAAGTAACCTCAGTAACTCAGGTTGGAGGCGTTTCAGTTCCACTTGATGTTGCTACTGCTTCAAGTAATGGAGATACCTTTCAAATTGATTTTCAGCTCGAAGAAAATGGCTCTTTTAAAGCAATTGGGCAATTTAGAATGATTTCTAAAGTAACTCCAGCTATTGGAAACCCCGAAACAGAAACTGTCATATTAGATATTGATACCTCTGGAACTTTTGATTTAGATACGACAAACAATACGATTCAATTTAATGTCTCTTTTGGCGATTTCTTAAGTGGAACCTTCAATATAACTACATTTAATGAGACCGTTCTTGTTTTGTATCAAGAAACGGAAGAAACGGAAGACCCTATAACAACAGAGATGGAGACAACTATTAGCTTTGCAAGGAGCTAAGATGAAGCAAACATAAAAAGAAAGGCCGTCTATATTAGACTGCCTTTTTTTTTAAAACATTAAAAAGGAATCTCTTATTTTCCATTAAAAGTATTCATTGTATTGGCCAATCCCGCAGTTCCAAAAGAGGTGATTATTTTTGCTGCTAATGGCAACTTTTCTATTAATTGACTCGTTTCTTCCTTGGTCCATTCTCCTAGGACAAAATCTACTTGCCTCCCTTTGCTGTAATCTCCCCCAATTCCAAATCTGAAGCGCGCATACTGTTGGGTTTGTAATTTTTCTTGAATATCTTTTAATCCATTATGTCCCCCAGCAGAACCTTTTGCTTTTAATCGAATCGCTCCAAAATCTATATTAACATCATCTGTAACTACTAAAATATTTTCTAAAGAGATGTTCTCTTTATTCATCCAGTATTTCAATGCTTTTCCGCTTAAATTCATAAACGTGCTCGGTTTTAAAAGAATAAACGTTCGCCCTTTAACTTTATAGGTTGCTAGATCTCCTAGCTTAAAAGTTTCAAAAGTGAGGTTGTTTTCAAGGGCAACTTCATCCAAAATTTTAAAGCCAATATTATGTCGGGTATTGCCGTACTTTTCACCAATATTTCCCAAACCAACAATTAAAAATTTCTTCATTACATCTTCCTTAAATTCAACTTTTGTAACAAATATATTAGAAAAAAAGTTTTTAAAATTCATTTCGTAAAAATACTAAAATAAAAAAAGCGTTACAGATTTGTAACGCTTTTTGTATCATATAATTGTAAAAATTACTCTGTAGCAGCAGCTTCTGTTGTTGCTTCTGTTGCTTCTTCTGTCGCTTCTTCAACTACTGATGCATTACGTGAAGTTCTAACTTGAACAACAACCGTATTGTCTGGATGCATAAATGTATACACCTCATTAAATAAAGAAGAGATTAATAGTTTGCTCCCAATTTTTAATCCAGAAATGTCTGCAGATATAAAATCTGGCAAATTAGACGGCAATGCTTTTACTTTTAATTTACGATTTGTAAAACGCAAAGACCCTCCGTTTAAAACTCCTGGTGAAGTCCCTGTTAACTTTACAGGAATCTTCATTGTAATTTCCTTGTTATCAAATAACTGGTAAAAATCTACATGGATAATTTTATCAGTTACTGGGTGAAACTGAATGTCTTGTAAAATCGTTGGTGTTTTTTGTCCGTCAACGTCAATCGTTGCTGTATAAACGTTTGGAGTGTATACCAAGTTTTTAAACGCTTTTTCTTCTGCTGAAAAGTGTATTGGGTTTTCTCCTCCGTATATAACGCAAGGAACCATACCAGCATTACGTAAGGCTTTCGTTGCTACTTTGCCCACGCTTTCTCTTTTTGATCCTTTAATTGTAATTGATTTCATTACTTTTTTTATTATTTATTTACATTAAAAATTGTCCACTAATTGAAGTATTGTCTTGCACTTTGTGCATAACATCCGCAAATAATGGCGCGCAAGATACTACTTTTATTTTAGATGTCACCTTTTTTAAAGGGATAGTATCAGACACAATGAGCTCTGTTAGAGCAGAATTTTCGATTTTCTCATAAGCATCTCCGGAAAGTATTGGGTGGGTACAAATTGCGCGTACGCTTAAAGCCCCTCTTTCTTTCATTAAATTGGCTGCATGGGCTAAGGTTCCTCCGGTATCAATCATATCATCAACCAAAATAACATTCTTCCCTTTGACATCTCCAATGAGTTCCATATGTGAAATAACATTGGCTTTTTTTCTTTGTTTGTAACAGATTACAACATCTGAATGTAGGTGTTTAGAATACGCATAAGCTCTTTTAGAACCTCCCATGTCTGGAGAAGCAATCGTTAAGTTGTCCAACTTAAGACTGTTTACATAGGGCATAAAAATAGTAGAGGCATATAAATGATCTACTGGCTTTTCGAAAAAACCTTGAATTTGATCTGCATGTAAATCCATCGTCATAATTCTTGTTGCACCTGCAGTTTGCAATAAATTTGCGACTAATTTTGCACCAATAGCAACTCTAGGTTTGTCTTTTCTATCTTGCCTTGCCCAACCAAAATAAGGCATTACAGCGGTAATATGTCTGGCTGATGCTCTTTTTGCAGCATCCAACATTAATAACATTTCCATTAAGTTGTCTGCTGATGGAAAGGTAGATCCGATTAAGAAAACCCTTCTCCCTCTTACAGATTCTTCGAATGCTGGTTGAAATTCACCGTCATTAAAATGGGTTGTGGTTACTTTTCCTAATTCGTATCCGTACTCTTTGGATATTTTTTCTGCTAGTGCTGTACTTTGAGAACAGGCAAAAAGTTTTGGGGAAAGCTGATTTGAAGACATTTAGTTGTGTTTAGTTGTTGTGTTTTACAAAAATATAAATTATTTAGTGAGTTTGAATCAAAAATTAGAGATTAAAACTAAAAATATTTATTAGCTTTGCAACGCACTTTAAAATTGCTCGAGTGGCGGAATTGGTAGACGCGCTGGATTCAAAATCCAGTTCTTTCGGGAGTGTGGGTTCGATTCCCACCTCGAGTACAAATTATCCCCAAGAATAAATTATTATTCTTGGGGATATATTTTTTATAACGTGACCGCTTACGCGGTACTTATTAAATTGTTAAAAAGCTCGAACTGCACGCACAGTGCTTGTGTAGCCCTTACTGAAGTTGAGCTGATGACCAATGGAGAAAAGCTGCATCAACGCGTCATCGGAATCGTGCTCCGTAGAACTCCAGTAATAAGTATTAGTAAATGCATTAAACCCAGAGACAGCCTCTAAAGTTGATTTATTAATATATATTTGGTTTAACTCATCTTTTGAGGGTAAAAACCAATCGGTATATTCTCCTCCTGTATAGGCCCTTGCCAGTCCTGCTGCATAAGATGTTTCTGTTGCACCTTGTGCAGATATAATAGCATCTGTATTGGCACTTCCAGTCCCTATAGCTGTTGCTGTTGCCCCTGTTGTAACAGAGCTACCATTGTTCCATTGTATACCAGAACTCTGGTCTTCTACTGCAGCAATTAAACCGTGGGTTTCGCCTGAAACATAACCTGTTTCTCCAGGTACAAATAGATGAAAAACAACGCCGCCTTGATAAAAATCACCTACCTGTAGTGGTGAGACTGGTACTACTGAACTTGATGCAGCACTAGCCGCACTTGTACCTATTGTATTGGTAGCAGTAACTGTAAAAGTATACCCGGTACCATTGGTTAAACCTGTTACTGTGATATCACCACTCCCTTCTTGACTTACAGTACCTGTTATAGCTCCTGGATTTGAGGTGGCTGTATAAGATGTTATTGCAGATCCTCCATTACTTGATGGGGCTGTAAACGAAATTATAACTTCTGTGTTACCGGGTGCAACCCCTGAAATTATGGGAGCGTCTGGAATCGTTTTTGTAAAAGATAGTGTACCCCATTTTGTCCCGTCATAAAACATAAAACTACCTCCATCAAAATCTGTGACAAAGACCTGTAACCCTGCAACTGGACTTGCAATAGCTAAACGCTGTGCATTGGTCATTCTTGGTATTAATAATCCTTTTGTGGTAGAGGTTATATCTAAGGCTGCTGAGCCGTCTGGGCTTGACGTACCAATACCCACTTGGGCATAGGTACTTGCAGTGATTAATACTGCCACTAAAAACGTGAAAATTTGTTTCATTGATTTATTGATTTAAAATAGAACGTTTATTCAGTAAAAATTCCTGTGTTACTTGCAAAACTTCAAAATAAATGGATGCTTAATCGGACTTCTTTATAGGGAAACCCAATTTTGTTTTGATTAGGTTCTAACCTCAACAATCCCTTACATAGTGTGTTTTTAGCGCAGACCTTAAAATTACGATCCCATATGCTGCTGCTTTGATTTCTATTTGTTTTTTTCTAGGTTTATTACTCAAAAGATTAAATCTAGAATGATATGCTCCTTTTAGTTTTTAAATTAACAAATACGATCAAAAAGGCATTACTATCAGAATATGCAGGGTGACTAGTGAGCACGAATTGCACGCACAAATAACTCAAGATTCTCTTTTTCATGACCAGAATCACCTCCGTCTGGATTAAAATGCACGAAAATCGCTTCATTAGCATCTTTCTCGGTAGAGCTCCAATAAAATGGGTCAAAAAAACCTTCAGCTTAATATAATTCGAATGTGGTTTTTATTTGAGTCCTTTTGCATGCAACTGTGTATAACACAAATATAAGTGTTGTTATGAAAGTGAAAACAAAAATCCTTTTATTTAGATAGACTGCTGTTTTTTTACATTATTTCTTGTCAAAAATGGAGAAATATAGGAGGAAAATATGATATTGGCAACACCGTAAAAAGCGATACAATGGAAATAAAAAACAGCACAAATTCTAAAAATTTAAATTTAATAGTGCTCGCTTTTTAATATCTTTGGAGAAGTCTATTTAATTAAACATCAAAATGAATGAATTTATCCTTTATTTCAAAATGGGTCTTTACCATGTGTTAGACTTTGCTGCCTATGACCATATTTTATTCTTGATTGTTCTAGCGGTTATCTTCAGCTTTCATCAATTTAAAAAAGTAGTCTGGCTTGTTACTTTATTCACTATTGGTCATTCTGTAACCTTGGCTTTATCTGCCTATGGAATTCTCAGTGTAAAAATGGACTTGATTGAATTTTTAATTCCACTGACCATTTGTGTCACTGGAATTGTTAATGTTGTTACCGCTAAAAAATCAACATCAGGTAAAGAAAATACTAATTTAATTTTGGGGCTCGTTTTTGGATGTATTCATGGCCTAGGCTTTTCCAATTACTTTAAAATGATGATTGGCAAAGAAGAAGACAAGCTTTTACCGCTGCTAGAATTTGCACTGGGTATTGAAGCCGCTCAAGTTATCATTGTTTTAGCAGTTTTGATACTAGGAAATATTCTTCACTATTTTTTTAATGTTACAAAAAGAGATTGGGTTATGGTATGCTCCTCAATAGTCATTGGTTTTTCATTGCAAATGATGTTCAACAGAATTTTTTGGTAAACAAATTTTGTTGAATTATTAACGTCTTATTTCTACAAATCTTTTTACTTTCGTTGTAATGACAGAAAAGAAACAATTAAAATACGATCGCGCCTATTTAAAAATGGCCTTTGAGTGGGGTAAACTCTCACATTGCAAACGGAAACAAGTAGGGGCTTTAATTGTAAAAGATCGGATGATTATTTCTGATGGGTTCAACGGAACCCCATCTGGCTTTGACAATTGTTGTGAAGATGATTCAGGTGCCACAAAATGGGAGGTTTTACATGCGGAGGCCAATGCCATTTTAAAGGTAGCCTCTTCTACTCAATCGGCAAACGGAGCAACTCTATACATTACATTGTCTCCTTGTACGCAGTGTAGTAAATTAATTCATCAAGCAGGAATAAAACGCGTTGTTTTTGCGAACGCTTACAAAGATGCTTCTGGCATTGATTTTTTAGATAAAGCAGGAGTTGAGATCATGCATTTGCCTTATGAATAATAAAAACAACCTTCCTCTATATTTTTCTTTAGCTCTTATTTTGGGGATTTTTATTGGTGCTTTAATGAATGGAGGCTCCTCTAATCTATGGTCTTTTTCAAAAAATGCTGCGCAAGAAATAAAGATAAAAAAACTAATCAATTTTATTGAAAAAGAATACGTAGACAACGTTGACACCGAAAACTTATTAGATATTGCCATCAATGAAATGTTGGGAGAATTAGATCCACATTCCGTATACATTCCTAAAGAGAACTTACAAGCTGTTCAAGAGAGAATGCAAGGTAATTTTGAGGGAATCGGTGTGCAATTTAGAATGATCAACGACTCCATAACCGTTATCCAGCCCATAAAAGGAGGTCCAAGCATTCTAGCAGGCATCAAATCTGGAGACAGAATTTTAATAGCAGACAAAGACACCTTGTTTGGTAAAAACATCTCTAGTAACAATATTCCTAAGTACTTAAAAGGAAAACCAAAGACAACCGTTGCGCTACAATTGTATAGAAAAAGTAATGACTCTCTTTTCACTGTTCAAGTTACTCGTGGAAAAGTAAATATTAAAAGTGTAGACTTGGCCTACATGCTTTCGGATGCTCTTGGGTATATTAAAATAGATCGTTTTGCTCGAAATACTTTCAGAGAATTTAAGTCTTCTCTTCAAACGTTAATTGATCAAGGAATGACCGCTCTCGTTTTAGATTTACGCGGAAATGGTGGTGGTTTTATAGACATTGCAAATCGTATTGTTGATGAGTTTTTAGAAGAGAACACGCTGATTGTATTCACAAAAAACAATCAAAATAAAATTGAAAAATCTTTTTCAAGCGCTAAAGGCAGTTTCAAAAAAGGGGGCTTGTATATATTGATTGATGAAAATTCTGCATCTGCCTCAGAAATTGTGGCTGGAGCCCTCCAGGATAATGACAAAGGAACCATTGTTGGACGTCGTTCTTTTGGAAAAGGATTGGTGCAAATAGAAATGGATTTAGGAGATGGTTCTGCTGTCCGTTTAACAACTGCAAGATATTATACCCCCACAGGACGCTCCATTCAAAAACCATATGCTAAAAATGGTAATGAAAACTACTACAAAGACTACCAACAAAGAGTTTTTAGCGGAGAACTGCTAAATAAAGACAGTATAAAAACAATAGACTCTCTACAATTTAAAACTCCAAAAGGAAAGATTGTTTATGGTGGTGGTGGGATAATTCCAGATGTTTTTGTTGCCATAGACACCTCTTCTTATCTCTCGGGGTTCTACTTCAATTCTATCAATGATTTTGCTTTTAATTTTGTAGACAACAACAGAGCCTCTCTTGGTAAATGGACTCTCAATACTTTTATTTCAGATTTTGATGCAGACGAAACCATTTTAGAGACTTATTTGACAGGTCAAAAGATCGAAAAAAAATCATCCTTTAAAATAAGACAGCGTATTAAAAAATACCTAAAAGCAGCGATTGCAAACTCTCTTTTTGGTGATCTTGGTTTTTATAGAATTTTACATCAAGACGATAAAATGCTCCAAAAAGTAGCAACGCTAGAAACTTCAGATTAAGAAATCAATTCTTTTTTCTCGTTCTGTTTTAAAGCCATATATACTATTCATTTATGAAAAACTACTGGGTTTACTTTTTCTTCTTTTTTCTTCTGATGAGTTGCTCGTCTAAAGAGGAGGAAACATACATCCCTGTTCCTCATGTGTTAGAAATTCCAATCCTTTTTCAAGACAAATTAATCGCTCCAATTATCCCAACAAACAATCCATTAACTGAAGAGGGAGTTGCTCTTGGAAAAAAATTATTCTTTGATAAAATTTTATCTGGCAACGAAACTCAGTCTTGTGCAACTTGCCACGATCCAGCAGCCTCTTTTACAAATAACGAGCGGTTTAGCAAAGGAATTGATGGTCGATTTGGAACAAGAAATTCAATGCCCTTATTCAATTTAGCTTGGAATTTTGAAGAGCTTTTTGCCTGGGACGGAAAAGAATTTAGTTTAGAAAAACAAGCACTAGAACCGGTTTCAAACCCTATCGAAATGCATGCAGATTGGAAAACTGTCGTTAAAAAACTAGAAAACCATGCAACCTATCCGTTTTTGTTTCAGCAAGCTTTTGGTTCGTCAAGGATTGACTCTGAATTAGTAACAAAAGCAATTGCACAATTTGAAAGAACGCTGATTTCTGGTAATTCTAAATTCGATCAATATTTGCGTGGAAAAAAAAACCTAACCCCTAAAGAACAAAACGGCTTTACTATTTTTATGGATGAGGCCAAAGGAGACTGTTTTCATTGTCATGGAAGTAATAATAATCCTCTCTGGACAGATCATAAATTTCACAACAATGGTTTAGATCTCGAATTTAAAGATCTAGGTTTGGGGGCGATAACAGGAGATCCCTCAGATAACGGCAAATTTAAATCTCCTTCCATACGAAATTTAGCTTTCACAGCTCCCTACATGCATGACGGACGATTTACAACCCTAGAAGAAGTTATCAATCATTATTCAGAAGGCCTAAAACCGTCCTCTACAATAGATCCTTTAATGAAAAAAGTGGCGCAAGGAGGCGTGCAACTTACCCCAAAAGAAAAAACCGATTTAAAAGCCTTTCTACTCACTCTTTCAGATTCAGATTTTATCAATAACCCTGCCTTTAAAGAGTAATCAATAAATCCAATTGTGCCATTAGGTTTCATAATTGAAATTTGAGTCTTTTATTAGACTTATATTGTATATTTGCAACATATTTAATTTTAATCTATTTAAAATTAATCTATTTAAAAACATGATAAAAGTTTCAGATACAGCAAAGAAAAAAGTAGTCGCATTGATGATCGATGAAGGCTTTGACGCTACAAAAGACTTTGTAAGAGTTGGGGTAAAAAGTGGAGGATGCTCAGGGCTGTCCTACGATTTAACCTTTGATAATAAAAAAGAAGAAAACGACAAGGTTTTTGAAGAAAATAACGTGAGAATTATTGTTGATAAAAAAAGTTTTTTATACCTAGTAGGAACTACTTTAGAGTACTCTGGTGGTTTAAACGGAAAAGGATTTGTATTTAACAACCCAAACGCAAACCGAACTTGTGGTTGTGGGGAATCATTTTCGCTTTAAAAATTAGAAAAAGATGTCAAAATATACTGAAGACGATTTAAGAGAAGAATTAAAAACCAAAGAATACGAATATGGTTTTTATACGGATATAGAAAGTGAGACCTTTGCCAAAGGGTTGAATGAAGATGTTGTTCGCGCTATCTCTAAAAAGAAAAATGAACCCCAATGGATGACCGATTGGCGAATAGAAGCTTTTAGAGTTTGGGAACAAATGGAAGAACCTGAATGGGCGAATGTTCGTTATGAAAAACCAAAATTTCAAGATATTGCATACTATTCTGCGCCAAAAGAAAAACCAAAATTAAATTCTTTAGACGAGGTTGATCCAGAATTATTAGACACTTTTAAGCGTTTAGGAATTTCCTTGGACGAACAAAAAAAATTAGCCAACGTCGCGGTAGATATTGTCATGGATTCTGTGTCTGTTGCAACCACTTTCAAAAAAACACTTGGTGAAAAAGGGATTATTTTCATGCCTATTTCTGAAGCAATCCAAGAACATCCAGAATTGGTAAAAAAATACTTAGGAACTGTTGTTCCAACAAAAGACAACTTTTACGCAGCGTTAAATTCTGCTGTTTTCTCTGATGGGTCGTTTTGTTACATTCCAAAAGGAGTTCGATGTCCTATGGAATTGTCTACCTATTTTAGAATTAATGAAGGAGGAACAGGACAGTTTGAAAGAACCTTAGTTGTTGCTGATAAAGGCAGCTATGTTTCTTATCTAGAAGGATGTACTGCTCCGAGCAGGGATGAAAATCAGCTTCATGCCGCTGTGGTAGAACTCGTTGCCATGGACGATGCAGAAATAAAATATTCTACGGTTCAAAACTGGTATCCAGGAAATGCAGAAGGAAAAGGAGGCGTTTATAATTTTGTTACTAAAAGAGGTCTTTGTGAAAATAATGCAAAAATTTCTTGGACACAAGTAGAAACCGGTTCTGCGGTTACCTGGAAATATCCTTCATGTATCTTAAAAGGAAACAACTCTGTTGGTGAATTTTACTCAATTGCAGTAACAAATAACCACCAACAAGCAGATACAGGTACAAAGATGATTCACTTGGGTAAAAACACCAAGTCAACGATTATTTCAAAAGGAATCTCTGCAGGTCATTCTCAAAATTCATACAGAGGTTTAGTGCAAATAAATTCAAGGGCAGAAAATGCACGTAATTTCTCCCAATGCGATTCTTTATTGATGGGAAATGCTTGTGGTGCTCACACATTTCCATATATCGAAGTTAAAAACAAATCAGCGCAAATAGAACACGAAGCGACAACAAGTAAAATTGGAGAAGACCAATTGTTTTACTGTAATCAGCGAGGAATTGATACTGAAAAAGCAATCGCTTTAATTGTAAACGGGTTTAGCAAAGAAGTGTTAAACAAGCTTCCGATGGAATTTGCTGTAGAAGCTCAGAAGTTATTGGAAATCAGTTTAGAGGGCTCCGTAGGATAATTAAATAAACAAAAACGCCTACAGTTAACACTTAAAGGCACTTAGTATAAAAAAGGATGTTAAAAATAGAAAATTTACAAGCAAGCATAAATGATAAATCAATTTTAAAAGGATTGAATTTAGAAGTAAAAGCAGGCGAAGTTCATGCGATTATGGGTCCAAATGGTGCGGGAAAAAGTACATTGGCAAATATCATTGCGGGAAAAGAAGAATATGAAGTTACTGATGGAACCATTGAGTTAAATGGAGAAGATATTAGTGAGTTAGCTCCAGAGGAAAGAGCACATAATGGCGTCTTCCTGTCTTTCCAATACCCTGTAGAAATCCCAGGAGTTTCTGTAACCAATTTCATAAAAACAGCCATTAACGAAACTCGAAAAGCAAAAGGTTTGGAAGACATGCCTGCTAAAGACATGTTGAAAATGATTCGCGAAAAGTCTGAATTATTAGAAATAGACCGTAAATTTCTGTCTCGCTCCTTAAACGAAGGTTTTTCCGGAGGAGAAAAAAAACGTAATGAAATTTTTCAAATGGCAATGCTAGATCCAAAATTAGCTATTTTGGACGAAACAGATTCGGGGTTAGATATCGATGCACTGCGTATTGTTGCTAACGGAGTTAACAAACTAAAATCTAAAGACAATGCCGTAATTGTTATTACGCACTACCAACGCCTACTCGATTATATTGTTCCAGACTTTGTGCACGTTTTACACAATGGAAAAATTGTAAAATCTGGAGATGCCTCTCTAGCTCTAGAGTTAGAAGCAAAAGGATATGATTGGATTAAACAAGAATTAGTTTAAGATATAAGCTAAAAAGATGGAATTAAAAGATAAAATATTATCATCGTACGTAGCATTTGAAAACCGTGTAGATACGAATTCTGATGTACATGAAATTCGTTCAGAAGCATTTCAAAATTTTGAAGATCTAGGCTTTCCAACAAAAAAGTTAGAAGCATGGAAATATACTTCTTTAAACACTGTTTTAAAGCCGGATTATAGCATCTTTCCGAATAAAGAAAACGACATTGAACTTTCTGATGTAAAAAAATATTTTATACACGATATTGATGCCTATAAGCTTGTTTTTGTTGATGGTAAGTACAATTCTTTTCTCTCAGAAACGACACATGATAATTTTGATGTTTGCCTAATGTCTGCGGCTTTAAGTAAGCAAAAATACAAGATAGTTATTGAAAATTATTTTAATAAAATTGCAAAAAAGGACAACCTAACTTCTTTAAACACCGCTTTTGCCAACGAAGGTGCTTATATCTATATTCCTAAAAATGTTGAAGTTAAAAAACCAATTCAGATTATTAATTTCACAACAGGTTCTGAATCGGCAACAATGTTACAGCCAAGAAATTTAATTGTTGTTGAGGAAAATGCACATGTTCAAATTATAGAACGTCATCAGAGCTTGACAACGAATCCTGTTTTAACAAATGCAGTAACAGAAATTTTTGCAGACAAAAGAGCTTTTGTAGATTATTATAAAATTCAGAATGACAAAACCAATGCTTCTTTAGTAGACAACACTTATATAGAGCAACAATCGAATAGTGTTGTTGCTGTTCACACGTTTTCATTTGGTGGAAATATTACAAGAAACAACTTGAATTTTTATCAAAAAGGACAACACATTGATTCAATCTTAAAAGGGATTACGATTATTGAAGGAAAGCAACACGTTGATCATCATACTTTAGTGCATCATATAGAGCCAAATTGTGAGAGTCATCAAGATTATAAAGGAATCTATGACGATCGCTCTACAGGGGTGTTTAACGGAAAGGTTGTTGTTGAAAAAGAGGCTCAAAAAACAAATGCATATCAACAAAACAATAATGTTTTAGTAAATGATAAAGCTACAATTAATGCAAAACCTCAACTTGAGATTTTTGCAGATGATGTAAAATGTTCTCATGGATGTACAATTGGCCAATTAGATGATGAAGCTTTGTTTTACATGCAACAAAGGGGTATTCCGAAGAAAGAAGGAAAGGCTTTATTAATGTATGCCTTTGCAAATACGGTTTTAGAAAGCGTAAAAATACCAGAAGTAAAACAGCGAATCACTGAGTTAATTGCCAAAAAATTGGGTGTTAATATCGGGTTTGATTTATAAAAACTTACCTTATTACTAATATAAAAACAAACCACGCAAATTGCGTGGTTTTTTCATTTTTACTCGATCGCCTCCAAGATCCCCTTCAAAAACTCATTCTCTTCAAATTCAGATAATCCAAAGCGAACAACTACTAAATCTTGATCTGGTAAAACATACACCCTTTGGCCTTGGTATCCATGTGCACAATACATGTTTTTTGGAACGTCTTTAAATTGCCCTTCTGTATTTAACCAAAAATGTGCACCATACACTCCGCTAGATCCTGGTGTTGGTGTGGTTACATACTCTACCCAATCTGTGTCAAAGAGTTGTTCTCCGTTCCAATTCCCGTTATGAAGGTACAAGAGCCCTAACTTACCCCAATCTCTGGCAGTTGCCCAGGAATAAGAGGAACCAACATAGTTTCCGCTTAAATCAGCTTCTAAAACCATGGTGCTCATCCCTATTTTATCAATTAAATCTGAATACCAAAAGTCTAAATACTCTTGATGTGTTTTAAACAGATTTCTTAAAAGCCTGGATAATAAATTTGTGGTTCCGGAAGAATAATTCCAAGATTCATTTGGCTTGCCCACTAGAGGCTTGTTTTCTTGCGCTCTACTCATATCCCGGTCTAAAAACAACATTTTAGTCGCATCAGAAATTTCGTCATAATTTTCATCCCATTCTAGGCCAGAATTCATTTGTAGTAAGTTATGAAGTGTAATGTCTTTTCTTGCATCATTCTGCCAAGATTCTACAAGTGCTCTGTTTTGTACATTTAATTTTCCTTGATACTGCAGCACTCCAAAAACAGTACTTAAAATACTTTTTGTCATCGACCATCCTAATATTTTGGAGTCCTGACGAAACCCTCTCGCGTATTGTTCTCCAATAATTTTGTCTTTATAGACAACTACAATAGCCCTTGTATTAGAAGCTTCACAAAGAGCGTCTATTGTTTTATCTAGTTTTTTATAATTGATGTTTCCAAACACAGTATCTTTTTGAGAGGCATTCCAAAAAGGATACATCTCTGTAGTTTCTATATGCGATCTATTCGGAACTAAATAAGGAGTTGTTTCATCGGTAGTTTTTAAGGTTAGAACACTTCCAAGCCCCTCTCTGTAGATTGCCTTTCTCGTCAATAACCCAAACACAGAGGAAGTGGCCGTTTTGTTTTCTAAATCAATTTTATCTGAGGCTAAATGAACTGGCGAAAAATTAGTATCGGTGCTATCTGTCAAAGCTAAACTTCTGTTGGCTAAAAAAGCAGAAGAAGCTGTATTTTTTGCAGAATATCCTGCCAAAATATTTAATTTCGGATAATTATAAATGACGGTACTGGTAATCACTACCGTTAATAAAAGGAGTATTCTCTTAAAAATCTTCATCATAAGGTTTTAGTTATGCGAAAATAAGAAAATCATATTGTCTTTTTGAAAACTTTAAAAAATCAACCGTTATCTTTGCATTATAAATTCGATTCGTATGATAAATATTGATAAAATTCGAAAAGATTTCCCAATTCTAAATAGAACGGTAAACGGCAAGCCTTTGGTGTATTTTGACAATGCCGCCACCTCACAAACACCGCAAATAGTTATTGATACTATTGTTGATTATTATAGCAATTTCAATGCAAATATTCATAGAGGTGTTCACACATTAAGTCAAGAGTCTACAGATAAGTATGAGGAAGCCCGTATAAAAATTCAAAAACATTTTAATGCAGCGCATGCTTACGAAATTATACTAACCTCAGGAACAACCCATAGTATCAATATGGTGGCTTCAGGGTTTGAAACATTGTTACAAAAAGACGATGAAATTATTGTGTCGGCTTTAGAACATCATTCCAATATTGTTCCTTGGCAAATGTTGTGTGAGAAAACAGGTGCTATTTTAAAGGTAATTCCAATGAGTTTAGATGGTTCTTTGCAAATGGACGTGTATCATCGTTTGGTCAATGAAAAAACAAAAATTGTCTTCTGTAACCACGTTTCTAATGCTCTAGGAATTGTAAATCCTATTGAAGAAATTATTGAAAAAGCGCATCTATTTGGTGCTGCAGTTCTAATTGACGGAGCTCAAGCAACCCCTCATATTAAACCAGATGTACAAGCGTTAAATGTTGATTTTTATGTAGCCTCTGCCCACAAGTTATGCGGTCCTACAGGGGTTGGTTTATTGTATGGTAAAAAAGAATGGTTAGAAAAACTACCTCCTTATCAAGGTGGCGGAGAAATGATCGATACCGTTAGCTTTGAAAAAACAACCTACGCGGGTTTACCTCATAAATTTGAAGCGGGAACACCAAATATTTGTGGAGGAATCGCTTTTGGAACGGCTTTAGACTATATGAATGCA
>Ga0257120_1001448_pt1 | contig 15591 bp, 10 predicted proteins | sample SI106_10metaG_FD_190153 | JGI IMG/M metagenome (GOLD analysis project Ga0257120, IMG submission 190153) | Marine microbial communities from Saanich Inlet, British Columbia, Canada - SI106_10 | ecosystem: Environmental > Aquatic > Marine > Inlet | place: Canada: British Columbia | collected... | reverse complement strand
CGAGGAAAATGGAATTTCCAAAAAAGGAGGTAGAAAGATGGTGATGAAAACCATCGAAATGGTCCTCATGTTAGGCATTCCCTATACCTTTATGATTTCTGGATTGGTCACAGCTGCATTGCCATTCATTGGCCTTTGGTTTATGATGGGTTTAGGCGCAGCAGGAATAGGTTCGAGCGTCATGCATGATGCAAACCATGGGTCATATTCGAGCAGCAACCGTGTTAATCGAATAATCTCATTCAGCATGGATTTAGTTGGTGGAAACGCCTTGATTTGGAGGCTTCAGCACAATGTATTGTACCATACGTACACCAATGTTCAAGGCGCTGATGAGGATATTGACGGCCCGCTTGTGTTGCGGTTTTCACCCAATCAAGAGCATAAGTTCATCCATCGCTTTCAACATTTACATGCCTGGCTGTTCTATCCATTGATGTCACTCGTTAAGGTTATATATACCGATCTGTTAAGCACAAGCGTCCTATGTTTTTTATTCAGTGTTAGTTGTTTTTTATTAAAGTAATGGAGCAGGAAGGATTCAACAAATCTCATTTGAACCATATTCTTATGTGATTACTGAAATAGGGGAGGAGGTTGCCCTGGAACATCGTTGGGAGTATATCCCAGCAAAGACCAACAATTTTACTTCTGTGGAAATGCCTATAGGTGAAGTAGAAGAGCTGGTTTAAGTATAATTCAACCTATGGTGCAAAGAGCTAATTTTTCACTTTGAGTATCGTGGTTTCCAAATTGATCTAATATTTCTAAGATAAAAGTCTTAAGCTCATTCATGCTGCCATCGTTGTTTGATGGACGAATAGAAAAGGCGCCTAAACCGGGTGAAATTTCGAGAAACTCTTTTCTACTGGGTGTTTTATAACCTGGGTATAAAACATAAACACCATCAGTTCCTCTGATAGCGTCCTTGTATGCATGCATTTTGATTAAATCAATCTTTTTATAAATCCCTTTTCTGTTTTCAATTTTTTCCTCATCTAACTCTTTTATGTCTTGGCGTATAGAATCAGTTATGTCGGCTATTTTATACTTTGCATCAAAATGAACATGCACAATTAATTCTTGTTTTTCAGCCTCGATTTCTGAAACCCCAAAAGGCCAAAAAGACAGAGTATAATTGGGTCTCAGCGTTGTTGTCCAACTTCCTGAATGAGGATATTGGTTCTTATAATTAAATGCTCGGTTATAGTTGAATTGGATATTGACTTTTTTCGTTTCTGCTTCAAACACACCTTTTAATGCGATGAGGCTTCCTTGTGTTATTCGAAGGTTCAGACTTTTTTCGGATTTTTCAAATAAACTAGACAAATCTTGGGTGTCTATTTTGAACATTTCGTGAAATAACCCGAGTAATTTAAAGAAGAGCCAATATTCGTAGAGTATAGCAATATCCTTTTTGCCATCACCATAAACATCTTCACCTCCTTGCCAAATTAATTTAACCGCAAGCTCAAACCTTAACCATGTCTTTAAAACTTCACAATAGCCTTCTTTGCGCTGAAGGATGGGACTGTTTAGCTTTAAACTCGTTAGTCTCGAAATATCTTTAAAACCAAACTGATGTAATTGTGATTCTAACTGATTAATTAACAAATTTGATTCAGAGTCAAGCTTTGAGCCGATAGGAGCAGCATTATTGATCTGTGAAAAAACTTTTAAAAATGTTTGCAGAGCATGTTTCACAAAACGATTTTCAGATGTGTCCACGGAATCAATTTTTCGGATGCTTGCAATTCTCTCGGTGATTGTTTTTAAACCAGCCTCTCTCAAGTAGTGACCGCTTGTTAACTTTGTTCTTCTCCCGCCTTTTACTAGATCTTTGACGTTGCCATTAGAAAACCTCCTTATACTTCGAACGTCTTTCTGCTCATAGGTTTCAGACCATTTGGTTGATGGGGCTATCAATATTTTGTGGATTGCATCCTTGAACTCGACTGAACTTACAAGCGATTGAATAAAAGAAAACATTTGGTAAAGTTTTTGACTGTCTTTCGGATATTCTAATTCAAAATGATGTAATACTGGAGAATTAGATTCAAGAAGAAATTCGGCACTTTTTTCTGTTATAAATTCAAGCATTTCTCGATAATCATCTCGATATCCCGGCTGAACCGACTGGACCTCTAGGCTAATTGATGCACACTTTTGGCGTTCGTCTTTTTTGAAAACGGGAATTTCTAAAGTGCCGACAAAAATGTTTGGAGAAATTGTTCCTATATTTTGTTTTAGTGTATGCCGTTGAATGATATTTATTCCAACGTCTCCCAAAATAAAACGATTATCGCTGATTGCATAGTCGTAAAAACACCCCTCAATTAACTGGAAACGCGCCTCATTATTATGAAGTGCCGAATCAAATCCATCAAATAAGGTTCCTTCTTTTTTTGGGCTGATGCATAGCTTTAGTCCTTTTTCTACGGAGTCCAGATTAATTTCTATTTCAGCCTCTTCTTTCATTTTCTACGCCTCCGCAAAACTTGCAAAACCACTGTCCTTGGCCCCTTTATACATTCTTGCTATTTTTTCTAGTGTCAAAGGATAGAGCACATTTAAATTGGTGTAATCAAAAACATCTTTATCAAAAACATCTTTGACCACTTTTAAATGACGTATTCCATTGGAACTCATTCCAATAACAGTTGGTTTTTTTACGCATAATCCGCCTAAGGTCTCTAAAACTGGTGAAAGCTTTCTCCTTGATCCATGGAGCTTGGGAAGCAATTTTTGCATGATGGCAATATCTATCTTTTCAGAGGTTTTCATGGTTTTATCTAGAACTCCTAATTGATTAATTAGAACCAGAATGTCAGTGGCAGTTCTATACCCAAATTCAGCACCTGTTTTTTGTAATTCGCTAAAAAATTTAGAAAGTTCTTTATCTATTTTTTTTCTATCCTTATTAGCGAGTGATTTATTTTCCGAATGTTCCATAAAGTGGCGAGCCATATTTGCTCCGGCTCCTACTTCATGGCCATCGAGGTACATAGCTTGCATATCTAATTCTATTGTTGAGGTTAAAAAACTATCCATTTCTTGCTGATTAATGCGAAACTCAATAGTATTGGCTCTGTCTAAAACTTTTGGGCTAAACATATTGGTGGTTTCGTCAATATTTACTGTACCGATAATAAATAAGTTTTTTGGCAATTTAAGCTTTGCCGGAACGCCATTTTGTGCAGTTCCTTCAGCATATAGATGAATCTGTTCACCTGATTCCATTACACTTAGAAAATCAGCAAAGTATCTCTCCACAAGACTCAAGTTCATCTCGTCAAGCACCAGAAAATGAGGTAATTTGGGGTTTGCATTTGCGTGCATTATCAAATCTATGACGCCGCTGTCTGGCTTTACATATTCTGTTGACTTTAGAGCATTGGGATAACCAAGCAGTGGTTCGCGATTGGTCCAATCCGCACCAACTGGTACAATACAATATTGCTTATCTTCTTGAGATATCCATTGAACATAAGCTTGGGCTAATTTAGTCTTCCCTGAACCTGAGAGTCCCGTCAATATGATGAATGGTTTAGTTAACAGCGAACTCACGAAACGAGCGATAAGTTTATCTGTGTAAAATAAGCCTGCTTTTCTACAAGCACTCTGGAAACCCTTAATTTCAAAAGGAATTTGCTCTTTTGAATCAAATTGAGCGCTCTTTCTTAGAATTGATTCTTGTCCTTTCTGCTGTTGTTGTGCAATTGTTGTGGCTTTTTTTACATCCATAGGTTTTTATTAGTCAATTAGGATTGGCTGGACAATTATCTCTAAGGTAATTTCTGTGCAATGTTAGGTTCAAAATTAAAGTTTTCGTTTCATGTCTCATCTGCGTGAATCCCTTGGATACAGGAGTGAATATTGCTTCCAAAAAACGGAGTTTAGAATCGTGTAGAGGTTTCTCAATTCCATGTTCTAAAAGTTGACCGAAGATTAAGACAATAAACGAGGGTAATATTTCACCCTGCATATAGGAAAGCAATAAGCACTTACGCACTCTCTTCCGTCATTTTCTTAAAACTACTGATTGATATTATAAGCCACTTCAATGAGCCAAGGGAGTTTCCTAGATGTATCGCGTTCAAAATTACTCTGAGCTGGAATATCGAAATAAGATAAAATAATACTTTCAAATATTTGGACTGAACCTAGACACCCGCAATGGTAAAAGCATAAGTTTGAAAATCTCTTGAGAAAAGATTAATCTGGGCTTTGAGTGTTTTTGGATTTTAGTTTGCTTCCTTGACAGACACCCTTGTTTATTGAGAGTCCCAAATTGTTGTCTTGTCATGCATTCTCAGTTATACTTAGATTTCTCTATTGATAATTAGCTTTAGTTGTTCTGCTTAATGGTGTAGTAAATATCTTTCTTTTCAAAAGAAAATAGTTGGGTGAAAAGCTAGAATGAACTGCGCCTTAGTTCTAGTATCTCCAAATTCTCTTAGGTATGTTTTAAACTTTACTCCATGAAAAGACGCTCCTTTCCTAGCCTATCTGCCTTAACCACTGCAGGAGCAATAATACCATGTATCGTTTCGTAACCGACTGCTGCGACCTTTTCATTTTACTACAACTAGTTATTGTAATTTCTATTTCTCAGTACTGTTGTGTTCAATGGAGTAGAAAAAAATCCATCGCTTCATTTAGATGACTGCCTTTTTTCAATTTAAAATCATAGTCGCTGATTGTGATTCTATCCCATGGGAGGGGTGCTTGGTATAGGCAACGTATTGTTATATTAAGGAATCATTTCAAGCTCTTTTACTTGTGAATAGGACAAAAAAAGGAGCTAGGTTAAGCCTAGCTCCTTTTGGAGATAAAAAAATGCAATTCTTAGTGTGATACCACCATTCGATGATTCGCTCTTCCGAAACTTGATTCAATCGATATAATATATAAACCGTTTTCCCAGTTCTTCACATCGATTTCTTCCATGTTCTTATTGGTATTTGTCGCTCGATATATAGCAGCGCCAAGCGTATTAAAGACTGTGATTTCAACATTACTCGATCCCCAATCTTTCGCATTGATTACGAATGACTCTGACGACGGGTTAGGAAAAAGTGAGAACCTAGTATTATTTGCTATTGATACAATATTCGTAGTTGTATCACATACGGAGCAACTATTCCAACAGACAGCAGGTAAAATTGTATCTCCCGTAATCATTAAGAAACGGTTGACGCGGGTGGTAGATCCATCCAATGTGGATTTGGTACATGCATCACCTTCAGTAAGTTCTTCCTGAGTTGTCCAGCTATCCGTCGAAAATTTGTATTCGATTGAATCCCAAACTTGAACATTAATTTCCCAAATACCATTGCCATCTGCGTCAGTCATAGCCGCACAGTTACCACACCAACTGTTAAAAGTACCGTTCACTTCTGGAGTTGAAAAAGTTTCTGCATATTGGGTCATATCTACTTGGAATGTCACCGTTGCAGTATCTTTAACACACGCTGAACAACTTTCAAAACAAACTACAGGAAGGAGAGGAGACGAACCTTCCAAAGTATACGTTCGATTTGTATTAGCTGAATCTCCATTAGTGCATGATTCTGAGGGATCTAGCACTTCAGAACCTACTATTCCTGATGTATCCGCAATTGAATATAAATATTCGGCATCTCCTGCCATCTCTCTTGATGCCTCCCAAATGTTGTCGTTGTTAGAATCTGACATTACTATATTTCCATTAGCCCAATCCCAACTTCCTCTTAGAACTGGAGTTTCTCCTTCATCTAGGCCAATGTATCCCATATCAAGTCTAAATGTGGTCTCTTGTGGGCATCCGCTACAAAATTGGTATGTATTGGATACATTTCCTGAACCTAAAATCCATTTTCTATTTGCATAGTTGGCGTAATCAGTAACGGGAGCGCATGTGCCTCCAGCTACCATTTCAGCAATAAGGTTCTCTTGAACTCCGTCAACTACTAAGAGGTATTCCATGTCCGCACTCGGTGCAGGGCTTATTGTGAAAGTCCATGTACCGTCTTGATTATCGACAGCTTGGGGCCCTCCATTTGGATCCCATCCCCACCATGGTCCAGTTAATCTTACAGAGGAGACGGAATCTCCGCAGACTTCCGTATTTATTAGCAAATCTTGCGCGCTTACCCCAAAGGAAATTGAGAAAAGCATCATGTAAAGTGTAAAGTTTTTCATTTTGTAATTGTTTGATAACAAGTATACTAAACTTATAGTTAATAAAACCTTAACTGAGCTAAAAAGTTATGAATAATGTGCTAAGTCTTACTTAAAACAAGCTGCCTTCCATGCCAATCGGTGTATCTTATAGTTCTTGTGACTATAAGTTTTGTGGCTAAAGGATAGTTTTATTGCTCTTGGAAAACACGAACATAGTCCACAAACATTTTTTGCGGAAAGTATGTAGTAGCATCTGGGCTTCCAGAAAAATCGCCACCAACAGCCACGTTGAAAATAAGGAAGAAACTCTGATGAAACTCTTCAAGTCCATTAGCTGCGATATCTACTTCATTAAATTTAGTGTCATCTAAATACCATATTACAGACTGTTCATTCCAAATGATGGAAAAGACGTGAAATTGGTCAGCGAAGGTACCGCTGGACAATTGAGTTTTATCACCGTAATTGGCGTATGAACCATTATTGTCCCAATGGATTGTTCCTAGGATTACATCATCTCCTTTACCAGAAGCAGAACCTCCTGCTAATTCCATAATGTCAATTTCACCACAATTAGGCCAACCAACGCTTGATATATCGTTACCTAACATCCACAAGGCTGGCCATAAACCTTGACCGTAAGGAAGCGCAGCACGAATGTCTATTCTCCCATATTTGAAACTTTCCTTATCCTGAGTTGTGATTCTAGACGATGTATAATTGTTGCTGTTAAAGAACTCAGCTTTTGCTTCAATTGTGAGCATACCATTAGAAACGGATACATTTTCACTTCGATAATACTGAAGTTCATTGTTTCCCCAACCATTATTTCCTGCACCGATTTCCAAGTTCCAGTCGTCTGCATTTAATTCTTTACCACTGAATTCATCTTGCCAAACAAGTTCATAACCAGAATAACTTGTTGGTGTGGTATAGCCGCTGATAGGTGCTTCCCCCTCATTTCCTGGTATAGGCAATGCTATTTCAACCAATTCTTCATCTTGAATGTAGCTATCTGCCGCAGCATGCGCCCGGACCATAATTGAATATGTTCCACTGGTACTGAACTCATAAGTGAATAAGCCATCTGTTGCTTCTTCATAGATGGTTTCAGAACCGTCATCAAAAGTCCAAGAATAGTAATTTGCCTTATCGGCCTGTGCGTTAAGACTTAAGAGACCTAAATTTTCATCGTGGATGGTCACATCTACGATTAGATTCGATGGAAGAGTCGCTTCCTCTACAGGTTCCTCTTTACAGGAGTTAATAAATACAGACGTGACTAGAATAAGAAGGTAGAAGTTTTTTTTCATAAGCCCCTTCAATTATCTGAGGATAAAGTAACGCTTCCGATTTAGTTTTGTTCGAAATCATCCAAATAGAATGTGCCCGCGTTGGCAACATCCCAACCTGGAAAAACTACTAAACGGTTATATATCCCAGGACTAGCATCAGAAAAATCAATTGATACTTGAACCCATTCATTGGCACTAGATACAGTAAAGTCTTTTTCAACAAACTCACCATCATCATCCTGGTTCTCAAGTTTAATCCTGAAAACACCTGCGGATGGGGCCCAAACTTTCAGTTCAATTGAATTACTTGAAGTGAAATCAAGTTTTTGTTTCAGATCAACGAATAATCCAGCCCAAGTCTCATTTCCATGTTCAGTTTCTAAGACTCGTCCGCTTGGATTAATGCCTGCAGCATCTGGATTCACCACAATATTGGCAGTACTATTTCCAAAAGCTGTAAACTCTACTGAGTCAGTCTCAAAGTTTATTGGTAGCTCATATCCAACGGTTGTATCTGTGGTATTGGTGTCGCCACCTCCGCCACCTCCAGTACTTCCTCCTGAGTCATAGCCTTCAGGAACAAGTCGCAAATACCAGCGTAAATCTGAAGCATTGGCATCGGTATAACTCAAGAAGAGTTCGTTTTCACCAATCGTGATGATGTTATAGGTTCTTATGCCAGTATAAAATCCAATAAACGATTCCCCGGTAATCGTAAGAGTGGTATCCGATTCTGTGGATATGAGCCATGAATCATCCGTTCTATTATCAAATTCTGCGATGTTATCATCGCCTCCAGGTCCTGGAATAGTATTTGAGAAGTTTCCTGCTTCCTGAGAACTAACGAATACATCACCATTAGTTATCATTCCGAATTTAAAGGCGTCAAGATTGAAAGTGTATCTATCATCATACATTCCTGCCCCAGCTTTATCGTTTGGCTGAGCTGGATAGTATTCAGGGTAATTTCCCGCAGCTCCAATTGGATTTGGACCAACACCGAAATGACTAGCTAGGTTTGAGTCAATCACCCATGTTTTGCTGCCACCTCCGACTATACCGCCAGTCAAAAAATCAAAAATGGGACTACTAAGTAAACTTAGATCGTCCTCAACTATGATTATATCCTCAGATACTGATGCGCTCCCGCCTTTGGCGTAAATTGTGTGTGTTACTGTGTATGTGCCTTTATTTGGATAGGTTCCTGTTGCAGTTGATCCGCCACTTTTAGTGTCGTTGCCAAAATCCCAAACGGAAATTACATTTTCATTGTCGGCTGTGAAAACTATTATATTATCGCTGTTACCACTCAGTGCATACGTGAACTTAGCTTCTGTTTCTGTCGGAGCTTTTCCCAATTCAAATGATTCTTTCTTACAAGAGTTTAGACCTATGTAGGTCAAAACAAAAAGCAATATTGTAATGTGTCTCATATTGTATATACTTTCCATTAGTAGTTTGAGTTTTGGGACCAATTTCCGCCGGCTAAATCAATTTCAACTTGCGGGATTGGAAAGAGTTCATTTTTTGATTCCATAAAGCCTTCAATAGATCCAGCAGCTTTACCTGTCCTTACTAAATCAAAGAATCGGTGACCTTCACCTGCCAGTTCTAGTCGTCTTTCGTTCAATATCGATTCGTATAGCTGGTCACCAGAATTACTAAGCCCGCCTAGTCCCACACGTGCTCGAACTTCATTAACATATTCAAGTGCTTTGCCATCATTTCCTGATTGATTATGTGCCTCAGCAGCCATCAATAATACATCTGCATATCGAATTACCTTATAGTTCACAGGACTAGTCAGATCATTATCAGGCAGGCCTATTTCTCCTTGTCGCTTAATATATTTATTGTTGTAATATCCTGTGTGTCCACCTCCTCCTATAGCATAGGTTATTGTTTCTGAATCGGGTTGCTTCGATATGAAATCATCTATATCGAGGATTGTAGCATCTCTTCTGGTATCGTTAGAGTTGTATGCGTTGTAAAGATTTTGCGTTGGTAAGTTGTAACTATTTCCATCACCATATACCGGTCCATCGTATTGTCGGATCCCGTGAAATCCAGGTGCGGCATTTCCCTCTAGACAAACTAGACATCCGTAACTTCCACCTTCCAATCCGCTATATTCAACATCTAAAACCGTTTCCGAATGCCCTTCATTTCCAACTGAGAAGAGGGCGCTGAAATCACTAATTAGCCCGTAATTTCCACTCACAATTACTGCATCCAGGGTGCTCGCGCAATCTGCGTACTTGCCCTGATAGAGGTGAACCTTACCGAGAAGTGATAACGCTGCTCCTTTAGTGACATGACCCTTTATTTCAGCGTTCCAACTAAGGACTGAACTAGCGTCAGTTAAATCGTTTTCTATTTGTGCGTATACATCGTCAGACTTGGCTCTGTCAATGTCTGTAGCTTCTTCTGCTCCTAAACGCTTGTCCACAACAAGTGGCACATCACCAAAGTACTTCACCAACTGAAAATAGTAATAAGCTCTTAAGAATTTGGCTTCGGCTATGATTTCATCTTTTCCATCAAATTCTACGTTATTATCAGCATTCTCTAAAATATAATTGGCGCGTGTGACTCCCGCATAATTCCATTGAAAAACGCTTCTCAACTCATTGTTTTCGCCTCCCATTGTCATAGCCTCTATTTCATGCAATCCTTTAGAGTCTGAAACACTTTCTCCACCAGCAATTGAATTGTCCGAGGCAATTTCACCAATCCAAATATTAATGAATGAAGCTTGCATTAAGTCATACGCTCCAACTAATGCTAATTCATAATCACTTTGTTTCGTAAAAAAGTTTTCGGCATCCTGAGTAAACAAGGGGTCTGTATCCAAGAACTTATTGCAACTTGATGTAATAATGAGAATTCCAATTATTACAAAAACACTTGATTTAATTCGGCCCATATACTTTGCTTAAAATTTAAAATTAAAACCACCCATTACGCTTCTCGCTTGAGGGTAGAAACCATAATCTACACCTGCAGAAAGAGGCCCACCATTTGAACCTATTTCAGGATCGTAGCCTATGTAGTTTGTTAATGTGAAAATGTTGTTAGCTAATACATAGATTCTTATCGATTGTATTTTAAGTCTTTCAAGACTCATTTGAGGAATAGTGTATCCTATTTGAATATTTTTGATTCTTACAAAATCTCCCTTTTCGACATAATAGTCTGAGAATTCATTATTGCGGGTTGCCTCAGTAGTTAGTCTTGGGTCAGTATTCGATGAATTAGGGCCAGTCCATCTGTTGATTACATAATCCAACTGATTGGCATATGGCTGTTGACGTTCATAATTTCTGATTATTTCTTGTCCAATTGCAGAAAAGATGTTTGCAGAAATATCGAAACGCATGAGCTTAACATTTAAATTCAAACCAAATGTGAAATCAGGTATAGCTGAACCTAGTTCTTTTTTGTCGCTGTCATCTGTAAAGCTGATTAATCCATCACCATTCTGGTCAACGTAAATTAAATCGCCAGGTTTGGCACCTTCTTGAACAACAATGGCGTCGTCAATTTCTTCTTGCGTCTGATAAATGCCATTCGTTTCAAAACCATGGAAATATCCAATAGCATATCCCTCTTCAAATCTCGTAGCAACATTGCCTCCAACCCCGAAATAGGCTCCAGGAAGGAAGTCAACTCCATTAGGAGTTCTTTTTACCTCATTTTGCAAATAAGTTGCATTGAAGTTTGTACTGTAGACGAAAGCTTTTCTTGGGTCAGTTGTGTAACCAAGTTCTAATTCAAAACCCCTATTCGAGACGTCTCCAGCATTAATAATTGGCGGCTGACCTCCAGGTCCGTATGAACCTAAGACAGCAGATACGTCAGGCTGGAATAATAGGTCATTTGTGTTTTTGATGAAATAGTTGGTTGTGAAATTGAATCCTTCGCCAATTCCTAGGTCTAGACCTATGTTAAACTGACGTGTTGTTTCCCATTTTAAGTCTGGATTTGAAGCTCTTCCAAGTGCTACTCCAGTAGTGATTACATCATTGAAGACATAAACACCTTCACCGTTCAACTGCGCGCGATATGCGAAGTTTTGGATTTGGTCATTTCCAGAAATTCCATAACTAGCTCTAAGTTTAGCAAATGATATGCCTTCAATTGTGAAGAAATCTTCTTCAGAAATCACCCATGCTGTGGATACTGTAGGGAAGGTTCCATATCTACTATTTGGTCCGAATTTAGACGAACCATCTCTTCTCACAATTGCCGAAATGAGGTACTTATAGCGATAGCCATATTCTGCTCTCAAAAAGGTTGATAATAGGCGCTCTTCATATTGAAACGAGCCAACATTGTTCAAATAACCACCTGGAGCCAAATTTGCCGAGATATCTGCATAATTCACAGAATTGTCTGGAATGTTGAATGCCGTTCCATTTAGTCCCTGACCTTGTCGTTTGAATACAGATGTTCCCAATGTGGCTTTAACAGAATGGTCATCATTAAATGTGTGTGCATAGTTTAGAAAGCTCTCAAAGGTTACGTCTAGGTAGGTGGCGCGAGATTCATAAACACTTGCTCCACGTTCAATAAAAACACTATCCCCAATTTCTACGAGAGAAGGGTCTAAATCTTCGTTGATAGCACTATTCTGTGCTTTACCTGGTCCGTACCAAGCAAGTGGTGAAAACGTTTTGGAGTCTACCAAAGCATAATTGTAACTTCCTCGATTTGTCCATGTGAAATCATCATTGATGGTATAAGTGAGTTCTTCTTTCCCTACGATTTTATCAACTAATGCCTTGTTGTGGGTGTTTTCCATTTGTGCAATAGGATTGATAATGTCGCTGACCTCTTCTAGATAGCTGTAGTTGTCACCAGTTTTTATGCTTTCACTCGGGAAAGCATTAATTGTATTGTACAAAACAGATCCAATACCATTTTCTGGAAGCGCCTTTCTTTCTTCATGAGTATAAAGTAGAACACTCGAAAGCTTAAATTTTTCAGAGATGTCGGTGCTCATATTTAGCCGTCCATTATATCGGGTGAAATTTGCTTTATCACCTCCAACGATTCCGTCCTGACTAAAGAATGACCCACCTACCGAGTAAGTTGTGCTTTTGGATCCACCAGATACTGAAACGTTATAATGTTGAATTGCGGCATTTTGAAACACTGCTTTTTGCCAATCTGTACCTTCTCCTAATTCTACATTGTTAAAAGGAACTTCCTCCCCAGATGCACCGAAGGCCTCATTTTTCAGCACTGCATATTCTTCTGCGTTAAGTAAATCAAGCTTTTTAGCGGCCTGTTGTATGCCGTAATATCCACTGACATCGACTCTTGGTTTTGAATTTGTGCTACCTTTCTTCGTTTCAATTATGATTACTCCGTTGGCTGCTCGCACACCGTATATGCCGGCAGTAGCATCCTTTAAGACGTTAATAGACTCAATGTCTGAGGGATTCAGAGCGTTAAGACCTTCAGAATCATAAACCACTCCATCCACTAATATCAGCGGGTCATTGTCACCAAAAGTGGATAAGCCTCGAATTCTAATATTTGCTGAACCTCCTGGTGATCCAGAATTTGTATTGATTGCAACTCCTGATACCTGACCCTGCAGGGCTTGATCCATCCTTGGGATATTGAGCTTTTGAATATTGTCACCTGTGACTTTGGCGGTAGCCCCTGTGACCTCTTTTTTCGTTGAAGTTCCATATCCCACCACTATAACCTCATCGAGTGCCGATAGGCTGGGCGCGAGTTCAATGTTAATAGAAGATTTCCCCAAGACTGGTATTTCCTGTGTTTCAAAACCTATGAAAGAGAAAATAAAAATCGCTTCATTCACATCTTCTACTTCGAGAGAATAGTTTCCATCAATATCAGTGACAGTTCCATTTGATGAGCCCTTTTCGACAATAGTTACGCCAGGCAAAGTGAAACCTGTATCATCTCTTATCTGACCCTTAACTGTTGTTTTTTTTTGGGCCTGCATACTTATCGCTATTGTACATAGTGCAATTAATATTAACAGCTTTTGTTTCATAGGTCATTCGTTAATAAGAAATTAGCTTATAGTTTTTTTCACCAAAAGACTCCGTAATATTAATATATTTTTTTTAAATGAACATGGTGTCGTTTTTTCTATGATTTACTGAGGGTTGACGAGCAATTGGCCGTAATGCTTTGTGATTCATCAAGAGTATTTTAGTATCTTAAACTATTTGAGTTTGCATTCAATATTTAGATTTGCACGCTTTGACATGAAGGAAGAAGCCCGAGCACCTCATTTAAGCAATATGAATAGTAAAAGATCCTCTGAGACTGAAAAGGTTATTGGCCATCAATTCACAGCGTTTTATAAAATTCCAATAGAAAAATTCTTTCAGTTTGCGCTCTCTGTGGATTGTGTCATACTCGGCTACCATGAAAGAAGATTGAAACTTCTTTTAATCGAACGCGGGGCAGAACCCCATTTGGGCAAAATGGCTTTGCCAGGAGATTTGGCTTATCCAAATGAGGATATCAATTTGGCGGCCTCACGTGTTTTGCGTGATTTGACAGGTTTGACTGATGTGGCAATGATTCAAACGAATACATACGGTCAGGTTGACCGCCATCCGATTGGACGCGTTGTTACAGTTGGCTATTATTCCTTAATTAATGTTGATCAGTACAGTCCACTTGCTAGTTCTTGGGCTGGAAACGTTCTTTGGGCGGATATAGATGATCTGCCAGCTTTGGCGTTTGATCATAAAGCTATTGTAGAGGATACTCTGCAGACCTTGCGCGAGAGAGTTCGCAGACAACCCATTGGATTTGAGTTGTTGCCTAAAAAATTCACCTTGGCTGATATGCAGTCCTTGTATGAGGCCTTACTCAATACTAAATTTGATAAAGCGAATTTCCGAAAACGCATGCTCAGTATGGGTTTATTGAGGGATACTAAGGAGATGCAGACCAAAGTAGCTCATCGCCCAGCGCGGCTATTCTCCTTCGATAAAGTGGCTTACGAAAACTTGATTCAAAAGGGATTCACCTTTGAATTATAGATTCTGTCCACGGAAGGTTTCAAGTAAGTCTTTTGGGTTAAACCTCCTGTGATTCCGATATGATTGATACTCCAAATCATATTGAGCTGATTGATCTTGCTGTAATTGGATCATATTTTTTACTTGTAATTTTTGTCGCTTGGCGCGTTGTGCGGGCTGGAAAAAAGGCTGACCATCAGTCATTTGATAACACTGAAGACTATTTCCTGGGTGGACGTGATTTGGGTTGGTTCGTAATCGGTGCGTCCTTGTTTGCCTAGAACATAGGATCCGAACATCTTGTCGGTTTAGCCGGTCAGGGCGCATCAGGAGATTATGTAGCGGCGTAGTTTGAGATTCTCGCGGCGCTTATGCTTCTGCTCTTGGGCTGGGTTTTTGTTCCATTTTATTTGAAGTCTGGTGTTTATACCATGCCAGAGTTTTTAGAAAAACGCTACAGGACGGGAGCGAGAGATTACCTCAGTTGGGTGTCTATTGTTGCCTATGTTCTCACTAAAATTTCGGTCACTATAGCTGCCGGAGCTATTGTCTTTACAGCATTATTGGGTATCGAATTCTGGACAGGGGCAGTATTGATAATAATGGTTTTTGGGGCATATACGATATTAGGAGGTTTAAAGGCAGTGGTGTATACTGATTTGATGCAAATGTTCATCCTTATTATCGGGGCCATAGCGCTTACTATATATGGACTGGCTGAAATAGGAGGATTGGATGCACTTGTTGCCAAAACTGATGATGAGTATCTATCCTTATGGCGTCCTTTTTCCGATCCTGAATTTCCTTGGACCGGAATCATATTCGGAGTACCGATTTTAGGAGTTTGGTATTGGTGTACGGATCAGTTTATCGTTCAACGCGTTCTTGCCGCGAAGGATTTTTCTCAGGCTCGTCGAGGAACCATTTTGCCGGTTACTTGAAGCTTTTACCTATATTCATTTTTATGCTCCCAGGTGCTGTAGCTTACATAATAACAAGTGGACCAGATTCACTCTTTAGCTTCCCTGTTGTAGAAGGTAAGCAGCAATTCGATGCCGCCCTGCCACTTTTGGTGGTGCACGTTCTTCCGGCAGGTTTGAAAGGATTGGTCG
>Ga0257120_1001421_pt1 | contig 15756 bp, 15 predicted proteins | sample SI106_10metaG_FD_190153 | JGI IMG/M metagenome (GOLD analysis project Ga0257120, IMG submission 190153) | Marine microbial communities from Saanich Inlet, British Columbia, Canada - SI106_10 | ecosystem: Environmental > Aquatic > Marine > Inlet | place: Canada: British Columbia | collected... | reverse complement strand
GGATTTGTTTGCATAGAAACGATTGACTTGATCCCAGGTCAATCGTCCTCAAACGGATCCCATTCATCCTCGACTTCTGGCAATGCATCCTGAACCGCCTCTGCAGCGATCTGTTCTGGGGTGCGGATCGATTTAATTTTAGCCTTTGGAAACCGGGCTAGAACGGCCTGAACCAGGGGGTGATTGGCGGCTTTGGCTTGCAGCGCATTGTCTGCAGCGTCGCGCATCTCGGCGATTGTTTCTGCACCCCCTTCGTTCACAACGATAACAGCCCAGCGGTTGCCAGTCAGTTGTTGCAGTTTTGCGCCCAAACGTTGTGCCATGTCATGCGGTGCGCGGTCAGTTGGCACAAATTCGATACGCCCTGGTTGGTATGCTGCCAGCTGTAACGTGGTCTCCAGGTCGACCAGCAATTTCACATCTCGGCTGCTTCGGATCAACTCGATGACGTGTTCGAATGTTGGATAACGTGCGAGTGAATGATCCGCATTTACGGCCAAAGCCATCGTAGCCCCGCCACTGCTGCCCCCGGACATGGCAGGCTTGGATGTATAGGCGGTCGTGCCGCCACCAGATTGCGCTGGGGCCATGCCGCCACCATTGCCACCACCGTTTGAAGGTGGGGGCGGCGGGGTTGCGTTGTTGAGTTTGCGCACCAGTTCTTCAGGGCTGGGCAGGTCGGCCACGTGGGTTAGGCGAATGATTGCCATTTCAGCGGCCATCATGGCGTTGGGCGCGGCTGCGACCTCGTCCAAGCTTTTGAGTAACATCTGCCATAGGCGCGTCAGCACGCGCATGGGCAGGTTTTCGGCCATTGTCACACCACGTGCCCGCTCATCTGGCGACACTGTTGGGTCTTCGGCGGCTTCGGGTGTGATCTTAACAACAGACACCCAGTGCGTGATTTCAGCCAGATCACGGATCACAGCCATTGGATCCGCACCATCAGCGTATTGGCTGCTAAGTTCTGTGAGGGCACCTGCCGCGTCGCCGTGCAGCACCATGTCGATCAGGTCAAAAACGCGGCCACGATCGGCAAGGCCAAGCATTGCGCGCACTTGGTCTGCGGATGTTTCACCAGCTCCGTGGCTGATGGCCTGATCCAAAAGGGAGGTCGCATCGCGCGCAGACCCTTCGGCCGCGCGGGCTATGAGGGCCAGTGCGTCATCCGCGATCTGGGTGTTTTCAGCGCCTGCGATTTTTTGCATTAATGCAATCATCACTTCGGGTTCTATGCGGCGCAGATCAAAACGCTGGCAACGAGACAGGACCGTTACAGGGACCTTGCGAATTTCTGTGGTCGCGAAGATAAATTTAACGTGGGCGGGTGGTTCTTCGAGTGTCTTCAGCAGGGCGTTGAACGCGCCTGTGGACAGCATGTGAACCTCATCGATGATATAGACTTTGTAACGGGCAGAAGCCGCGCGATAATGAACAGAGTCGATGATCTCGCGAATGTTGGCGACGCCTGTGTTGGATGCGGCATCCATTTCCATCACATCCACGTGGCGACCTTGCATGATGGCCGTGCAATGTTCGCACTGACCACATGGTTCGGTCGTTGGTTTGCCAGTACCGTCTGGCCCAATGCAGTTCATACCTTTGGCGATAATCCGTGCTGTGGTGGTTTTACCCGTCCCACGAATACCGGTCATCATGAATGCTTGGGCGATGCGATCTGCCTCAAACGCGTTCTTGAGCGTGCGCACCATCGCCTCTTGGCCGACAAGGTCGACAAAGGTTTCTGGCCGATATTTACGGGCCAATACTTGATAGGCAGTTTCGGGCGTTTCAGACATCAAAAAGCTTTCATCAGATTCGTCTTCGTTGGAAAGTAGAGCGCGAGCCTGTCAAGGTCCACAGTCAGCTGTGTAGCTCGCAGATAAAGATCATTTTTGTGGCGTGTGGCATTGGTTATATTGGTCGTTTTGGCCGCTGCTTATTTCACAGGTGTTGATGTGACGCCGCTTTTGGGTGGCGCACAACAACCCCAACAAATGCAATCTCGTCAGGTGAGTGCCGAAGGCGAACGCGCGGGTCAATTCACATCCGCCGTTTTGACTACAACTGAACATGTCTGGACCAAGATTTTTCGCGAGTAATTGAACCTCCCCACAATGTCTCCGTGTTGGTATTGTATTATGGTGTGGCCAAAGTCCCTGTGGGGGCATCTGGCGCGACAGGCCCATTTTACTGCCCTGCTGATAAAAAAGCATATTTGGACACCTCGTTTTTCACAACAATGTCTTAACAATTGGGTGCAGGTGGTGATTTTGCAGCGGCTTACTAATTGCGCATGAGGTGGTCCACCACTTACAAAACGAGTTGTGCATTTTACTAACGGTTGATCAAGCCCGTCGTGCGCCTAGCACCACAGAAGCGAATGCGCTGACTGTGCGGCTTGAGTTGATGGCGGATTGTTTGTCGGGTGTTTGGGCGCGCAATGTTGAAGGATTGCTTGAACGTGGCGGTTTAGAAGAAGCATTGAATGCAGCGCGGATGATCGGTAACGACCATATGCAGCGACAAGCAGAGCGCGTACCAATCCGCATACCTCTACGCATGGCTTGTCAGCCCAGCGGGCACGTTGGGTCGATGTGGGCTTTGATACAGGTAACATAGAACGTTGTGATACGTTTGCAGCGGAGCGGTTGTGGGGTAAGCAGGTTTGCCCTTTCGTCGCTTTCTACGAAAACAATTGACGGGTCTCGCCTGTAGCAGTGTGTGCTCAAGGCTTAAGGTGAGAGATTGACAACGACCCAAACGGGACTCGTTACGGCTGCTTCCTTCCGGATCTGACCGGGTTGGCGAGGCGTTTGCCCGCGCCAACCTCTCGGGGGTGATATAGCCCCGCCTATGTGTTGGTGCAAGAGGGTCGTTAAAAATGCCTGTGACCTACCGTTGTCGGTCAGGGGATTGTACCTGAAGACCCTGCATGACAAACCTTAGGTGCCGCAGCCAAGGAGCTAGAACATGAAAAATGCAGAACACGTCACCTTTGGTGGTTCAGCGCTGGACCGCGCGGGCGAGGTTCGTAGTAACCCTGACATCATTCAATCTATGAAGCAGGCATCTGATTCTACGGTTGTTGTATTTTGGCGCGGTAAGCCGTTGATACACAAAGCAAGGCCCACAGGTTTGATGCGTCTTGGGTTGGATCATCCGCTTCTTGAAGGCGCTGCGGATCATTTGATTTTACTGGGACGTGAAGACGGTGTTGCAGTTTTTGCGCACGACCTGTCTGCTTGGGAACCCGATGAGCTGGACGTTGATATGCTGGGCGGTTTTTTTGACCCAAGTGAACAGCAGCATCCAAGCCTGTCAGAAAATCAAGTATTCGCTGAATTACGCAGTGTCATGACGTGGCTGAACCCGCGTGATGCGGAATTGGCGGCCTCTGGGCGTGCAATTTTTAGTTGGCACGACAGCCATGGATTTTGCGCAAAATGTGGTGTGCAGTCGGTTGTTTCAAACGCAGGTTGGCAGCGTGATTGCCCTTCGTGTAGTGCACACCATTTTCCTCGCACTGACCCTGTTGTGATTATGCTGATTACCTGCGGCGACAGTGTGTTGATGGGACGATCGCCGGGGTGGCCAGAGGGTATGTATTCTTTGCTCGCTGGGTTTGTTGAACCTGGTGAAACTTTGGAGGCGGCCGTTCGCCGCGAGGTATTTGAGGAATCTGGCGTGCGTGTTGGAGATGTAAGCTATTTGTCCAGCCAACCATGGCCATTTCCTGCATCCTTGATGTTTGGCTGCGCGGGTGTTGCATTGTCTGACGAAATTAACATCGATCCTGTCGAAATTGAAGATGCTATGTGGATTACCCGAGATGACATGATGCGCGTCTTTGCTGGTGAGCATCCAAAAATTTTGCCTGCACGTAAAGGCGCTATTGCACACTTTTTATTAGAAAATTGGCTTTCAGATTCATTGGATTAAGGAGAATGTGACGTAAAACAGATGAGGCAAAATCATGAAGTTTAGCACGTGTAAAAATGTGAAAGTCCCAATTGATCAAGCTTTTGCTTTTATCTGTGATTTCGACGCGTATGGACGTAGTGCAATGGGCCGCGGAGCTGAAGTGCGCCGCATGGATGACATGATGAAGCCAGGCGTAGGCATGAAATAGGCTGCTTCATTCAAGATGCGCGGCAAAAAGCGTTGTCTGGAAATGAAAATGATCCGCTTTGAAAGGCCAAACGAGATTTGCCTGCTGTCCTCCACAAGCGGCATCGACGGCACCGGGTAGATCGAATTGCTGGATTTGTTACGCAATCGGACACGTGTTTCTGTGGTGTTTGAATTGAAATCCACAAACTTGTCCGTGCGACTGTTGGTTCAGTCACTTAAGCTGGCAAAGAATTCGCTCACGAAGCGTTGTAAGCTTCGCGTCGCTGAGTATACTAGAGTTATCGAAGATCGTCACCAAATTTAGACATAGTCAGTATTGACAGAGGGCGTTAGCTACGGCCTTGGGCGGCTGGGTAGACACCCAACACTTCCATCATGTCCGTGAAGTAACTCATTTCCTCTAGGGCGCGTGCCACAGCAGCGTCTTCGGGGTGCCCTTCGATGTCCGCATAAAAGCGCGTCGCGGTGAATGCACCGCCGACCATATAACTTTCCAGCTTGGTCATGTTGATGCCATTGGTCGCGAAGCCACCCATTACTTTATACAGTGCTGCTGGAATGTTTCGGACTTCAAAGACGAAGGTCGTCAGCATTTTTTTAGCGCGGCGCGTCGAATCGGGTTCTGGGGACATCAAAAGAAAGCGGGTTGTATTGTGCCCTTGGTCCTCGATGTCTTCGGCCAATATATCCATGTCATAGATGTCGGCGGCTACAGATGATGCCAATGCGCCAACACCGATTTCGCCCGTCTGTGAAATTTCGGCTGCTGCGCCAGCGCTGTCGACGGCAGTTTCCGAGGTGATTCCATTTGCATCCAAAAATGCGCGTGCTTGAGGAATAAGGACCATGTGGGCACGGACATGTTCGATTTGTTCCAAGGTCTGACCGCGATTTGCTATTAGGCTGATACGCACACGGACGAATTCTTCGTCAATAATGTGCAGGCCGCTTTCTGGCAAAAGGCGGTGGATATCAGCGACACGGCCATAGGTTGTATTTTCGACTGGCAACATGGCCAGATCAGCCTGACCATTGCGTACAGTGTTCAAAACATCCTCGAATCCTAAGCATGGGACTGGTTGGGCATTTGGCCGCGCCTTCAGGCAGGCTTCGTGGCTGTAGGCACCTAAGGCACCTTGAAAGGCGATGCGTTGTGTCATTTCGTGGTCCTTCAAAGTCAGATTGGCCCAATTTTATGTATCAGGGCGATTGGTCGCGGTAACTACACCTAGACAGAGCCAAATGGAACCAATAGATACGCGCCAAACCTACAGATATGGGCGCGATACTTATGTTCGATACAATGACACTTACTAAAATTGGCGGCGGTCTCTTTGGCGCGCTGCTGATTCTTCTTCTTGGCAAATGGGTCGCAGAAGAAATTTATCACATGGATAGCCATGGCGAAGCTGCGTACGTCATCGAAGTTGAAGACGCACCTGCAAGCGGCGACGAGGTCACTGAGGTAAGCATCGAAGAGTTGTTGGCAGCTGCTGACATCGCAAAAGGTGCCAAAGTGTTTAAGAAATGCGGCGCTTGCCACAAACTTGAAGCTGGCGCGAACGGGACAGGCCCATACCTGTACGGTGTTGTGAACCGCGATATCGCTGCAGCAGAAGGCTTTTCCTACTCTGGTGTCCTTGCATCATTGGAAGGCAACTGGGATGCAGAAGCTTTGAACGGTTTCTTGACTAAACCTAAGACCTACGCACCGGGCACAACTATGGGCTTTGCTGGTTTGAAAAAACCACAAGATCGCGCTGACGTGATCGCCTATCTGGACAGCCTTGACGACTGAGCCCAGATCAAATCTTAGAAATTTTGGCCGTATGCACATCGCATACGGCCTTTTTTTCTGCCCCGTGCGTTTCTAAAATTGATCTAATTTGGCCTCAATTGTGGATTAAGGGCCTATTTGCGAATTCTCAACTTGATTGTAACGTTGCTGGCCGTTTAGCGTAGCTGAGTTATATCTGTGTAAACATTGATGAAAATAGAGGATCAGCCACATGTCCCAGTCTCGCATGAACGCCAAATCCAAATCTGTCGATTTGCGACCCATTTTACTCAATATTGGAGCATTGGCGCTGATCACGGTTAGTCTGTTTGCCAGCACATTGCGTGCGCAGGAGAAGACAATCGTTTCGCACGGTTATTCATTCTACGGTAATTTGGATTATCCAGCGGACTACACGCACTTTAACTATGTGAACCCAGATGCGCCTAAGGGTGGCGAGATTTCAATCGGTACCGTTGGTACGTTTGATTCGATGAACCCGTATTCGCGCAAAGGCCGCAGTGGAGCATTGGCTAGCGTCATGTATGAAAGCTTGTTGGGTGAAGGTGTGAACCAAACGCCTGCGCCAGCGGACGTGTACAGCCAAGCATATGGTTTGCTGGCTGAAAGCCTTGAATATGATGAGGGCCGCAACTGGGTGATCTTTAACATGCGCCCAGAAGCAAAATTTTCGGACGGCACCCCTGTGACTGCCCACGATATTAAGTTTAGCCACAATCTATTGCTTGATGAAGGTTTGAAATCTTACGGTGATGCAGTTCGTAAGATGATCCCGAAAGTTGAAATACTAAACGACCATAAGATTAAGTTTTACTTTGCTGAAGACATTTCGCGCCGAAGCCTAATCGAATTGGTGGGCGGCATCCCTGCGTGGTCCAAAAAGTGGTACGAGGAAACTGGTCTTGGCTTAGACGAAAGTCGGATGGAGGTTTCTCCCGGTTCTGGTGCGTATATGATCGAAAACGTCGATGTGAATCGTCGCCTCGTTTACAAACGCAATCCTGATTATTGGGGTAATGATTTGCCGTTCAATAAAGGTCGCAACAATTTCGATTTAATTCGCATTGAATATTTCGGTGATGACACAGCCGCGTTTGAGGCATTCAAAGCTGGCGAATATACATTCCGTCAGGGGCGTAATTCTAAGAAGTGGGCTACAGCCTATGAGTTCGAAAAAGTCCAGAACGGACAGATCGTCAAGAAAAGCCTCCCTAATGGGTCCCCTCCGTCGCCAAGTGGATTTGTGTTTAACTTAGGTTCTGAGATCCTGAAGGACAGCCGAGTGCGTCATGCAATCGCGTTGGCCTATAATTTTGAATGGACAAATGAATCTCTTCAACACGGATTGTTCAAACAGCGTGCTTCGTTTACCCAAGACACGCCGCTTATGGCAAGAGGTGTCCCTGAGGGCAAAGAGCTAGAGATTTTGCAATCGCTCGGTGATTTGGTTCCTGATGAAATCATGAACGAACCTATTAAGATGCCACATACCTCTAGTGCAAATCGTTTGTTGGATCGGCGCAATATTCGTGCCGCAAGTAAACTTTTGGATGAGGCCGGTTGGGCCGTGGATGCGAGCGGCGTTCGCCGTAATGCAGCAGGCGAGGCGCTTGAACTTAGCTTCTTATACAATTCAAGTTCTTCTGACACACTGAACGGTATTGTTGAGAACTTTATTAGCAACGTTGATACACTAGGTGCTAAACTTAAACTAGAGAGCGTGGATTCATCACAATTCACGTCCCGTCGTCGCGATCGTGACTACGATATGATCTTTAGTGGTTATAGCGCATTCTTGGGGACGGGGACTTCATTGCCCCAACAGTTTGGGTCTAAAGATGCTGCATACTCACTGTTCAATCCAGCAGGTTTGGCTAGCCCCTTGGTTGATGCGGTGATCGATGCCTCGTTGCAGGTTCTGACACGAGAAGACGAAGTCGCATCATTGATGGCTCTGGATCGTGTCCTTCGCCATGAATTCATCATGATCCCAGTTTGGTACAACGCGTCTCACTGGGTGGCGTATTATGACCAATTTGGGCACCCTGAAACCATCCCAGCCTATGGTTTGGGATACCTCGATTTTTGGTGGTTTGAAAAAGACAAAGCCGCCAAACTTCGTGAATCTGGGGCGCTGAGATAACCCGCACGTGAGCTCATATATACTAAGACGGCTTTTGCTGATTATTCCAACGCTGTTGGGTATTCTGTTGGTGAATTTCACCTTGGTGCAGTTTGTGCCCGGTGGCCCTGTTGAACAGGCGATTGCGCGTGCTCAGGGGCAAGGCGATGTGTTGGAAGGCATAACAGGCGCTGGCAGTGACGCGGGTGTTGATGATCTTAGCACGGGATCCGATAGCCAATATATTGGCGCACGTGGTTTGCCACCTGAGTATATTAAAGAGCTAGAGACAGAGTTTGGTTTTGACAAGCCACCGGTCCAACGTTTCTTGAATATGGTCTGGAATTATGTCCGTTTTGATTTTGGTGAAAGCTATTTTAGATCGATCTCTGTTATCGACTTGGTGAAGGAAAAGCTGCCCGTCTCTATCACACTTGGCCTTTGGTCGACGTTGATCGCCTACGCGGTTTCGATACCTTTGGGTATTCGCAAAGCGGTCAAAGATGGTTCGCGGTTTGATACATGGACCAGCGCGTTTATCATCGCGGCCTATGCGATCCCTAGCTTTTTATTTGCAATCATGCTGTTGGTTCTGTTTGCCGGTGGTAGTTATTATCAATGGTTCCCGCTGCGTGGTCTGACCTCTAACAATTTTGATGATCTAACAGCGATGGGCAAGGTTCTGGACTATTTTTGGCACATCACACTGCCAGTACTGGCGGGTACAATTGGTGGTTTTGCGACCCTGACTTTGCTGACCAAAAACAGTTTTTTGGATGAGATTAAGAAGCTGTATGTGGTGACGGCCAAGGCCAAAGGCCTAAGCGAACGCCAAGTTCTGTATGGTCACGTTTTTCGCAACGCGATGTTGATTGTGATCGCTGGTTTTCCAAGTTTGTTTATCTCGGTTTTCTTCGGTGGCTCCCTGATCATCGAAACCATCTTTTCCCTCGATGGCCTCGGCCGATTGGGATTTGAGGCAGCAGTCGCACGTGACTATCCAATTGTATTTGGCACTCTGTACATCTTTGGTTTGATGGGTTTGCTCGTCGCGATCCTGTCGGACCTGATGTATGTGCTTGTCGATCCACGCATCGATTTTGAGAAGAGGGAGGGCTGATGGCTATGTCCCCTCTAAACCAACGTCGCTGGCGCAATTTTCGCCGCAACAAGCGGGCGTACTGGTCGCTTGTGTTGTTCTCAATCCTTTTCGGGCTAAGCCTGTGCGCAGAGCTATTGGCCTATGATAAGCCAATTCTTGTTCGCTATCAGGACAGCTATTACACCCCGATTTTGAATTTTTATCCTGAGACCGAATTCGGTGGCGACTTTAAAACCGAAGCGGTTTACCGCGATCAAGAGGTGGAATGCCTGATTGTTTCGGGAGGATTGGATGTCTGTTTCGATGACCCGGAGGGTGTCATTGAAGACAGCGCTGATGGCATTGTGAACGGTGATGTGATCAATAAAGGTTGGACGATTTGGCCACTGATCCCCTATTCCTTTGATACAGCGGTGGAACGACCGGGTGCAGCACCATTGCCGCCCAGCGCGCAAAACTTGTTGGGCACAGATGGGAGCAAACGTGATGTGTTGGCACGAGTTATCCATGGATTCCGTTTGTCAGTATTTTTCACGTTGATGGTGACCGGCGCTGCAACGTTGATTGGTATCGTCGCAGGTGCGGTGCAGGGGTTCTTTGGTGGGCTGACAGATTTGATTTTCCAGCGCGTGATTGAAGTATGGTCTGCAATTCCGGTGATCTATGTCATCATTATAATGTTCGCTATTTTGGGGCGTAGTTTCTGGCTGTTGGTGTTCTTGTTAGTGCTGTTCTCGTGGACTAGTCTGGTTGGTGTTGTGCGTGCCGAATTCCTGCGTGCACGCAACCTTGAATACGTCCGTGCCGCCCGCGCTTTGGGTGTTGGTAACGTCACCATCATGTTCCGCCATATGTTGCCAAACGCTATGGTTGCGACATTGACCATGCTGCCATTCCTGATCACGGGGACAATTTCGACCCTGGCGATCCTCGATTACCTTGGCTTTGGTTTGCCGTCTTCTGCCCCCTCGTTGGGTGAGCTGACATTGCAGGCGAAACAGAACCTTCAGGCCCCCTGGTTGGCATTCACAGCGTTTGGTGCATTCGCTGTTATGTTGTCGCTTTTGGTGTTCATTTTTGAAGGTGTCCGCGATGCCTTTGACCCACGAAAGACATTCCAATGACCGCCTTACTAGACGTGCAAAATTTGAATGTTGGTTTTCGCCAAGATGGCGTAGTGACACCTGCAGTGCGAGGCGTCAGCTTTACGGTGAACCGCGGTGAAGTTGTGGCCATAGTTGGTGAGTCTGGATCAGGGAAATCTGTATCTGCGTTGTCCACTTTATCATTGTTGGGTGATAGCGCGCAGGTGAGCGGCTCTGTCAAATATGATGGTCAGGAACTGATTGGTGCGGATGAACAACGCCTGCGCCAAGTACGCGGCAATGACATTAGTTTTATTTTCCAAGAACCAATGTCATCATTGAACCCGCTGCACACGATTGAAAAACAACTGACCGAAAGCCTTGCGCTACATCAAGGGATCATAGGTGCACAGGCCCGTTTTCGCGTGTTGGAGTTGTTGGAAAAGGTTGGCATTCGTGACGCAGAAACACGGCTATCCAGTTATGCGCACCAATTGTCAGGGGGACAACGCCAGCGTGTGATGATTGCGATGGCTTTGGCAAACAAGCCGGACATCCTGATCGCGGATGAGCCAACAACGGCTTTGGACGTGACCATTCAGGCGCAAATTCTTGATCTGCTGAAAGACCTGAAAGACGCCGAGGGTATGGGTTTTTTGTTTATTACCCACGACCTTGCAATTGTGCGCCGCATCGCGGACCGCGTGTTTGTAATGCAGCAAGGTGAAATGGTTGAGAGTGGGCCCACGGCGGAATTGTTCGCAAATCCGCAACACCCCTACACTATCAAATTGCTCAGCGCGGAACCAAGTGGGCACCCAGAGCCAGTTGCAGAAAATGCGCCAGTCGTCGTTGAAACAGATAAGCTTAAGATTTGGTTCCCAATCCATGGTGGGATACTGCGCAGAACGATTGGTCACATTAAGGCGGTCAATGCATCCTCATTGTCTGTCAGGGTAGGGGAGACGTTGGGTATCGTCGGCGAAAGTGGCTCTGGCAAAACGACGATGGCATTAGCCATTATGCGCCTGATCACGTCTGAGGGCGGTATCACCTACAAAGGTCAGAACATTCGCAGCTGGTCGACCAAGCAGTTGCGCCATCTGCGCAAAGATATGCAGATCGTGTTTCAGGACCCGTACGGGAGCCTAAGCCCACGTATGACATGTGCGCAGATTATTTCTGAAGGTTTGAAAATTCACAACGTTGATCGTGATCGTGATCAACGCGACCTTGTCGCTGAAGTAATGCTGGAAACGGGGCTCGATCCTGCAACGATGGATCGCTATCCGCATGAATTTTCAGGCGGACAACGTCAACGTATTGCTATTGCAAGGGCGATGGTTTTGCGACCAAAGCTTTTGGTTCTGGATGAACCCACTTCGGCGTTGGACGCGACTGTTCAGGTTCAGATCGTCGAGTTGTTGCGTGAGTTGCAGAAGAAATATGGACTGGCCTACTTGTTCATCAGCCATGACCTGAAGGTCATCCGTGCGATGTCACACAAGGTGATCGTGATGAAACAGGGTTACGTTGTCGAACAGGGCACGGCTGAAGATTTGTTTGGAAATCCGCAAACCGAATACACACGCCAACTGCTACAAGCGTCGCACTAACGGTATATCCAGACCTTACGCAGGTCTGGGTGTTATTTTATGGACCGACCATAAAGCAGGTAGCATTGCGCGCTTTAAGGCGGCGACATGCAAGGTCGGCGGTTTCACGAGTTAGCCCCATGAAGTTCGCATCAAACCCACGGCTGGTACGTACAACGTTGCGCAGTGACCCATCCAACGTGGCCATTTCGGCAAGGGCCGTTTTCAACAGAACTCGTTCGGCCTTGTAACGGCTGGTATAACGTCCAACGTTGACGCCCCAATGGCGGCCACCTGATGTAGATATGCGGGTTACAACTTCGGTTTTCGGTGCTGCACGCGCTAGGACCAGATTTTTGGGCCGTGCGGCGGGGCGAGTTGAGGCGGCTGCGACTGTTTGGATGTTTTCGGCCTTGGTGATTACGGCCTCTTCTTGCGCGGCGGCTAGTGCAACATTTATGTCTGCGGGTAAGACACTGGTTTCGGCCTTTGGCGCTTTGGCTAGCAACAGCGGTGCCTCGACTACTTTGGCACGGGCTTTGGGTCGAAGGCTGGTTTCCACCGAAACTGGCAAGTTGTCTGCAACATATGCAGGAGCATTTGGCTTTCGAATAGGGGCGCGATTGGGAGCACGGCGGAAGCCAAGATCAAGAAGTTCAGCAACCTTTGCGTTACGAGAAGCGGATGATTTTCCACCAAAGACAGTTGCGATAATGCGTTTGTTGCCGCGCTCGGCGGATGCCACCAGATTTGAACCTGCTGCGCGGGTGTAACCGGTTTTGATACCATCGGCTCCTTTGTAAGATCCCAAAAGGCGACGATTGGTGTTGGCAACTTCGCGGATACCTGCGTAGGTCGTGCGGCGTGAGAATAGGTTATAATACTGCGGGTAGTCATACAGAACATGGCGACCCAAAATTGTCATGTCGTGTGCTGTCGACATGTGACCCTTTTCGGTTAGACCATGTGCGTTCTTAAATGTGGTTCGTGACATGCCCAAAGCTTTAGCGGTGCGGGTCATGCGGCGGGCAAAGCGTGCCTCTGATCCAGACAGTGCTTCGCCAATTGCGGTGGCTGCGTCGTTTGCCGATTTAACGGCTGCAGCGCGAACAAGATAACGCATCGCAATTTTTTGTCCGCTTTTGAGGCCCAGCTTTGAAGGGGGTTCTGACGCTGCGTGCTTGGAAATGGTTACCATCGTATCGAGTGAGATCTCACCCTTTTCGATGGCTTCAAAAGCAATGTAGAGAGTCATCATCTTTGTGAGCGACGCTGGATGCAGCCGGGTGTCAGCATTACGCGCATGCAAAACTTCCCCGGTACGTGCATCAACAACATACGCGGCATACGGTGCTGCAGCGACACTCAGTGGCAAAGCCACAAGCATCCACAACGCCGCCATGATCAACAGCCCAAAACGAGCTGGCTGAATACGCCAAACTTTCACAATAATCTGCCTTTTTATGCCTCGATAGCCGCCAATTTTTTGGCTGACATTTTTTATTAATTTTTGTTAGCATAAAATGTATTTTCGATAAACCCATAGAATCAATGATCTAGGCGGGAATGTGACTTTTTCGAATCCTAGATATTGTGGTTGTGCTAAAGGCATCCCATAGGGGTGCTAATGTGGCATCATTGTGGCGGCATTATGCCGGCGATTGTGTCAAAATCGATTTAGGGTTCGAAACGGTTGGTGATGTAGTTTTCGCTTGAGAATGAAATCATCAATGAAAACGAGCAGGGCTGTGACAAGTAGGCTTTAATTGTCGTTTCCAAATCTGCTGAAAGGGCCGCCATAAATGCAGTGTCGCGGTGCGCTTTTGGCAGCATGGAGATTTCAACAAGCAGATGGGTGTGGTGAAATTCAGCAGTAGGATAGGCGCGACCCTTGCAGTTGCCAGACCCCGGGTCGTGGGTTTGGATGACCGTTTCAATGCTGGTCAGTATTGTCGACGCATTTAGGGTAAGATCATTCGAATATTTTAGGTCTGCGTGGGGCATTGGTTAGTCTTCCAGTATTCTATTTAATAATTCAGGGAATGCTGCGAGGGTTTCGATCTCATGATAGCGGGAATGATCTAGCAACGGTTCAGCGTGTTCGATTTCCCATTGGAGCCCGTGTGGCACGTAAATGCCCCAACCGCCCGATTTAATCATCGGGTTAACGTCGGACTTCATTGAGTTGCCGATCATCATGCCTGTTGTGGGTCCCGTACCGTGGCGATCGAATATACGGGCATAAACCTCTGGCACCTTGGTGGATACGATTTCAACGGCATCAAACATATCTCCCAAACCAGACTGAGCGATTTTGCGTTCTTGATCGATAATATCGCCTTTGGTTATTAGAATAACTTTGCACTGTGAGCGGGCGGCTTCAACGGCATCATGCGCTTTGGGCAATAGCTCGATTGGATGAGCAAGCATTTCTTTGCCAGCCTCAATTAGTTCTGCAATGACTTCGCCAGATACTTGATTGTTGGTCACGTCCAGTGCGGTTTCAATCATAGAAAGAACGAAGCCTTTGATGCCGAAGCCATATTGTTTTATGTTGCGCTTCTCGGCTTGAAGCAGTCTGTCCAGCAGGTCTGGTGCATCGCAGAACTCTGAGAGCATGGCAGCAAAGCGTACTTGTGTTAATTGAAAGAACCGCTCGTTATGCCAAAGCGTATCATCGGCATCAAAACCAATAGTTGTGACCTTTAGTGACATCTTGTCTGCTGCCTCTTTTCTCAAACCGCACTCACGTTATATAGAGCAGTTGAATGTCTACCATTGGATTCTACAGCCGGAGTGGCAATGAACAAAGATCTACAAATGATGTCGGACAAATTCGACGATGATGGTGACACAGCTGTCGTTACGAAGGTTAAGCCCAAGACAAAGCGCCCGCCGCTTTATAAGGTCATGTTGTTGAACGATGATTTCACGCCGATGGAATTCGTGGTGATGATTTTAGAACGCTTTTTTGGGCTTAACCATGCCCAAGCCTTTGAGATTATGTTGACGGTTCACGAAAAAGGGTTGGCCGTCGTTGGCGTCTTTAGCCACGAAATAGCCGAGACCAAAGTGGCTCAGGTCATGGATTCGGCACGTCAAAATCAGCACCCGCTGCAATGCACTATGGAAAAAGAAGAATAATATTATGATTGGTGCACGCTTGCCCCTTGCTCTGGAAACGGGCAGATTGTCTGTACCCACGGGCCGTATCGCTGTCTTTCACCCCACGCCTGAGGCGAATTTACGAAGTTTGCCAGCGAAGCAATGCGAGATAATTCAGCCGTTCCGTCCCGCTTATGAAACGTTCAAGTCGGCTGGCTATAGCTGTGCGGTCGAGCCGACAGAGCGTTACGCACTGTCCATTGTTTGTTTGCCTCGCGCCAAAGCAGAGGCGCGGTCAATCATTGCGAAAGCAGCTGCCTTTACGGATGGTCCTATCATTATTGATGGACAAAAGACCGAAGGCGTTGACAGTATATTCAAGGATCTGCGCAAACGTGGGGATGTTTCTGCTACCATATCTAAGGCCCACGGAAAACTGTTTTGGGTCAACAGCCATGACGGCTTGGAAGATTGGGGGCAAACTCCAACATTGACTGAGGGTGGTTTTTGGACTGGCCCTGGTGTCTTTTCTGCTGACGGAGTTGATCCTGCGTCAAAATTGTTGGTGCAAGCGTTGCCAGAGAAGCTGGGCAAGAATGTTGTGGACCTTGGTGCTGGCTGGGGTTACCTGTCAGCCCACGCGCTGACGCGCGATATCAATGAAATCCATTTGGTCGAGGCTGGCCATTTAGCTTTGGAATGTGCCAAGCGCAATGTCACGGATGAGCGCGCCCAATACCACTGGGCTGACGCAACAAAATGGGCGCCTAAGGGCCGAATTGATACAGTAATTATGAACCCTCCCTTTCATGTTG
>Ga0257120_1001419_pt1 | contig 15761 bp, 17 predicted proteins | sample SI106_10metaG_FD_190153 | JGI IMG/M metagenome (GOLD analysis project Ga0257120, IMG submission 190153) | Marine microbial communities from Saanich Inlet, British Columbia, Canada - SI106_10 | ecosystem: Environmental > Aquatic > Marine > Inlet | place: Canada: British Columbia | collected... | reverse complement strand
GCTGTCTGCACCTGTTGGTCCTTGTGGTCCTCTGATGTTACCTAAATTTTGTACTGAACTATTACTGTACGTTATACTTAAATCATTAGAACTGACGGATACTGCTGTTATTCCGTTACCAGTAGTACCCGTCGGTCCGGTCGGTCCCGCTGGACCTGTTGCACCTACCCCTGATAGATCTAATGTAGTTCCATCATATGTTAGGTCGCTCCCTGAAATTGCTATTGTTGGTCTTGTTTGTAAATCTGTATAGTTACCTGTGAAAGCAACTGTACTTAATTCTGTATTACTATTACCTAATGCGTTGGCCACTTCTGCTAAACTGTCTAAGTTTACATTGGCTCCGCCTATTAAATTTGTTACCTGAGCATCAACGTATGCTTTCATTTCTACATTTGCTGTAGAACTATCTGCAGTTCTTTGATACACACTTAATGCTGTTGCTAAGTCTACAGTATCTGAACTACCACTAATTGTTATAACATTACCTGCTATACTTAATGTTTGACTTAATGCTGTTAGGTTTACAGAGTTACCTGCACTAACACCTAATGTAGTTGTGCCTGCATTCCATGTTAATGTTTGAGCGTCTGTATTAATTGCGCCTAATACACTTGTTAAGTCAACATTGCCTGACTGTCCTGTTAGGCTAATTACATTACCGCTTATTGTTAAGTCTTGTGCATCAGTATCTGTATCAATTGCACCTAATATACTTGTTAAGTCAACATTACCACTTTGTCCTGTAAGACTTATTACGTTACCGCTTATTGTTAAGTCTTGTGCATCAGTATCTGTTTTAGAATACGGTGCTAACATTGTTGTTAAGTCTACAGTATCATTACTGCCACTAATTGTAATAACGTTACCACTTGCACTTAATGTTTGGTCTGCGGCTCCTCCGCCACTTACATCTGCTGGTGTATATGTAAACACACCTGCATTATCATATGCTAAACCACCATTACCACTTGGTGATGCTGTTACTACACTGAATGATGTTAGAGCAACATTACTACCGCCACCGCCTGAGCCTGTTTGGTCTCCTGCTTCAAATTTATTTGTACTACTATTCCAAATAAGTACTTGGCCGTTTGTAATACCAGTTGCATCTACATCTTTAAAGTCTGCAATGTCCATTGCCTGTGCGGCTGTTACTGGGTTTATGCCAATTGATATAGTATCTGCATTTGCTGTTGTGGTCAATGCCATTCCAGTGCCTTGAACGATTGTTAAATCATCTTCGGCTCTTTCTGCACCAATACTTGTTTGTCCTGCAATATGAATATTTGCAAAACTTAGTCCAGCATTTGCTGAACCTCCGCCACCGCCACCACTAATCTCTACTGAATCAACTGAACTGATTCTACCGTAAGTGTCAACTGTTATACGTGGCGCATGTGTTGTATTACCATACACACCTGCTGTAACACCTGTTGCTACTAAATTTAATACTGAGTTTGCTTTATTACCTGTTCCACCAGTAACAGTAATCTGCCCTGCTGTTCCTGTAATACTGTTAATATAATCTGCTGTTAGGCTTGATGCCGCAGTAGTTGTAATTAACGTTGGAGTTACATCTGTAATTTGTCCTTTACTGTTAACTGTAAAGACTGGAGTATGCGTTGCATTACCATATGAACCTGACACATTTGCAATGTCTTCTATGAACACACCACTGGTGTTTGCAACTAAACCACCGCCTGATCCTGCTGTTACACTTATTGTTAAACCTGATTTGTTTAAACCATTACTAACAGAATAAACATCGAGTGTTGCTGGACGCCATGTATTAGCCGCTGTATATACAAGTGTTTGTCCTGTAGTTGGAGCATAAGCACCGGAAGCCTCTACATCATGTAAGTCATTTAATGGAATATCGTATTGAGAAATTTCTAAGTTGCCTTCTGGTCTTACTCGTAGAAACTTACCCGCTGAGAGCGTGGTAATATCGACATCATCTAAACTTATTATTGTATTGCTAAACGGCATACCTTATCCATCCTAAAAAGTGTTATAACACTATTTATCACTCTTAGGCAGATAGAATAACTTTGCTAATTGATCCGTATGATGCATCATAGGTAGAACCGTCTCCAACGTGGAGTCTGTCCATGCGTACCCTAATGTAGGCGAAGTTGCCTTTGAAAGTATATGACTCTGATAAGTTTGCAGGTAAGTTACTATTAAACTGTACATACCCTTTATCAGCACTAAATTCAGTACCAAATGTTGATTCTGGTTGTATACCAAACCAATCACCTTGGCTCTCTGGCTCAGTGTTAAGTGTTGCTTCTACATGGAATCTACCGACAAACTGATCAAACACAACTTGAATAGTGTGTAAGCCATCACTGTAGCCATAGTAAGAGTCTCCCTTTGCTTCAATAGAGACTGCGTTCATGTCAGTCCCGGAAGGACCCATGAGAGTGATGCTTGAACGATTTACTGGCATATTAATTCCTATAGTATTATGTAATACTATTTATCACTTATGCTTCTTCTAATCGTACCATTAGTCTTTCAGCACGATTAGTAACTTGTCTGTACCACTTACTATCTCTGCCTTCGATGCCTGCTTGTTTCCAATCACCTTCTTCAAGTGCTTTACGAAAGTTTTTAAATCCGCCTAATCTGGTTCTACCCATGTTAAACATCATATTGACCAAGACTTCTTGTACTGTGCCTGGCCAATCAGTAAACCCTTCTCCGTATAAAGCAACACACTCGGAGATTGCAATATCAAGGTCTCGCTCGAAACATGCCCTGACTCGCTCTTCAGTAACTGCTGTACCAAGTGGCCTTCCGAATTCCTCGTCACTTTCGAGGATAAGATGACCGACTCCAAAGGTGGGATACCCGAGGTGATCATGGTAGACTTCATTGACTACTCCTTCATCGATTTTTAATTGTTCAAATACTGATTCTCTATTCATTTTTTCCTTCTTCCAAAACATTATTTATTACCTTACAAATTGTTATTTCCTCAATCATGTCTCCATAACTAAGTTTTAAAAATGGCACTATCTCTCTATGTTCTTCTTTTGTACAATAGAGGTAATTGCACCACCATGTGCCGGCACTATTATTTGTGTACCATTTAGCATTATTATAACTATTATTTATGTATTCTGTTAATTCTTTTTTATATTCTATTTCTTCATAATCAGTTCGAATTCGATTTGCATATCTTTGATTACTAAAGAATGATATCTTTACATCGTATTTGTTGTACCATTTATTTTTTCTAAAACAAGTAGTTGCATCAATGCCAAGTATACTATCAATGTGTTGTTCCGATATAGGACCATGTATCGATTGTAACAAGTCTGGGAATTCTTCTACAAGTTCTAATACAACATCTAAATCAGTAAAGAAATAGTTACACGACTTTTGGGTCCATTGTTCTCTATAACGCCAAGTTCTACTTTGAACTGCTTTATAGAAAGCACTAAATCTTGCAATGTCATACTTTATTATATTACCATGCAATACTAATTTATATGGGTATTCGTCATAGTAAATTTTTAAACTGGGCGTAACTAAGTGTTGCTTTTCACCAATCCACTCGCCCATAGGCTTGATGCGACTACGACTATTGTTATGCCTATTGAACATTAAAGTCAAACTCGCTACCGTTCCATGTAATGATTACTTGTTTGTTATTAATATCTTCGAACAATAACTTTTTACTTAACGGTTTTTTAATTTTACTTTCAAATACTCTCTTTAATGGTCTGGCTCCCATAGCCGGTTCATAACCTTGATCTGCAAGTTCAGTTCTTGCCATATCATCTAATAGTACTGTTACTTGCTTATCATTCTCACTAAGTAACTCATTTGTTTCTTTTAAAAGTCTATCAACAATTTTAACCATTAACGACTTATCAAGTTTTCCAAATTGTACAACACTATCAATTCTATTTCTAAACTCTGGAGTAAAGAACTTTTCAACTGCTTTGTCTACAGCACTTGTTTTAGTTTGATCTCCAAATCCAATCTTTTTACTTTCGGCATCCGCGGCTCCTAAGTTAGAAGTCATTAACAATACTACGTTAGTAAAGTCAACTACTTTGCCTGTTGCACTTGTTAAGTGACCATCGTCCATTACTTGTAACAATACTTGTAATACTTCTGGTGCGGCTTTCTCAACCTCATCAAGTAGTAGGACACAATTTGGGGCATTTTCGACTTCGGCAATTAATTGTCCTTGTCCCATTTTACCTTCTGCATGTCCTACATATCCTGGAGGGGCGCCAATTAGTTTTGATACTGAATGTCTTTCCATATACTCTGACATGTCAAACTTAATCAGTTTCGCTTCTAATTCTTTTGCAAGTGCTCTTGCTGTTTCTGTTTTACCTGTACCAGTTGGACCAACAAATAAGAAACTACCAATTGGCTTGTTCTTTTCTCTAAGTCCTGACTTGCTTACAAGTATGCTTTCTACAAGACTGTCTACTGCTGGGTCCTGCCCAAATACTGTAGTTTTAATTCTTGTATCTAAATTTTTATATCCATCTGTGCTTTCTACATCAATAACGTCTTCACCAATTTTAGAAATCTTAGCAATTACTTTTACAATGTCTGCCATTGCTACTTCTTTTTCGTTACGCAATTTAACTGCTGTACCGGCCGCATCAATAACATCAAGTGCTTTGTCTGGAAAGTATCTATTTTTAATATAACGATCTGTTAAGTCAACACTTTTCTCTAAAACTGTGTCGCTGTATTCTACTTGGTGGAAGTCTTCATAGTATGGCTTTAATCCTTTAAGAATAAGTTTTGTACTTTCAATATCTGTTTGATCAATATCAAGTCTTGCAAACCTACGCATTAATGCTCTGTCTTTTTCAAAACTATTTGCAAACTCATCTGGTGTTGTTGCACCAACTGTTAGTAGGTTGCCTTTTCCAAGTATAGGCTTAATCATATTAGCAATGTCAACACTACTGCTACCTGCACTACCGGCACCCATTATCATATGTATTTCATCAATAAACAAAATAGCATTTGGTGACTCTTCAAGTATCTCAAGAACTACTTTTAATCTTTCTTCAAAGTCTCCTCTGTACTTTGTACCAGCAAGTAAGTCTCCAACTGCAAGACTGTATACAACTTTGTTTTTAATTACATCAGGTACTTCGCCGTCAACAATACGTTTAGCAAGTCCTTCTGCAATAGCAGTTTTACCTACTCCTGGTTCTCCAACAAGTACGCAATTATTTTTCTTACGTCTTGCAAGAATATGTACTAAGTCACTTACTTCTGTTGATCTTCCAATAAGCATATCAATCTTTCCGTCAACTGCGGCTTGGTTAAGATTTTTTGTATACTCTTGTAATAGTTCTGTACTCTTACCACTACGGAATTTATTTTCTAAGTGATCGATAATCATGTCTTTGTCGAGACCGTTTAGTTCACAGTAATACTTAGACAAACTATCTTCTTCGTGTAATACACTTATAAAAATATCAAGTGGTTTAATTTCATCTCGTCCACTGAACACAACTTGGGCTATAGAGCGTTGTATAATGCGTTCTACTGCGGCTGTTTTCTTTGGAGTACCCTTAACACCATTTTGTGTAAGTAAACCGTTCCAGTCATTATCTTTTAAGTACTGATCCAAATCTTCTTGTATATTACCACGTTCAACTTTTAGTTCGTTACACAACTTAATTATTTTTTCATCGTCAAGTAAACTTAACATCACATGCTCTACTGTAACGTATTCGTGCCCTTCGTCTGTTGCTAAGGTAACTGCTTCTGCTATAATTGGTTCGATTGGTTTACTATTCATAAGTTTTCTTTGTTGGCTTCATTCTATTTAAAGTTTCTATGTCTGATTCGTTAGTAATGTTGGCAGTATAAACACTGACTTCTACATACAAATCACCTGTTGGTCCGTTGCCCGAAGGCATACCGAGATTGGACATTTTTAATCTCTCTCCTGAGTTAACACCACGTGGTACATTAAGATTATATTTTTTTCCATTAACATGTTCAATAATATGTGTTATTCCTGTCATTGCATCTAATGAATCTATATTCAATCGAGTAAACAACGAGTTTCTGTCTGTGCCCCAATTAGCAGGACAGTCAATGTGTAACCTTACAATTAAGTTACCTGGTGGTAACTGTTTAAACCTTGCTGGGCCTTTGCCTATAAGTCTAAATTTAGATCCACTTGCTGTGCCAGGAGCGACAGTAAAGTTTACTGAACCTTGGTTAGTATTAATAACTAAGTCTGCACCGTGGTATGCTTGATGTAATGTAATAGTAAGATCGACTACACCATCTGGGTTTGCCTGTGGCTGTCTTTGTCCTCTTCCAAATATATCTCCAAATATATCTTCAAACGGATTGCCGCCTTGTTCAAAATTACCAAACGGACTTGGATTATCGTACTGCTGTTTCTTTTGTGGATCGCTTAATGTTTCGTATGCTTGTTGAACTATTTTAAATTGAGCTTCGTCGCCACCTTTGTCAGGATGATGTTTACTTGCCAACTTCTTGTAGGCCTTTTTAATCTCGGTTGCATTAGAGTCGCGAGTAACTCCAAGTGTTTCGTAATAATCCATAAATGTATTATACAGTAATCTGTAAGTTTGTCAAGTAATTACTATTCAGATTCTTCAGATGATTCTGAAGTAAAGAGGCTTGAAATTGAAAATTGCTTTTTAACTTCTTCGGGTGCTTCATCAATCGTTGCTTCGTAGTACTTTTTGTACTCTTCAATGATACGTCTAAGTCTAATTATTTGTTGACGTGAACGTTGTGAATTCTTTTGTACCAGTTCCCAATCTTCGTCTGTGTATCCGATGATTGCTGGGTCAATATTATCTTTAACAAGTTTAGCAAATACTTCTTCTTGGTTCTTGCTTGTTACAACAATAATTCTAACCTTCTCCATTGTTTCAACTGGAGGTAACGGTAAGTTTAGTTTTTCTCTTTCTACTTCAGTAGTAAATATTTCAAGAGGCTTAACACCCATACTCGAGCAACCACTCATAACTAAAACTAATAATATTGGTGTAAGTAATTTACGCATCTTAATATCCCACATAATTTGGATTTGCCTGTGAGGTACATTCTGAATTGATTTGAGATTTCTTAGTTGCATTTATTTCATCTTCGGTTAAAGGTGATCCTTGTGCTATCTCAAAACATCTTGTTCTTTCTACGGCTTGTTTATTAAGTATCGATTCAACGCTTCTTGGTTTTTGTACAGCAAGATTTCCAATATCACGTTGCTTACCTGACGCATTTATTTTATTAAATTTTTGATCTAATGCTCTGTTGTCAGCCTGTAATTGTGTATTAGTTTCTAACAGATTGTTGTTGGCTTCTGTGATTGCTTTGAAATCGTTTTCTTTTTGTATAAGTAATTCCTTCTGTAATTCAATGCCTTCGTTTAACTTAGCATTATTCATCTCAGAGATTTGTAATTGACTCTGCAGATTTTTTACATAGAATATACCGCCCATGCCGCCGACAAGAGCAAATACTAAAAAGAATAGTTTAACTTTCCACATGTGCTGATACTACTGATATTAGTTCCTGCACAGTTTGTAAACCCATTGTTTCCTCTTCAGGAATGGAGATTTCCAACGCTTCTTCGATTTGACATACTACATCAACAACATCAAAGTCGTCTCCGTTTAAGTCGTCTATCATATGAGATTGGTCAGTTATCTGTGTATCTGTGCCGAAATGTTTTTCTAAAATGTCTATAATTACTTTATATGTTTCTGTCATACTGTTGGCCTCGTTATAAGAATATCTTTGTGTGCTGGATTGTAGATAATAACATATTCATCAATTGGAATAGCCTTCATCTCTCCTAACATACTATTAAATTTATCAAATGTAGTTTTATCGAAATCAGTTTTAATGGCTGACTCTGATATACCCAATTGGTTCATTACATCTGGACCATGTCCAAAGTTAACAACTTCAAGTGTCGCAACATCTCTTGCTCCTCTCATTACTAACTTGCCATCGTTAATACCTGCTTCAAGTAAATTAGAATCCTGTAAGAACTCTAAAATCTTTCCTGTATTACTTTGGGCTTCTTCTTCTAATCTTTTCTCTTCTTCTACTTGTTGAGCTTCTACTTGTATTTGGTCAAACTCTTGCTTACTTAAAAACTGTCCTTCGTTTTGTTGTATATAATTAGCAAGTCTATCATCAGTTAAGTCAATTAACTCTTCTGCTAATGGAGTTGAGATGTTCCATTTAAGTTTACCTGATAAGTTTTCTACTTCCTTAACAATATCTTTAACAACATCTAACACACCTTCTTTTCTATCAATCTCTAAGAAGACCATATAAAATCCATCTTCGTTAGGATTAGGCGATACTTCAACATCACGAATTTCGTGAATACTGTTGTTCAAATATTTGTATAAATCCTTACCTGGGTGCTGATCATTTACGTGAAAGCCAAGAACCATAACGTTCTCAGACTTGCCTGTCTTAGGTTCGAACTCATCAATACTAACTTTCTTTAGTACTGTATTTTGTAGATCGCCTTCTCTTAAAGTCATTTTATATTCCTTCGGCCCCCGGTAACGGTGTTTGTGGGAGTGCGAAGTCGTCGACACCGCCCATTGCATTGTTAGATGTATTCATTTGTTGTACATCGATTTGATTTTCGTTACCCATATCATCTTGGTTAAGATAGTTTTCATCATCAACTTGTACGTTCTCATCAGCAAATTCATCAACATACTTACGTGGCATATCAATGCTAACTACCCAACACGGAGTACTGTTAGTCTTTGCTTTGTATCTTTGTCTACCATCTGGTGCAACATCTACTGTTACATCATCAGCAGTCATTACTCTCTTTGGTGAGATTAAAGTATCCTTAGTATACTTTACTAAACATTCACGTGCCATTAATCTTTCAGCACCTGCTGGATCTGGCATGTCATCATGCACATATAATAGTTTTACATTAATGTAATGTCTACTTAATGTAGGTCCTTCTAAAACTTCGCCTTTGCTCCAGTTCTTAAATGCATATAAATTTAAACTGTCTAAAGTTTTTTCAAACTCTAATAGCATATCAAGTAATGTGTTAGTTTCACTCACTACTTTTATCTGATCGTTTAATACTTTTAATGATATAGTCATAATAGTATTTATCATCATAGTTAACGCAAGTGTTTTTGGTATGGCGCATTTTATTAAATATATAATGTAATATGATAATCAACCATACAAAAAGTTGGAAGCAACACACAATTCCGGTACCGTGGAGGATCTTTTAGACCTGACACGGTTTTTTTATGGCTATACAGGAGGCTATTATGTCCAGAAAGGCTCGTAAACAAAAGTGTAATAAGTACAGAAACAGCAAGAAAAAACAAGGAGAAGGATATTTGAGAGTAATACAAGGGGGCGCCTTAGAACGCACAAGACAGAAAGAAGTTAAAATAGTACCACGCAACTTCAACCAAGATGATCTCTTGGGGTACTTAGAAGATCGAAATATCAATATAGTGTTTGCTATTGGTCCCGCAGGAACAGGTAAAACACTCATATCAACCTTAGCAGGTATTAGAGAACTTAAAAACAACAATATTAATAAAATGGTAGTAACAAGACCAGCAATTAGTGTTGATGAACAACATGGCTTCTTACCTGGAACATTACAAGAGAAAATGGCGCCTTGGACTCGCCCAATCTTTGATGTGTTCGAAGAATACTACTCCCCAGAACAAATAGAGTATATGGTCAGCGATAACAAAGTTGAAATTGCACCATTGGCTTACATGAGGGGAAGAACATTCAAAGACGCATTTATTATTGCAGATGAAATGCAAAATGCCACAGACAGTCAAATGAAAATGCTACTAACAAGGATAGGAGATAATAGTAAGATAGTAGTAACAGGAGACTTAGATCAGCACGATCGAGGATACGAAAGCAACGGTTTAAAATGTTTTATTGAGCGTATGAAATCTCATACATCAGATAGAATTAAACTTGTTGAATTTAACAGAAGTGATGTTGAAAGACATCCTGTTGTATCTGAAGTGTTAGGTATTTACAGTTAGTTTTTTGGCAGTGATATAGTTAGAGATTTTTTTATCTCTTAAAAGTTCTATCGCACTTTCATGTGGTTCGGGATTGGTTACGGAGTCTATTAAGTTAGCAAATGAATTACTGTAGCCGTCCCACCCTAATCCTTTAAGCATTACTAATTGAAATGGTAACACATGAGTTACACCTGACTTAATTGCTTTGGTTCTCATTCGTTGTATAATATTACTACTTTCAATTTCATATCGCGACCAGCCCGGACTAACAAGGTTGTGTTTCTCATCAGGTATAAACCCAAACTTATCTGGGTCTAACTGGAAGTTACTGTTTAGTTGAGTTGGCTTGCCGTGCCATTCATCAATATCAAACATATATAGAGGATTTAACAGTATGCCTTTAATCAGTTTATCTTTAATAACTTTATTAATGCCAGTAGCCCATGTCTCTGGTAAGTCGTATGGTAGGCCAGCCATGAAGCTCGAATAAGTAAACCAGTGAGGGTAGTTATCTCTAATGTCTTCAAGTGCATTGTACATGTCTTCTTTGGAACCACCTTTACCAATTGTCTTTCTTGCCTTGTCCTCACCTAATGATTCTATGCCAAACAAGTGACTGTGGAATCCAATTTTATCTAATAGTTTTATTTGTTCTGGGCGTTTTGCTAATACATCAAACCTATTAAAGCCGCCAATACTCATTTGCTCTGGTAAGTCCTTAACAGCCTCCCAGAGTATTTCTAACTTAACTGTTTCTTCGTTTGGAGTATCGTCTGCTACCATAAATGTTTTAATACCAAACTTATGATATGCATCACTAAAGAATTGTTTTAGTTCTTCTACATCAACATCTTGTACATTTTTAGCATTTCTAAATTCATAACTACAAAAGCCACAATTAAACTTGCAACCTTTTCTAATTTCAAATGTAAGTGTATCCTGTGAGTCTAAACAGTAATCGTCGTGTAGGATTGGTACATGAGGCGTCTCTACAAGTGTTACGTCTCTACTGCTAAAGCCTGCCGGTGCCCTATACTCGTTGACACCATTAGGATGTATTTTTATACACTCTTCTGGTATCTCATTTCCAAGTAGCCAATCCTGAAATAAGCCAACACTATTGTTACTTGAAAATACTGCATCAGGTTCCCAATTTTGATCTGGATTCATAGCAAAGTTTAATGCAGGGCCTCCGCATACAAACTTAAATGTAGGATAGCGAGTTTTTAATTCTTGTACTATCTCATATATAGTTGTACCACTTGTTAATGCTAACTCTACTTGAAACAAACTACTAAGTGCAAAACACCCATTGGTTACATTGTTCTGTGTAAGCCACTTATCTATAAATTGTAGTAGGTCTGATGTTTTCCAAAAGTCTACATAGTTAACAACGGTGCTGGGTAACCCTAATGCCTTTACTGAATCATTAATAACCATTGGTCCTAATGGTCTGCTAAACGAACTAAGGAATGCAGGATCCATAGGACTACTGTCGCCACCAAGTCCAGGTCGGCGACCTGCATTGATATTAGTTGCTTCTAAAAGCAGTACGCCATCTATGTTCATAAGGTCTCTGTATTATCTACAAACTATTTAGTTGTAGTTCTACAAGTGTGGCCGCTAAATTAATTTCAGGGTCAGCACACAAACTACTTTTTGCCATGCCGTTTCTGATAATAACAATTGCTTGGTCCTGCTGTACTTCTGTGTTGCCCCAAAGACCTAAGTTACGATACATAAATTTATATACATCATCATACTCTTCGGGTCTTGCTTGACTACAAATCATTGTTCTTGCACCTTTATAGTCGCCACTCTTAAATTGTTCTATTGCAGTAAGCATCCAGTCACTCGTTGAGCTGTCGCCGTCCTGTGGACGCTGTAAGACGCCCTCTACAACGTTTTGTTGGACAAGGTTAATACTTTTACGCAGATCAGGATATGTCGCTTGTACATAGGTGTCTAACGTTTCTAAATCAATCTCAACACCTTCGTCAATACATATAGTTGCCAGCCTTGCTGTAAACTCCTGTACGTCTAACTTCTCAATATGGAAGCCTTGGCACCTACTGTGTAGTGCAGGAATAATACGTTGTGGATAATTACATGTTAAAATAAATCTACAACTGGTATGATACATTTCCATAACACCACGCAACGCCGCTTGTCCATTTGGAGTAATGTAATCAGCCTCATCAAGTAGCACATACTTCATATCTCCAAAAGGCATAGTGCCACTGAAGTTAGTAATCTTATTACGAATAGTATCTACGTTGTTTTCGTTACTGGCATTTATTTCTAAGATGTCCATGCCGTCTACGTCAAGTTCAGAAAGCAATACCTTTGCAAGTGTAGTCTTACCTGTTCCAGGTGCACCACTGAATAACAAATGAGGCAATGCGCCATCATCTTTCCAGCCTGTTACTTGTTGTCGTTGCTTGTCATCTCTAAACACATAAGTATCGATATTTGTAGGTCTGTATTTTTCTGTCCAAAGTTCTTTCATTTAATCACCATTAGTGTATTGTTGGGTCAATTGGCATCTCTGCTAATTCTATTTCTTCGACTGTTGCGTCTTGTAACCATCCTACAAAGTCTTGTCTATCTAATGTAAATTTCTCCATTAGTAAAGCCATTTCGTCTTTGAACTCTTCTAACTGATCATCATTTAAATTAGATCTCATTTTACTTAGTGCTGAAGCAAGATAAACACTTGCAATTTCGATAGGGTCAGCATCGGCTTCCGCTTTGTAGTCTTCAAACACATTGTCGAGCAAAGTAATTAGTTCTTTAAGTTTCTCGTTTGACAGCATCGGCTTTCTCCTTTTGATAGTATTCGTTTGAGCAGTACGCATCGCAGAATACTTTAGTTTTATCAGCCGTGTGGTATTTTATTTCAAATACCGCAATAGATTTATTACAGGTTTCGCAATTTAAAAATTGCATTTACCCTAATATTTCTGAGGACGACTGATCTGTGTATCCACCAAACTTATCATACTTACGAGTTATAGTTATTCTTTTTAATACGTTAGCCTCACCTGCTTGAGCGACTTCGTATGAGATAAACTCTTGTTGTATTAAGTTTTCACGTGGTTGTTCAAAAATCATATCGTTTTTATATTCTGATACGACTCTTGCACTTTTAGTAAACGTTGCTGTTGTAGTTTTAGTTATTTCTTTCATGCTGTTAGTATAACATCATTTGGTTAGTTGTCAAGTAGTTTTTTTAATAAATCTTTCTCTGGTGACATATCTAACATATTCCACAATGTTTCTTTTTTCATAGCATGCCTTTTATTAACATGTAGTCTATCTATAAGTTCAGGTGTTGCAGTTGGAAAGCTCTTTGCTGATTCAAGCATTGCATCACACCGTTCGTCTCGGTCAGCAATATGATCATATGGTACAGACATCATGTCTTCGAATGTATCAAACCCAATTTCTTTATATGAGGCTTGTGAGCCAGGCCTTCCCATAATAAACATTGGCATGCCATATATGTATCCTTTGAATATTTTTTCAGTTACTTCTATAGATATAAAGTCTTGTACATCTTTGTGAGCTCCTTCATTGTTATAGTCTGCAAAAGTTTCTGTGGCAATATAAATGTATGTCATATCCAATAAGTCATCTGGCCAAAACTCTGCCGGAGGGTGTTTTAAGTTAAACGTCTTATTCCATGGATAGCTCATTGTTCGTGGTGCTTTACCAAACAGTTCAAGGTATCTGTCTGTCCATTCGTTTGATAGCCACCCTAAGTAAGTACTCGAGTTTGTATGCATATCCCAATCTTTAAAACTATTCATGTTCCATTCAGCATCGTTTAGCATGTCTTTATCATGCATAGCAACGATAGTCTGTGCTCTACTCGGCCGAAACTCATTGTTAGGAACAAAGTATCTTATAGGTCCTGACTTTCCTTTATGTGTATAAATTAAATCTGGATTGCCTATCCAAGGAGTTTCTTGTTCGACAACTTTAAAAAGCCATGTAGCAGTATAACTTATTCCATAGAATATATTTTTAAAGTTATTAGTGTTTGGTTTGTTTTTTATAAGAGTAGAGAAACAAAATAAATTCCATTGTTGAAAGTTAATTGTTTCTGTACATAAACTTAAAGGCGAATTTGTTTTACAAAAGTTTCCTGGGTAAGCACTTTCTTGTGCAAAATCAAAACACAAATGTATATTCTTTTGCGAGTCAAGTTGTTGTAGTGCTGGTACTAAGTCTGGTTTATTATTTTGTATAAATCTCAAAATGTCTAAGTTAAGAGGAAGAAATACTAAAGTAGGCACGTTCGGGTCAGGAGGTATGTCTACTACATCTGCGTATTGCTTTAGTACAAAATTATAAGGAAGTTCAAACTCAGGATCTACAGTAGACGTGTACTGCATTAAATATTCAAAGTATCTATACAAGTGTTCCATGTAGTTGCCTTCAAGGCCTACACGTTGTTGTCTTTTAGCAAATGCTAACTCGTGGAAATATAAATTTACAGTAGGCTTCATGCTTTTTTCTGCCATCCTTTTTCGCCACTCCAACTTTTACTTAAATTTTTATTTGCTTCTGCAAGTAATATATTATCTTTGTGACATTGACTTTTACATCTATACAATGCTGTTTCTGTGTTGTTCCAACTGTCTTGTATCTTGTGGAACCATCCGTTGTCATCAAATATGATTTCGTTGAACGGAGTATGATTTAAGTTTGCTTTCTTCCATCCTCCTACTTCGCCCATCATATCAAACATTTTCTTTCTGTCTGCAGACTTCTCTGCTTCGTAACCATACAGTCTATCATTTAACCAAGGACATGGCATTAAGTATCCATCTGCACCAATGCTAATACTCTGTGTTCTTTTTGAAAAACAATTAATGTGTTTAGCATCCATGTCGAGGTTTTCGTATACAGTATAGCCATTGTTTTTATACTTAGGACTTTGTGTTGGCCTAATAGTGTGTGTAATTGTTTTGCCAGTAATGTCGTAGACCTCAAGTTCGCTAACTTGTCTATAGTCTTTACTTAAAAATCTACTTGTACTCTTTACTGCAAAGTCTGATGCTCCGCAATCGTATGCAAGTTTTTTAACATCATTAACTTGGTGTTCGTTATGTTCAAAGATTAGGAAACTGACAATAGATGTTCCGCCTGCATCATTAAATGATTTAAGATTAGATATAACTTTATTAAACTTAGTATTAATTCTGTGTAGCGAATGTGTGTCCTCTAATCCATCAATGCCAAAGTAAACTTTATCTTCTGGTGTTAATAAGTGTGCAAGTTTTTTAAAAAAGTTTGTAGATTTTAATCCGCCGTTGGTGTTTATAACTAAAGGTACTTCAAACTGTTTAAAGTATTGTACAATGTTTAGTAAGTCAGGGTGTGCAATTGGGTCACCGTATGTTCCGCATAAACGTATATAGTCAAGGTGAGGTAATACGTCAGTTGGTACTTTGTCTTTAATCCATTTTAGATCAAGTTTAACATCAGGTACTGTTGGCCACTTGTATCCACCAAAATAGTTTCTTGCACATTGTGGGCATCTTGCATTGCAGTCTGTTGTGAGCTCAAACTCAATACTTTTGATAGTAGATAACATGCTACTATTTATTGCTATGCTGGAGTAATCTGTATGTTTACTGATGTTACGTCTTTCTTAACTTGTCATTTATTTTAATGACTTTGTTAAGTATTTCCATTGGAACG
>Ga0257120_1001410_pt1 | contig 15854 bp, 16 predicted proteins | sample SI106_10metaG_FD_190153 | JGI IMG/M metagenome (GOLD analysis project Ga0257120, IMG submission 190153) | Marine microbial communities from Saanich Inlet, British Columbia, Canada - SI106_10 | ecosystem: Environmental > Aquatic > Marine > Inlet | place: Canada: British Columbia | collected... | reverse complement strand
CATCACCTAGCCTATCTGTCCACGATAAATCTACCGATTTAGCTTCTTCTACTTTTGATGCAATAGCTTCGTCTAAATACACTTGATTTCTTAATTGTTTAAAGTTTAAACGATATAAGGCTGCAACGAGTAAAATACTAATTAAACAATAGAGAGGTGTTGCATAAATAGCATCAAAGAACTGACCTCCAAGTGAAGCTACATCAACAATTTCAAAGTTTTGAAGCCCAACTAAAGTTACTAGCAACCCTATGATTACTGTTAAAGCAATCATGTTTTTATTGATTAAAAAATTTAAAAAATTTGCAGACTGAATAATTAAAATTAAGCTAAACAACCAAGCCAAAACCCCTGTTATATCATACTCTTTAATGATTAAAACTACAGAAAATGGAACATAAAAAAATAGTCCTAAAATATTAAAAAAAGAAACGGAAGATTTGCGTAAAACATAATGTACCAAGCTGTCTTTATTTAGGGGTAAAGGAAGCATTGGTTTGATGTTCATGATTGGTAATTTTTGCATTAAATACCTAAAGATCAAGTCTCCAAGAATAGCAAATAGCAAATAGGAATTAACAATCTGTAAAGGATCTGAATCTGGGAAGGTTTTCTTTAAAATAAAGAAACTTCCCGCACCAATGACTGAAAAAGAAAGGATAAAATACAATGCAACAAAACCTATAATTATCTTTAAAGCAATGCTTTTACCAAATGTAGCTGATCGAACAAATTGCTTCCATTCAAGTTTTAGAAATTTAAAAATCATGTAGTTAGTTTATATAATAAATATTAGAGAGTAAAAACGTAATTATGTTACAAGAAAATCTTTAAATTTCTACTTTTAATACTTCTTTAATTAGTTTGTGTAGCTCTTGTTTTGGCAAAGCTCCGTTAGCCATTTGAGGCTGTTCACTCATTGGAATGAATAACATTGAGGGTATACTTCGTATGGCAAAAGCTGCCGCTAATTCTTGCTCTGCCTCTGTGTCTACTTTATATATGTTTATTTTACCCAAATAATCATTACTTAGCTCTTCTAAAACAGGGGCGATCATCTTACAAGGACCACACCAATCTGCATAGAAATCTATGATGGCAGGCAACTTCCCTTCATACATCCAATCTTTATTTTTTTCGTAATTAAACACCTTCTCTAAGAAGGTTTGTTTTGTTAGGTTTTCTGTCATAATGATTTTTTGTGGTACAAAAGTAATTGTTTTAGTTTCATAAAAAAATATCATACTTTAGAAGTCACTAATATTACTCACCTATGAAAAACCCACTTACCCTTATTATTTGTTTTGCTATGATGTTAAACGCCTGTAAAGAAAAATCTTCAGAAAGAGACCATGTTTTAAATTATCCTGAAACTGTAAAAAAACCTGTTGCAGAAAACTATTTTGAAACCGAAGTAATAGACAACTATCGTTGGCTAGAAGACGATAGAAGTAAAGAAACCGAAGATTGGGTAAGTGCAGAAAATGAAGTTACTTTTGATTATCTTTCTAATATTCCTTACAGAAAACAATTAAAAGAGCGCCTCTCTGAATTGTGGAACTATGAAAAAATTGGGGCTCCTTTTATTGAAGGAGATTACACCTATTACTACAAAAACAATGGTTTACAAAACCAATATGTAGTGCATAGAAAAAAAGATGGCGCCAATGAAGAGGTTTTTTTAGACCCCAACACCTTTTCTGAAGACGCAACCACATCCCTAAGCGGATTAACTTTTTCAAAAGATGGAAAAACAGCTGCCTATTCTATTTCAGAGGGAGGAAGCGATTGGCGTAAAATTGTAGTCATTGATGTTGATTCAAAAAAAGTGAAAGAAGACACCCTAATTGATGTAAAATTTTCAGGTATTTCTTGGAAAGGAAATGACGGCTTTTATTATTCAAGCTATGACAAGCCTGAAGGAAGTGAGCTTTCCGCAAAAACAGATCAACATAAATTATATTATCACAAGCTAGGAACCTCTCAAAAAAATGATGAAGTGATTTTTGGAGCAACTACAGCACAAAAACACAGATATGTTCGTGGTTCGTTAACTGAAGATGACCGATATTTAATTGTTTCAGCCTCAACCTCTACTTCCGGAAATAAACTTTTTATACAAGATTTAACAAGGAAAAACAGTTCTTTAATTCCTATTATAAACAACTTTAATAGTGATACCTATGTAATTGATAACCGTGGGACTACACTATATTTAGTTACCAATCTTAATGCGCCTAATCAAAAAATTGTAACCGTTGATGCTACTAATCCTGCTCCTAAAAACTGGAAAGATTTTATTCCGGAGACAGCGCATGTATTAAGCGCTTCTTCAGGAGGAGGTTGTTTTTTCACTGAATATATGGTAGATGCTGTCTCTAAAGTCTTACAATATGATTTTGACGGAAAAAAAATTCGTGAAATAACATTGCCTGGTGTTGGAAATGCAGGTGGTTTTGGTGGTAAAAAAGATGCGGTTATAGATTATTTTTCTTTCACCAATTACAACACTCCCTCTAGTATATACACCTTAAATATAAAAACAGGAGAAACTAAATTATATTGGAGTCCTGATATTGATTTCAACCCTAATAATTATGAGAGTAATCATGTGTTTTATCCCTCTAAAGACGGTACTAAAATTCCAATGATTATTACTCATAAAAAAGGAATGAAGCTAGATGGAAAAAACCCAACAATATTGTATGGGTATGGTGGATTTAATATCAGTTTAAACCCTGGTTTTAGCATTACTAATGCCATATGGATGGAACAAGGAGGGGTCTATGCGGTTCCAAACCTACGAGGTGGTGGAGAATATGGTAAAAAATGGCACAAAGCTGGAACTCAAATGAACAAACAAAATGTGTTTGATGATTTTATTACAGCTGCAGAATATCTAATTGAAAACAACTACACTTCTTCAGAATACTTAGCAATTAGAGGAGGCTCAAATGGTGGTTTATTGGTTGGGGCAACCATGACTCAAAGACCAGATCTAATGCGAGTAGCTTTGCCTGCTGTTGGTGTTTTAGACATGCTGCGCTATCATACGTTTACAGCTGGTGCTGGATGGGCTTACGATTATGGAACCACCGAACAAAGTGAAGAAATGTTTAACTATTTAAAAGGGTATTCTCCAGTACATAATGTCAAAAAAGGAATAGCTTACCCTGCAACACTTGTAACCACGGGAGATCATGATGATAGAGTAGTTCCTGCACATAGTTTTAAATTTGCTGCAGAGTTGCAAGACAAACAGGCCGGTAATAATCCAGTATTGATACGAATTGAAACAAATGCTGGCCATGGTGCAGGAACCCCTGTCGCAAAAACTATTGAGCAATATGCTGATATATTTGGGTTTACTTTATACAATATGGGTTTTGATAGATTACCAAATCCTGCAAAGGCTAAACTTAAAAGTTAACTGATACTTTTTTCAGTATTTTTACACCGCAAAACAAGTTAAATTGTTTGCGGTGTTTTTATGCTAAAAGTCTCTAATATTTCATTTCAATATGCTCCTAAAAAAGAGATCTTATCTAATATTTCTTTTAATTTAAAAGAGGGGCAGCACCTTTGTGTTATGGGAGAAAGTGGCTCTGGAAAATCTACTTTGTTAAAGGCTATTTATGGTTTACTAGACTTAAAAAAAGGCTCAATTTATTGGAAAAACCAAGAGGTTTTAGGACCAGCTTTTCATCTAGTACCAGGCATGAGCTTCTTTAAATATGTGGCTCAAGATTTTGATTTAATGCCCTATACATCGGTTGCTGAAAATATTGGAAAATTTTTATCACGGTTTTATCCCGAAGAAAAAGAACAAAGAACCAAGGAATTATTAGAAGTTATAGAGATGTCTAGCTTTGCAAATGAGAAAGTAAAAACCCTAAGTGGAGGACAACAACAACGGGTTGCAATTGCTAGAGCTTTGGCTAAAGAACCTGAGCTTATTTTGTTAGATGAGCCTTTTGGTCAAATAGATAATTTTAAAAAAAACTCACTCCGAAGAAAGCTTTTTAGCTATCTAAAAGAAAAAAATATTTCATGTATTGTGGCAACACATGATGGTGATGATGCACTTTCTTTTGCGGACCAAATGATGGTAATTAAAAATAAAAAAATGATTGCATTAGATTCTCCAAGAAACTTATATAAAAGCCCTCCTGAACATTATGTCGCGGCTTTATTTGATGATGTAAACGAACTTTATGTAGACGGAGAAAAAAGACTGATCTATCCTCATCAAATTCAAGTTTCAAAAGATTCTTCACACAAGGCTGTTGTAAAAAAATCATTCTTCAAAGGGTCTTTTTGGTTGATTGAAGCTACATTTAATTCTCAGGTTGTTTTCTTTCAAAATCCTGAAAATATCGTTTTTGGGAAAGAGATTGGTCTTTACTTTGTAGACTAAATTATAGTAATAATGAAGGTGCTATAAAACACTCTCTATTGTAATTTCTTTTCCTCTCCAAATAAAGGTGTCTTCAGCTTTTTTCCCCACCAACAATTTACCTATTGGCGAGGAAGGAGAAATAGCAAAATATACAGTTTGTTTATCCTTCAACTTTCCTGCGGAAATACTCAAAAAATAATATGCTGATGAGGTTTTTATAACAGACCCTAAGGCAATGTTTGTTGATGGTGTTAAAATATTCATCTTAGCTAGTGTTTGTTGCATTTGTTGAACAGCGGCTAATTGTTGCACTGCTTTTTCCATTTCTAATTGCAACATTGCTCTACCTGTTTCATGCTTATCTCCTGCAGAACTTTTAGTTTCTGAACTCAATGCCTTTCGATGTGAAGAAATAATAGTCTGTATGGTTTGAAAGCGTGTGTTTACAAAATCTTCACACTGTTGAAAAAGGACCTCTTTTAAAGTTAACATTATTTAAGCCTCTAAAAATGAATATGCCCCATACTTTCCATGGTGTGATATTGAACATGATGAGGTAAGAAGTGTTGTTTTATAATGATAACTAGGCACTCCATTTTTTGATTTTTTTTGTTTAATTCCTGACATCTTTAGTGCTGTTAAAACATTTAGCCTTCTCCTAATCATCGTATCAATTTGATCTGGAGATACCATTTCAGAACAGGGACTCTCTTCTTTTGAAAGGCAAGCCTTAGTAAAAATATACTGCTGATTAATTATTGAACTTGTATAGAATTGTTGGCCTTTATAACAAACCACTCCTTTTAAATCTTGCATCAATTTACATTCAAATTTTTTTGGAGCAAAAAAACGCACGCTGTGTTGTTGTGTAAAAATTTTATACGCAGCTTCCTTCATGCTCCAAAGTCTCCAAACCATCTCAAAAGAATTTAATGCTTCTAAGATAAGTTGTTGCTCATCATTTGAAAATAGCTTTTTTAAAAACCCTTTTCGTTGCCAATTGCTTTCTTTTTTAGCAAGAGATAAATCTATAACATCGTTACCTATCAAGAAGCTGATAATTTGGTTTCAATAATTTCTACAGCCGCTTTTACTGAAAGCATTTTTTCCATAGAATCATTATCAATTTCAATATCAAACTCATCCTCTACATCTAAAATAACATCTACTAAATTCGCTGAATTAATCTTTAAGTCATTAATGAAATCTGTCTCCTCAGATAGGTTGTTAAATGCATTTTGATCTTGGACATAGGGCTTTACAATTTTTTGTAGCGAAATAATAAGGTCTTCTCTTGTCATGAATTCTTTTTTAATATTTCTTAAAAATAACACATCCGTTTACATCTCCAAAGCCAAAGCTTGCTTTTGCAATAATATTTATTTTTTTTGGTATGTATTTAGTTGGTATTTTTTCTTTTGGGATAAATTTTAAAATATCTGGATGCACTTCTTCACAATTTATGTTTGGAAAAATAAATTGATGTTTTAATTGCAAAATTGTTGCCACATTTTCTATAGCTCCCGCTGCCGCTAGACAATGTCCAACCATAGATTTTAAGGAATTTATCATTGGAAAATTTTGTCCAGCTCTCCCTAGAGCTTTTGTCCAATTTTCTATTTCTACAGGATCCTTTACGGTAGCAGTTAAATGGCCATTAATTGCATCTATTTCTGACGGTACTATGTTTGCATTTTTTATTGCGTCTACAATACATTTTTGAACCGCTTCAGAATTTGGAGCCGTCATCGTTCCGCCGTTTCTTTGACCTCCAGAATTGATGTTCCCTCCTAATACTTCGGCATAAATAGTTGCTTTTCTTTCTAAAGCACTCTCTAAAGTTTCTAACACCAATGCACCAGCACCACTGCCAGGCACAAAACCTGATGCATCTGCACTCATTGGTCTAGATCCTTCTTTTGGTTTTTCGTTGTGCTTATAGGTCATCACTCTCATTGCATCAAATCCACCCCATATATAGGCTCCATCATCACTACAACTTCCAACCAGCATTCTTTTTGCCTTTCCTGCCTGAACACGCTCAAAACCCATAAGTAAAGCTTCTGTTCCTGTAGTACAAGCAGATGAATTTGTTGTTACTTGATTTCCCACTCCTAGAATACCCCCCAAGTAAGCGCTAACACCGCTTGCCATTGTTTGAACAACAACAGTACTCCCTAATCTTTTTACCTTTTGGTCGTCTAGTTTATAGACAGCCTCTCTAAATTTTTCTACTCCGGAGGTACCTGCTCCGAAGACCAGTCCTGAGTCATAATCTACGGGTAGACTTTTATCAATATCAAAGCCTGCATCTTTCCAAGCGTCTATGCCTGCAATACACCCATATAAAATTCCAGCACTATCAAATCCACGCAATTGTAGTGGTGTTAGATACTTGTTTTTCATCTCTTCTGATATTGAAGGAATTCCTCCAATACAGCAAGAAAATTTTAACTCTTGAAGTTTTTGATGAAATGTAATTCCAGATCTTCCTTCTTGAATTGCTGCTAAAAAGTTGTCTATGCCAACGGCATTTGGTGCTACAACCCCCATCCCTGTAATAACAACTCTATGCTTCATTATTCATTGATTTTAACATTCCTGAGATAGTTCCTCTGCAAACCAGTTTGTTTTTTTCATTAAACAACTCCACCTTACATTTTAGTTTATTAAATCTAAAATAAATTTTTTTAGAAACTACCTTAACACGCTCTTTAGGATAAACCGGCAGAAAGAAGTCGATATGAATTGAAGTTAATGCAATTTGTGGTTTTTTTGTAGTAGAAATTTCATCTCTTAATAAGTATATTCCTAAGCAAACCACCCCAATTTGGGCCATTACTTCGGTTAAAATAACTCCTGGAGTTATTGGATTGTCTTTAAAATGGCCTTGGTAAAAAAACTCGTCTTCTTTAAAGGTGTAACACCCCTCGGCACCAAGTTCTGATAGAGACATTAATTCATCTACAAACAAAAAGGGTGCTTGATAGGGTAAGAGCCGTATGATGTTTTTATTGTTCAAATTGTTTAGCTTATATGTTCTCCTCCATCTACTGGAATAATTGTACCATTAATCCAAGATGCCTCGTCTTTAGATAAAAGATAAACAACATTGGCAACGTCTTCTGGTACTGTTAATTTATGAAATGGGTTACGTAATAAAGAATGTTTTTTTATTTCATCGCTACCAGGAATCATTCTTAAAGAAGCAGTATCTGTAACTCCTGCTTGAATGCAATTTGCTCTAATTCCAAAGGGTGCATACTCTAGAGCAATATTTCTTGTAATTGCTTCTAACGTTACTTTTGCTGCTGAAACAGCGGCATAATTTTTCCATGCTTTTGAGTTTCCTTCACTTGTAAAGCTAATAACTCGCGCATCATCTGAAAATAATTTAGCTTCAAAAACAGCTTTAGTCCAATCATATAAACTAACTCCCATTGCTTGAATTGTTAATTGAAAATCGTCTGTTTGTAATGTTGGAGTAGTTTTTGAAATCATGGGTTTTAAATTTCCCTTGGCCACGCTGTGTACAAGTGTTTTTATTGAGTCACCTTTTAATTCTTTTTCTAAATCCTCTATCAATGCAGCTCTCTTTTCTGAATGAAAAGCATCTGTATTATAGCTAATAAAATCAATCCCCTCTTCGGTAATTTTTTTAAACTCTTTTTCTATTTCTGCTTGTTGTGATCTAGAATTTCTATGAACTACACAAATATTCATTCCATGACAAGCTAACTTTTTCGCTGTTGCCAGACCTAAGCCACTTGAGCCTCCTAAAATTAGAGCCCACTCATTTTTATCTTTAAATTCTTTTACCATTCTAATAGTATTCTTTGTGCAGAAAAGCCTGGTCCAAAACTTAGCATCAGTCCTTTTTCTCCGGGTTGTCTATTTCCATCCATAAATCGTTCTAAAACATATAAAACTGTTGCGCTAGACATGTTTCCATACAATCTCAAAACCTCTTTCGTATCATTAATGTTTTTTCCTAAAGATCCAAATAAATCTTCTACTGTCTGAACAATTTTCTTGCCTCCTGGATGAAAAATTAAATGATTTATGTCTTCTATTGTTAGATGATTTCGCTCTAAGAAAGGGTGAACAATCATTGGGAAATGGTTAGAAATAGTTTCTGGAACAGACTTGTCTAAAATCATTTGTAAACCTGTGTTCACTAATTTAAAACCCATCATATGGGTTGCGTTATAAAAATGATACATCGCTTCGTCTAAAATTTTTGGCCCCTTGTCTTCTTCGTAAGATGATAAAATAACACTCGCAGCGCCATCACCAAAAATTGCAGCACTTACAATATTTACCATAGAAAAGTCTTCTAGCTGAAATGTTGCTGTTGGAGATTCTACCGCTACCACCGCCGCTCTTTTATTTGGGTTGGCTTTTAAGAAGTTTTTTGCATAGATTATTCCTGATACTCCCGCAGCACAGCCCATTTCTGTGACCGGTAGTCTCACAATGTCTTGCTTCATTTGCAAACTATTAATTAAATAAGCATCAACAGAGGGTATCATAATTCCCGTACAGCTAACAGTAATAATATAATCGATATCTGTGGGTAGTAAGCTAGCTTTTTCTAATGAATTTTTTAATGATTGCTCTGCCAAGGCTGTTACCTCTCGAGCATAGATATTGTTTTTTTCTTCAAAAGACGAATTTGAAAAAACCTCTTCTGCATCCATAATAGAATACCGTCTATCTACACCAGCCCCTTCAAAAAGCTTTAATACTTTTCGTTGAAATCTTTTTTCCTGACCTTGCATCCATAGCTTAACAAATGGAATAATGTCCTTTGTGTCTCTAGTATACTTTGGTAATTGTTTTGCTACTGAAAGTATTTTTACGCTCATGATATATCCTTAATAATCAGCTTTATTTCTAATTAGGCTCCTTTTTTAAAATCCATAAATAACGAAAAGCCCATTTCCAATGAATTGTAAAAGGCACTTGTACTTTTGTTAAAATAGTCTTTATTTCTTTTTTTTTGAATGCTCTTAAAACAGATGTTAAACCGTCTTCTCTAACCATCTTATTCTTAATAAAAACCCCAATCATCTTAAATAAATAATAGGCTATTCGATGCCTGTGTAAATCATTAACAACACCTCCAATGGTAGCTTTTTTAATAGCAGTCTTTAAAAATGATATGAGTTCATCATTCTTAAAATGATGCAAAAACAACGTACACAAAACCACATCATAGCTTTGTTTTTTGAAATCTTCCGAAAAAACATCTATTGTTTCAAAACTCAATTCTGAATAATCTTTAGAAAGCTCTCTGGCATATTCTATGGCATCAGGATTTGCATCAACACCTAATAATTTGAATTTATACTTATTTTTTCTACCAAACTTGGCAACATCTCTTAGGATGTCTCCATGACCGCAACCCAAATCTATAATTGTAATTGTCTTCGTTTTTGTTCGTGTGTATAATAATTTTTTAAGGCCTTTTATAGTTACTGAATTGCCCCCTAATAACCTGTTAATAATCTCCAATTTATCTAATGTGTCTCTAAAATCAACTCCTTTAAGAGTAAAGTCATCCATCATCTCTGTAGCTGAAGAACGGTGAGAGGTATCAACTAAAAAACTCATAGTGGTTGTATCTGTTTTCCGTGAGTAACTTTTATTATTTTGGGCAACAATGATGGAATTATCTTTAAAATTGAATAGGCAATTTGAGAAAAAATATGATTTCTAAATAACCACGCAACAAAATGACCGGTTTTTAATCGCAATTTAAATTCTTTGTTCCAATCTCTAATATACTGTTTTTCTAAATCTTCTCTTGTTTTTATTTCGCCATTTAGAAACTGAAAAATTCTTCTGCTTGCCAACCTAGCACTAGAAATGGCCATTCCCATTCCGTTGCCACACAAAGGGTGTATCATTCCAGCAGTATCACCACACATAATAATGTGATTTTCTACTGGACTTTTTGTTTGAAAAGAAATTTGACTGATTGTAAGTGGCTTTTCAAAAAGGGAAGATGAAGTTGTAAATATTTGTTTAAGGTATTTGTTTTTGAAAACAACTTTTTCTTGAAAGTCTGAAATGTTTTTATACTTTTTAAATGATTTATATGCTGTTATATAACAAACATTAATAGCATCACTTTCTACTTTAGATACCCCGCAATACCCACCTTTAAAATTGTGTAAAGCGACTAAGTTCTCTGGAAATACCCCCTTCACATGCATTTTTACAGCCAGATAAGGTGATTTTTTTTGGATAAACCGCCTCTTCATTTTTTGATCTAGTGTAGATCTTTTCCCAAAAGCACCAATCGTTATTTTACTATTAAAAATTCCCTCATTTTTTGTTGAAACTGAAAAACAATCATCTTCATAATGAATAGATTCTACAATATCTTTTAAAATTATTACACCGTTAAACTGTGCTTTTCTGAATAATAAGTTATCTAGAAAATACCTGCTCATTCCAAAACCCCCTAAAGGTAATTCTCCTTCTATTAAATTACTTTTTGTGGTGCTTATCTGAACTTTTGAAACCTGTTTAGCACCATTTTTTATTGGATCTATACCTAGAGAATTTAAGTATAATAGAACTTCATTAGAGATGTATTCTCCACAAACTTTATGCTTTGGGTATGTGTTTTTTTCAATTAATAATACTTTTTTTTTAAGTTTAGATAAGTGTATTGCACTTGTTAAACCTGCTAATCCTCCTCCTACTATTATTACATCAAAAGTTGTTGTTCTATTCAATTTTATTTGGTTGCAGAATATTCTACTTGAATTTTTACATTATTAGACAATAGGATGCTTCTACCACCAACACTAAAATTTTTGCGGTTTACCATCATTGAGGCTTTTAATACTAACGTTGAGCTGTCTTCAAAAACTTCTAAAGGAATTTCCATCTCTTCAATAATACCTTTGACACTTAACTTTGCGAAAAGAGTAATGTTGCCATTTGTATCCTTTTTAAATTTAGATGATTTTAGTATAATTTTTTCATGATTTAAAGCATCAAAATAATCTGTCTCTAATAAGTGTTTGTCTCTTGCTTCTATGCCTGTAAAAATAGAATTCACAGTAATTGTCGCATTAATATAGCTATTAGATAAGTCTTTAGTGTCTAAATTTGTCTTTATATCTGTGGTTTTAAAACCACCATCTACTGTTATTCCAAAATTTCTAATTTGAAATAAAACACTGGTTTTGTTTTTATTTTGAATCCATTCTTGGGAAGATACCATTGAGGTGGTTAGCAATAAAAGTACAAGTATTTTTTTTAACATTTTAAACTTATTTATTCAAGTAGGTCTGCCAATTCTTTCCCAACCAGCGAACCAAGAGCAACACCCATACCGCCAAGGCGTATGCCGCAATAACTATTTTCAGAAAGTTGTTTTACGACTGGCTTTTTCTGGCTTCCGACACCCATAATTCCGCTCCACCGGTGGGTGATTTCAAAATCTTTATTTGGCAAAATAGTAGTTTTTAAAAGATTTTCTAATTTATTTTGAATGAGTGTTGTTTCACCAAATTGAGTAGTTTCTTCTGTCTCAAAATCTAAATTTCTCCCACCTCCAAGTAAAATTCTATTATTTATATTTCTAAAATAATAATACCCTTCCTCTAAATGAAAAGTTCCTTTAATATGTAGGTTTTTAATTTGGCTTGTAATCAATACTTGAGCTCTTGCAGGTGAAATAGATTCTTTGAGAAGTTCTTTAGAAAAACCATTGGTAGCAAAAAATAATTTAGAGGCTAAAACCTCTCCCTGAGTTGTGTTAATCTTTACTTGATTTGTACCCTCAGAAAAACCTAGGACAGAAATGTTGTTTAAAACTTTTACTCCTTTCTCTTGTGCTTTTTTTAGCAATTGTGAAACCATTTTTCCTGTATCTATCTGAGCTTCAAATTTATTTACCAAATAAGTTGGAACTATATTTTCGAAATTAAACTTATTGTTAGCTACAGAAAAAACACTTTCTTTGAAAAGAGGAAATAATAACTTGTTTAATTCCTCGGTCTTATTTTTACACTTTTCAAAAAAAACTTCATCAGAAAATAATTCATATCCATAATTGTGTTGATAATCAATATTTTTATCTCCTAGTAAATCTCTTAAAAGCTGAAGCCCCTCCCATCTCTTCTTTACGAGCTGAAACACCTCTTCCTTTGAATGGTTTTTAAGATCACTTAATAATTCTGAAGTGCTTCCAAAACAGGCAAAACCTGCATTTTTTGTGCTTGCTCCTTGCGGAAGCAATCCTTTTTCTAAAACAATAACTTTTGATTTTGGAAAGCGGTCTTTTAAGTTAATTGCACAGTTTAAACCAACAATTCCACTACCAACAACAACAAAATCATTGTTAGTAAACCATTCTTTATATTCCCAATAACTGTAATTCATTACACTAATTATTAAAAACAACTGCTATTGTTTTTTTGGTTATACAGACCAAAATTTAGAGTCCTTGTATATCTGAGGTTCTCATAAAAATTACTTCCACATAACTATTCCTTGTTTATAAAATAAAAAAAACAATGATAGGTTTTAAAAATCTAACTTTAACTGAACCCAAACAGGATCTTTTTTTTCTGTGTCTAAGTTAGAAAAAGATATTCCCAATAACCTTACAGAATTTTTAAATTTTTCTTGGTATACTAATTCTTTTACAATATGCATGATTTCGTCTTTTGTTTGCATAAAGTTTTGAATAGTTTTGCCCCTTGTTTGTTGGGTAAAATCACTATACTTTATTTTTAATGTGATTGTTTTCCCTTTTGTTTTTGATTTCATCATCCGCTTTTCTAATTCTTCTGCTATCTTATCTAACCTCTCTAACATAAATACTTCTGAAGAAATATTTTTGGAAAAGGTTCTTTCTGCGGCAATTGACTTTCTAACTCTGTTTGGTTTTACAAGACTATTGTGAACACCTCTCACAATATTGTAATAGAATTTTCCTGATTTTCCAAATAGCCTTGTTAATTCCTCTAATGATTTGTTCTTTAAATCTAGTCCTTTAAAGATACCTATATTATTCATTTTTGCAGCAGTAACCTTCCCTACTCCGTAAAATTTATTAACTGATAGCTCTTCTAAAAAAAGAATTACCTCTTCAGGATTAATTGTTTTTTGTCCGTTTGGTTTGTTAATATCTGAAGCTACTTTAGCAATAAATTTATTGATAGATATTCCTGCAGAAGCTCTTAAGTTTAGTTCATTGAAGATGCGGTCTCTAATTTCTTGAGCAATCAAACTTGCTGATGGATTGCCTTTTTTATTTTCAGTAACATCTAAGTAGGCTTCGTCTAGTGATAGCGGTTCAACTAAATCTGTATAGTCGTTAAAGATTTGTCTAATTTTTTCAGAAATTTCTTTGTATCTAGAAAATCTTGGTTTTACAAATATGAGATGGGGGCATTTCTTTTTTGCTAAAACACCACTCATTGCAGACTTAACACCATATTTTCTTGCCTCATAGCTAGCCGCAGCAACAACCCCTCTTTCACTGCTACCTCCAACCGCAACAGGTTTTCCAACAAGTTCTTTGTTGTCTAGTTGTTCAACTGATGCGTAAAAAGCATCCATATCTACATGAATTATTTTTCTATATGCAGGTGTTAGTTCCACTTTATAAAGTTATAAAAATTTGATTTTCTAAAGAATACGTTTTTTACATAAGATTCTAATCGTTAAACAAATTGGTGTTTGTTTTTTTATAACTAAAAGAAGTTTCTATAAATATAAAAAGCGCCTCAAAAGGCGCTTTCTTAACTATTTATTTCTAGTTATTTTTATACTATTCCTTGAGCTAACATAGCGTCTGCAACCTTAACAAAACCAGCAATATTTGCTCCTTTTATATAATCAACGGTTCCGTCTTCGTTTTTACCATAAACAACACACGATTCATGAATCTCTTTCATGATCTGCTTTAATTTTTCATCCACCTCTTCTCTAGTCCAACTTAAACGTAAAGAGTTTTGACTCATCTCTAACCCAGATGTAGCAACGCCTCCAGCATTTGAAGCTTTTCCGGGAGCAAATAATATTTGTGCTTTTTGAAATTCATAAATTGCCTCTGGTGTAGAAGGCATGTTAGCCCCTTCTGCCACACAAATACATCCATTTTCTACTAATTGTTTTGCGTGTTCGCCATTTAATTCATTTTGTGTTGCGCAGGGAAGAGCAACATCACATGAAACAGACCATGGCTTTTCTCCTTTGAAAAAAACTGCATTAGGATACTTATTTACATATTCACTAATTCTTCCTCTTTTCACATTTTTTAAGTCCATTACATACGCTAATTTATCTGCGTTTATACCGTCTTTATCTAAAATATACCCTGATGAATCAGAAAGAGTTACCACTTTTGCTCCTAACTGAGTTGCTTTTTCTGTAGCATATTGCGCAACATTTCCAGAACCCGAAACTACCACCGTTTTCCCTTTAAAAGAATCTCCGTTTGTTTGTAACATGTTTTCTGCAAAGTACACGTCTCCATACCCAGTAGCTTCTGGTCTAATCAAAGAACCACCCCAAGATGCACCTTTACCCGTTAAAACACCAGTAAAAGAATTTTTAAGTTTTTTATACATTCCAAACATAAAACCAATCTCTCTTCCTCCTACTCCAATATCACCTGCGGGAACATCTGTATTATGACCAATATGCCTAAATAGCTCACTCATAAAGGCATGACAAAATCGCATAATTTCGTTATCTGATTTTCCTTTTGGATCAAAATCTGAACCTCCTTTTCCTCCACCCATAGGAAGCGTTGTTAAAGAGTTTTTAAATACTTGCTCAAAGGCTAAAAACTTTAAAATACTAGCATTAACTGTCGGGTGAAACCTAAGACCTCCTTTGTAAGGCCCTATCGCTGAGTTCATTTGAACTCGGTACCCTCTATTAACCTGAATCTCTCCAGTATCGTCTATCCATGAAACCCTAAAGGATATTAACCTTTCTGGTTCTACCATTCTAAGTAAAATATTCTTTCCGTGATATATGTCGTTTTTAACTATATAAGGAATAACTGTTTCAGCAACCTCTTGAACTGCCTGTAAGAATTCTGGTTCATGATGATTTCTCTGTTTCACCAAGTCCATAAAAGCATTTATTTTTGCTTCCATATGTTTGTTTTTGATTTGTGGTTTACTTGTTCAATTTTGCGACAAAGATATATATTTTAAGACATCTTAATCATACTTTTTACGTTTTGTTTCGGTCTGAAACATCAGTATTCAATCGTTTTCGTTTGGATTTTAGTTTTCAAAAGGAAAATGAATCGCTTTCCTTATAAAAAATGTAAATTTGCACAATATTTATTTCATTGCAAAACATGTTAGACAAGGTTAAAGAACTCATAGAAGAAGTTCATTTATTTAAAGCAACTTCTAAAACAGATATAGAAACTTTTAGAATTAAATTCTTAGGAAGTAAAGGA
>Ga0257120_1001406_pt1 | contig 15872 bp, 14 predicted proteins | sample SI106_10metaG_FD_190153 | JGI IMG/M metagenome (GOLD analysis project Ga0257120, IMG submission 190153) | Marine microbial communities from Saanich Inlet, British Columbia, Canada - SI106_10 | ecosystem: Environmental > Aquatic > Marine > Inlet | place: Canada: British Columbia | collected... | reverse complement strand
AGTTTTTCCTTCTGAAAGCTGGTTTTGTCTGATTCTTCTAAAGAACTTTATCATTAATATTTGGTTTGTGGTAATGAATATCCGTGTTCTAGGCTAAGATACGTAAAACAGATGGAGCTGTTCTAGTTTATAGATTTTAGCCAGTATTGTAGCTGGATTTTTCTTTTTTATTCATTCCCCAAGCTATTACTTTTACTCCTTTTGAATACCGTATTTTATCGGGGTTTTTGTGAATTATTTTTTTAAACCTTGGGTAATCGATCTCTAGTTTTTTAAAGTTGATTTCATTAATTGGCCATTCTAAATGATGGATTTCAAATTCGTTAATTGAATCGCCTGAATCTTGGAAAAGAGCATATCTTTCAGTCAACCATTTATCCAATTCCGTTACTTCTGTCATGTGCGCTCCAACGGTGAATTCAATATCAAGTATGTCATTGAATTCTGCATTCTTAGATTGAAATTTATTATCGGTCCGTTTAATTTTTGAGAGTCTGTAGGGAAGTTCAGAAATTCCTCTTGCAATTTTACAGGATAAACTTTTCCCCCCTTCTATACTTAAAAAGTAAACACCTGTTTTATTGTTTGATTTAACATAAGTCCGAATATTAATCTCATTGAAATTTGAAATTGGCGAAAACGCTGGTAAATTTTTTGGTCTTATTTTTTCCATTGTGAAGGCTACAACTGATACCCAAGGCTTACCCTCATAAAGATCAATTTCCAATTCTTTGGGAACGATTTTTTTCAATTGATCGAGGTCAACTTGATAATGCAGAAATATTGCATTATTCCATTCTTGGTAAAATTTCCAAACACTACGAGGAGTTTGCCAAGGTCTATGATCAGTGGTGTTTAATATTTCCTTAATTTTCATTTCTTAACTAAAACTAGTTGTTGCACTAAAATACGTAAAAACGGCAAGGCTTCGGTGGGTTAAGTATTTAGGCACATATTATAGTGTTTGATTTTTGGAACGACTGAGAATTTTTAGTGCTAACGTGTGTATGAATCTCCGTTGTTTTCACACTGAAATGTCCGAGAATTACCTGAATGAAACTTAGGTTTTTTTGCCGCAGCATTTTTTAAATTTCTTATTGCTTCCACATGGACACGATTCATTTCTTCCAATCTTACGGTCATCGTATTTTATTGTCCCGTTTTGTGGGCCACAACAAGTTTCATTACTGCAGCAAGACGCCTCACTGTCAATGGTTTTTTTTGTAGCGCTAACAGACATTAAAGGATAATTTTTAGACGATAATTTAGGCTAAACGAATCTAATTCAGAAGGACACTTTTAATTTGATCAGCAAGTTCTGTTCCGATTCGGTCTTGAGCTTCAACTGTTGCAGCACCAATATGTGGTGTGCACGCAATATTGTCATGTGAAGTCAATGATGAGTCAGGATTTGGCTCATTTTCAAATACATCAAGAGCGGCAGCCGCAACAATCCCCTCTGAAATTGCCGCTTTCAGATCCGCTTCATTGATAACACCACCTCGCGCTGCATTCACAATACGAACACCTTTTTTCATCTTTTCAAATTCTTTCATTTGGATAACTGCGCTACCATCTGCTTGCTTCGGAACATGAAGTGAGATATAATCTAAGTCTCCAATGACTGAAGCTAAATCATTTGTCGGTGTGATTTGAACGTCAACAGCCTTCCCTCCAATATTCAATGTTATTGTGGCTGTTTCAGTATATTGATCAATAGCAACAACCTTCATTCCCGCACCCAAGGCATAAGAAGCGAGGCTTTGTCCAATTCTTCCGAATCCAATGATGCCTATTGTTTTCCCTCTCAATTCAACACCTTTAGCATAGCTCTTTTTAAGTTTAGCAAACTCTCCAGTTCCGATGTTTTTATAGGAAGCGTACAAAAATCTAGATACAGCAAACAAATGACCCATAACAAGTTCTGCTACAGATTGCGATGAAGCCCCAGGTGTGTTAATTACGGTTAATCCTTTTTCTCTTGCATAGGCTACATCGATATTGTCCATTCCAACACCACCTCTTCCGATCAGCTTTAAACTAGGACATGCATCAACTACATTCTTACGAACAGTTGTAGCACTTCGAACCAAAACACCTACTACATTTTCTTTGTTGATGAAATCGATAAGATTGTCTTGTTCGACTTTATCTAAAATCACCTCGAAACCTGCAGCTTCAAGAGCGTTAACTCCACTTGCGGAAATTCCGTCGTTTGCTAATATTTTCATTTTGTATATTTTTATCCTTTATTTGAAAAATGCTTCATTACGTCTACTAAAACTTGAACGCTTTCGAGTGGAAGGGCGTTGTACATGGATGCACGGTAACCTCCAACAGATCGATGTCCTTTGAGACCTACGAGGTTATTTTCTTGCCATAGTGCATTGAATTCATCTGTTCTGGAATCGTCGTTCATTAAAAAAGTCACGTTCATATTCGAACGGTCTTCTTTCGCTACAGTTCCTTTGAATAGTGGATTACTGTCAATTTCATTGTACAAAAGTGCAGCTTTGGCTTCGTTACGTTCTTGCGCTCCTTTAACGCCACCATTTTTCATTAAATCTCTGAGATTAAGCATGGAAGCATATACTGGAAACACAGGTGGCGTATTAAACATACTGTCTTTTTCAGCGTGTGTTTTAAGATCTAAATAGGTTGGCATGAACTCAGATGTTGATTTCCCAAGAATCTCATCTTTTACGATGTACAATGTAGTTCCTGCTGGACCCATATTTTTTTGTGCTCCAGCATAAATTAAATCAAAATCAGAGACATTTATTGTTCTTGAAAAAATATCTGAAGACATATCACAAACTAAAGGAAGTGCTGTTGAAGGCATGTCTTTAAATTGTGTTCCGAAAATGGTGTTATTCGAGGTGAAATGTAGATAATCAGCGCTACCTTCTAGTGAAATATTTTTCGGAATGTAGTTGAAATTGGTATCTGCAGAACTCGCAACTTCTAAAACATCAAAACCTACTTTTTTTGCCTCAGTCATGGCTTTTTTGGACCATGTGCCAGTATTAATGTACGCAGCCTTTTTCGATGAACGCATCATATTTAATGCACTAATAGAAAAGCCTAAGGAAGCGCCACCTTGAAGGAATATTACGGAGTAACCTGCTGGAACATTTAGTGCTTTTTTTACAAGTTCAATCGCCTCATCCATTACAGCCACAAAGTCTTTGTGTCTGTGAGATACCTCTAGAATGGATAATCCGTTGAAGTCTTTGACAGCCTCAGAAGCCTCTTGAAAGACAGTTTGAGGTAAAATACATGGTCCTGCACCGAAATTATATTTCATCTTGTATAGTTTTTTAGCAAAAATCTAAAAACTATTTCACGTGAAGTCCTAAAAACCAGAATTTTTCGAAAAAAAACCTAAAAAAAGTTACTTATCCGCTGCTTTCTTGGCTGGAGCTTTTTTAGCAGCTGGTTTTTTAGCTGCAGCTGCTTTTTTAGCAGGTGCTTTTTTAACGGTTTCCTTATCTGCTTTTGCTACTGTTTTTTTCGCTGCTTTTTTCTTGGGCTTTACCACAACCGCAACACTTTTCTTTTTCTTTCTTGAATTACCGTATGTTCCTATGGTTCTTTTCCCTTTTGCCGTTTTTCTATCTCCTTTACCCATGTTTATGTTTTAATCTTAATAATAAGTCAAATTTACAATTCTTTTTCAATTAGTCTTCTTCTGATTTCTGTTTCAATTTCTTGACCATGACTGAGGTTTTTAATACACCATTCTGTTTTCAGTTGAACTTGTTCCTCATTCGAGAGTTTCCAATTTAAATCCGAATCACCGAGTCTTTTTCGAATCGCACTGAGAAGGATTGCAGCTGAAACGGAAATATTAAAACTTTCCGTGAAGCCGAACATGGGTACTTTAACCCGCATATCACAATGTTCTAGTACTTCATCGGATAACCCACTAAATTCGGTGCCAAAAAAGAACGCCATCGGTGCGTCAATAGGAAGGTTATAAATGTCGTATTGATCTGTATGTGGTGTAGTGGCAACAATTTTATAACCTCTGTCTTTTAATGTGTTTATACAAGCGATTGATGGGGGAGTCCCTTTCACATGTGTTTCAACATCCACCCATTTACCAGCTCCTAAGGCGATGTCTCTGTTTACTTTGTACTGGTTTTCATTTTCAATAACGTGTAGCTTTTTAATCCCGTAGCAATCACAGGTCCGTAATACTGCAGAAGCATTATGCTCTTTGTAGAGATTTTCAATGACTACGTTGATGTAGTCCGTTCGGTCAGCAGCAATTTTGTCAAATAACTCATTCCGATGTTCGGAAACAAGCTGAACCAGTTCATGATATACTTTTTCGTCGAGACTCATTCGTTGAAGTTATATTTTTTATTTCCATTTGGCGGCAATACTGGTAATTCTTGATGTTTTTTGTCCTTCAATGCGCTCCTCTTTGATAAGGTCTTGCGAAAGTTTATCTTGAAGCACTTGATCGATTGTTTTTATTTGAGCACAAGGAATCCCCTGATTCAGACAGGATTCGAGTAGTACATTCAATTCTAACCCTGAAACGACACTATTTAATCGGTCCGCTAACGTTTCTCTATTTATTACCCGCAGCTGATTTGATTGATACTTTGTAGAATGTATCAAGGCATCAAGTTTCAAGAGTTTACAGAGCAGGATAAAATGTTTGTCACTGCCAATCGCAAATGTAACTTGGTGTCCATCTTTAGTTTTAAAAAGTTCTCCATAGGGTGCGATGTTAGGATGTAAATTACCCTGTCTGACGGGTGTTTCTCCTGTCATTAAATAATTACTGGCTTGATTCATTAAGCTTGAAACGGCCGCATCATACAATGAGACGTTAATGGTTTTCGGTTTTCTACTTATTAGCGCCAACAAAATACCTTCTTTTAAATGGTGCGCAGCAAGGACATCAATTAAAGCAACAGGCATTTTGAGTGGGGCGTGTCCTTTCTCACCATTAATAGACATGAAGCCGGTTTCTGCCTGAAGTATCAAATCATAAGCAATACGGTCACTTTCAGCACCAAAGCCTGATATCTTCGCGATAATTAAATTGGGATTTATATTTCTTAATACTTCATCTTGAACACAAAGTTTGTGGTCATCTCCTTTTTTAAAATTGCTAATAACAATGTCTGTATCCTTAATTTCTTCAAGTAAAAGTTTATGGTCTGTACTTTTTCTTAAGTCCAATTTGAGGTAAGTTTTTTTATAGTTTACACTCGAAAAGTAGGAGGAGACTTGTGATTTTGAATTTTCAGAGGCTAGCTTCCATGAACGAGTAACATCGCCTTTACCCGGTGCTTCGACTTTAACTACTTTCGCGCCTAGTTCTGCAAAAAAGGTACCTACTGAAGGACCGGCTAAAACAGTAGATAGATCTATTACCTTGAGGTCCTTAAATATATTTTGCATCGTATAAATTTTTGTTTAGCAAAAGTAAAAAAACTACGAGATTACTATTTCTAACTGGTGCAGATTGCTATTGCAAGATTCATTTTAGGAATATTGCCTTTTATTACCCTTGATTCTTCAATCAATTTCTTTAAATTCGCAACTCTAATAAAAACAGAATAATGGTATTTGATATTGAAATGATTAAAGAGGTGTACGCTAAGTACCCTGAGCGTATAGCAGCGGCAAGAAACGTAGTTGGTAAGCCATTAACTCTAGCGGAAAAAATATTGTACGCGCATTTGTGGGACGGTAATGCAAAGACCCCGCATGCCCGAGGAAAGTCTTATGTTGATTTTGCGCCGGACAGAATTGCGTGTCAGGATGCTACAGCTCAAATGGCTTTGCTTCAGTTTATGCAAGCTGGAAAAAACCAGGTTGCGGTTCCAACGACCGTACATTGTGATCATTTAATACAAGCTAAAGTAGGCGCAGACAGTGATTTGCAAAATGCAATGAATCAATCGTCAGAGGTCTTTAATTTTTTAGATTCTGTTTCAAACAAATATGGCATTGGTTTTTGGAAACCAGGTGCGGGTATTATCCATCAAGTGGTTTTAGAAAATTATGCATTCCCAGGAGGGATGATGATCGGAACTGATTCACATACTGTGAATGCAGGAGGTCTAGGGATGGTTGCAATAGGCGTCGGTGGAGCGGATGCCGTTGATGTAATGGCCGGAATGGCTTGGGAGTTGAAATTCCCGAAACTAATTGGTATCAAATTGACAGGAAAACTTAATGGTTGGACTTCTCCAAAAGATGTAATTCTTAAAGTTGCTGGAATCCTGACTGTAAAAGGTGGTACTGGAGCTATTGTAGAATATTTTGGTGAAGGAGCAAAATCGATGTCGTGTACAGGAAAAGGAACGATTTGTAACATGGGTGCTGAAATTGGAGCCACAACATCTACTTTCGGATATGATGCGTCTATGGAGCGTTACTTGCGTTCAACTGGTCGTGATGATGTTGCAGATGCCGCAAACGGCATTGCTGAGCACCTTACAGGTGATGCAGAAGTTTATGCGAATCCAGAATCATATTTTGATGAAGTAATTGAAATTAATCTTGATGACTTAAAGCCTCATATTAATGGACCGTTTTCGCCGGATTTAGCGACAAGAGCAGGTACCGAAATGTTAGAAAAAGCAAAAGCCAATGATTGGCCTTTGAATGTAGAATGGGGTTTAATAGGTTCTTGCACGAATTCTTCCTACGAGGATTTGTCTCGAGCTTCTTCAATCGCAAAGCAGGCATTTGAAAAAGGCGTTGAAGCCAAAGCAGACTTTGGAATAAACCCAGGTTCAGAACAAGTAAGATATACCGCAGAGCGAGATGGGTTACTCCAAAATTTCGAAGATTTAGGTGCTAAAATATTCACCAATGCATGTGGTCCATGTATCGGTCAATGGGGTAGATACAGTGATCCTAAAACAGCACCAAAAAATACGATTGTACATTCGTTTAATAGAAATTTCGCGAAACGTGCAGATGGTAATCCAAATACACACGCTTTTGTAACTTCGCCTGAAATGGTAGCCGCAATTGCGATATCAGGAAGATTGGATTTTGATCCAACAACAGACACTTTGACCAACAAAAATGGGGAAGAGGTAAGATTAGATGAGCCGACAGGTTTTGAATTGCCTCCAAGAGGATTCGATGTTGAGGATGCCGGTTATCAAGCGCCTGAAGCAGATGGTTCAGCTGTAAATGTCGTTGTTGCTGACGATTCGCAAAGATTGGAATTACTTACACCATTTACCCCGCTAGGTAAAGAAATTAATGGTGCGAGACTGTTAATTAAAGCACACGGTAAGTGTACTACGGATCATATTTCTATGGCAGGACCTTGGTTGCGTTATAGAGGTCATTTAGACAACATATCAAACAATTGTTTGATAGGAGCAGTAAATGCTTTTAATATGAAAACAGATACAGTGAAAAACCACCTTACTGGTGATTACGGTGCTGTCCCTGCAACGCAACGTGCATATAAAGCAGCTGGTATTTCTACAATAGTTGTGGGTGACCACAATTATGGAGAAGGTTCTTCAAGAGAGCATGCAGCTATGGAACCAAGACATCTTGGCGTTGCCGCAGTCATTGTGAAATCTTTCGCTAGAATTCATGAAACCAACCTTAAAAAACAAGGAATGCTTGGTTTGACTTTTACAACAGAAAGTGATTATGATAAAATCATGGAGGACGATACTTTTAATTTTGTGGATTTAGCAGATTTTGCACCAGGGAAGCCTCTAACGTTGCAGGTTCTTCATGCTGATGGTTCAAAAGAAAATATTTCCTTAAATCACACATATAATGCTTCTCAAATTGAGTGGTTCGAGGCTGGCTCTGCACTGAATTTAATCAAACAGCAAGCTTTATAGATCTAGCTATTTGTTATATGATTCAGACACGGTCTGCAAAGGGTCATTTGGAATTTAAGTAAACCTTAGTTTAAGCGACTATTTAAATAATTATAATTCATTAACGCAACCTAGTTGCATTTACGTTTTATATATCCTAATTTTGTTCTATTGTGCAATCAATAAAATTTAAATGGATTCAGTAAAGAAGTTACCCGTAACCGTTCTTAGCGGATTTTTAGGAGCAGGAAAAACAACACTCTTAAATCACATTCTTCACAATAAAGAAGGATTAAAGGTGGCGGTTATTGTTAATGACATGAGTGAGGTAAATGTAGATGCTGACCTTGTGAAAAATGAAAATACCCTTTCCAGGACAGAGGAGAAATTAGTTGAAATGAGTAACGGTTGTATTTGTTGCACATTAAGAGAAGATCTTATGGTGGAGGTCGAAAAGTTAGCAAAGGAAAAAAGATTCGATTATTTATTAATCGAGAGTACAGGTATTAGTGAACCGGTTCCGGTTGCGCAAACATTCAGTTTTATTGATGAAGAAAACGGGATTGATTTATCCCAGTTTAGTTATGTAGACACAATGGTTACTGTCGTTGATACGTATAATTTCTTTAAGGATTTTGGAAGTCCTGAACGTCTCACGGATAGAGATTTAACGGATATAGAAGGCGATGACAGGACGATTGTCAATTTACTTACTGACCAAATTGAATTTGCAAATGTTATTGTGCTGAATAAGGTAGATTTGGTATCGACCGAAACCTTAGGTGTTCTGAGGTCAGCAATTCATAAATTAAACCCATCTGCTAAAATTATTGAGGCAGAATTTAGTGAAGTTGAGCCCAACGAAATTCTCAATACAAATCTTTTTAATTTTGAAGAAGCGGAACAAAGTGCAGGTTGGATTGAGGAACTAAATAAAGCGGAACATACTCCCGAAACAGAGGAGTATGGCATCGGTTCCTTTGTTTACAGAAGTTCAAAACCATTAGATCCCATTAGATTTTTTGAATTCATACAGAATGATTTCCCGAGTACAATTATAAGAAGTAAAGGTATGTTTTGGTTAGCGTCTAGACCGGACCAAGCTTTAATTTGGGGACAAGCTGGTGGGTCCTTAAAAACAGACAGTGCCGGAGTATGGTGGTCAAGCATGTCTTTTGAAGATCGTATTCGCCACGTTTCTTTTATTGAAAATCAAGCACTGATTGAATCAGATTGGGACAAGCAATTCGGAGACCGAAAAATTGAAATCGTTTTTATAGGTCAAGATATGGATGAGGTTCAAATTAAAAAAGGGCTCGATTTGTGTTTGAGCACTGATCTGGAAATCAAGTCTCAAAAATGGCTTAAAGGTTACAATGATGTTTGGCCTGTCGAGAGAACTTCAGTAATTCCAGCTTAGAATTCTTTACCTCGAAACATCAAAATAAAAAAAGCGAACCCATGGGATTCGCTTTTCTTTTAAAGAATAACTTATATTCCTAATATCTGTAGTGTTCTGGCTTGTATGGACCTTGAACTTTCACGCCAATATAATCCGCTTGGTCGGTAGAAAGCTCTTCAAGCTCCACACCAATTTTTGCAAGATGCAATCGTGCTACCTTTTCGTCTAATGCCTTTGGAAGCATATAAACATCGTTGTCATATTTGTCTGAGTTTTCCCAAAGTTCGAGTTGTGCTAAAGTTTGGTTCGTAAATGAATTTGACATTACAAACGAAGGATGTCCAGTTGCACATCCAAGGTTTACTAACCTTCCCTCTGCAAGAACGATGATTTCATTTCCTTTAACATTATACAAATCAACCTGAGGCTTGATTTCAACTTTTGTATCTCCGTAAGTTCCGTTTAACCATGCCATATCGATTTCATTATCGAAGTGACCAATATTACATACGATGGTTTTGTCCTTCATACTCTCGAAGTGCGAACCAACAACGATATCTTTATTTCCTGTTGTAGTTACTACGATATCTACATTATTGACGACAGAATCTAGTTTTTTGACTTCAAATCCGTCCATTGCTGCCTGCAATGCACAAATTGGATCCACTTCTGTAACAATAACTCTTGCTCCTGCACCTTGAAGTGAAGCAGCAGAACCTTTACCAACATCACCGTATCCACATACAACAGCAACTTTTCCTGCCATCATTGTATCTGTAGCACGTCTGATAGCATCAACTAATGATTCTTTACATCCGTATTTGTTGTCAAATTTAGATTTGGTTACCGAATCGTTTACGTTGATTGCCGGCATTACAAGTGTGCCATTATTTTTTCTTTCGTACAGTCTATGAACCCCTGTTGTAGTTTCTTCAGATAAGCCCTTGATGTTTGCCGTTAACTCTGGGTAGCGATCAAAAACCATATTGGTTAGGTCACCACCATCATCTAAAATCATGTTTAATGGCTCACCATCCTTGAATGCAAATAAGGTTTGTTCAATACACCAGTCAAACTCTTCTTCATTCATACCTTTCCAAGCATATACAGGTACACCTGCAGCGGCAATAGCAGCAGCAGCGTGGTCTTGGGTTGAGAAGATGTTACAAGATGACCATGTTACATCGGCACCTAATTCAACTAATGTTTCAATAAGAACAGCGGTTTGCACAGTCATGTGGAGACATCCTGCAATACGTGCACCGGTTAAAGGTTTAGCAGCACCGTATTCTTCTCTTAAACTCATCAGACCTGGCATTTCTGCTTCGGCTAATTTAATTTCTTTTCTACCCCATTCAGCGAGGGAAATATCTTTAACCTTATAGGTTAATTTTTCTGTTGTATTAGACATTCTTTTCTATTTAAGTTGCAAAATTATAAAACTAATGCGCAGTAATCAACTAAAGCTCGTTATTAATTAATTGCTCTAGACCGTTTATGAATTTGGGATGGTCATTATTACTAGGGACTAGATGCACATGTTTCCCTCCAAATTCTTCAAATATTTCTTGATACTCGGTACCAATTTCAATAATGGTTTCTAGACAATCTGCAACGAAAGCAGGAGAAAATACGAGTAGTTTTTTAGCTCCTTTTTTTGCCCAGTCTTCTACGACCTGGTCAGAAAATGGCGTTAACCATTTTTTATCAAGTCTGGATTGAAAACATACGGTATAATCCTTTTCTTTTAGATTTAATTTTTCAGCTATTAATCGCGTCGTTGCATAAGCCGTTGCTTTGTAGCACAATTTGTTTTTTTCATTTATTTCGCTTTCACAAGGTTGGTCTGAACAGAGATCGCTGCCTTCATACACTTTATCTACATGCCTGTTGGGAAGTCCATGGTAGGAGAATAATATATGATCATAAGCTTTTATATCGAATGCTTTACTTCGCTCTACTATTGAATTAATATAGCCCTCATTGTCCCAAAACTGGTTGATTACACTTATTTTAGGAAGTACCCACCAATCTTTAATAATTCTCATGGCTTTCTCTATAGCTGAACCGCCAGAGGCACTAGCGTAATGAGGAAATAAAGGTAAAATCACAATATGATCGTAGTTCTCTTTTCGGATTTTTTCCATTACCGAATCCATTGATGGGTTTTGATAACGCATAGCGTATTCAATGATAACTTCATCGGAATTATACTTTTCCTGTAAAAGTTTTTTTACATTTTCCGTATGGGTCATTAACGGAGAAACATTATCACTCTTTTCCCAAAGTTCCTTATAAATTTTGGCTGATTTCGGTGCTCTAAACGGCACAATAACACCGTTTACTAGTATTTTTCTTAATATATAGGGTAAATCAATAACCCTCGGATCATTAAGAAATTCAGAGAGGTATCGTCTGACATCTCTCGTCGATGGACTATCGGGAGTGCCCAACTGTAACAATAATACACAAGTTCTATTCAATCTTATCTGTTTTTATTGGTTGTATAAACAAATCCAATTAATTTCAGTTCAAAAGTAATGACTTTATTGATTTTCAAAGACTTTAAATAACTTTGTAGTTGTGGAGTGGACACAAAAAATATTTAAAGAATTAACAGTACAAAATTTTGAGGATTTAGTACATGCAGTATTTCAATATCAAATCAAGCATTGTTCTGTGTACTCTGACTATGTTCTTGCTTTAAATCGTGAAGTACCATCGTGTATTGAAGATATTCCATTTTTACCTATTTCTTTTTTCAAGACACATAAGGTTGTTTCAAGCGAAACTTTTACCAGAGGCGAAAGTGTTTTTAAGAGCAGTGGTACTCAAGGCATAAGAAGTCAGCATTTTGTAAAAGATATAATGTTGTACGAGGCGTCATTCCAAAAAACATTCGAATACTTTATTGGCAAACCAGATTCATTTGTTATTCTAGGGTTACTTCCGAACTACATGGAACAAGGTGATTCTAGTCTTGTTTATATGGTCTCCGTACTTATGCGAAAAAGTGGTTCTCAGCACTCTAAATTTATTCTAAACACACCAGAGGAAATCCCAAAGCTTATTAAGGCCGCAAAAAAAGAAGGAAGACGCGTCTTATTGTTTGGTGTATCATACTCTTTGTTGGACTTAATTGAGTTGAAAATTGATCTTTCATCATGTGTTGTTATAGAAACTGGAGGTATGAAAGGGCGCAGGAAAGAGCTCTCAAAAGCAGAGATGCATAAGTTGCTTTGTAAAGAATTAAATATCCCGAAGCTATACTCAGAGTATGGGATGACAGAGCTCTTATCTCAGGGTTATTGTCAAGAGGATTTGGTATTTCAAACACCACCTTGGCTTAAGGTTTTTTTTCGTGACCCATCGGATCCATTGACATTAAATAACGGAATGAAAAGTTCAGGCTTGAATATAATTGATCTTGCAAATGTTTACAGTTGCAGTTTTATTGCTACAGATGATTTAGGTATAAAGCGAGGTGGTGGATTCGAAATATTGGGGCGAATCCAAAATACAGATATTCGAGGTTGCAATTTATTAATCGAATAGAATGTTTAATTTTAAAAAAACACACAAATGACCTTACAAACGATTTTAGTGCTTGCTTCAATTGGAATATTTGCGGGAATACTCAGCGGCTTTGTGGGTGTAGGTGGGGGTATTATTATTGTTCCAGGTCTTGTTTTTTTATTAGGCTTGACACAACATGAAGCCCAAGGAACAAGTCTTTTTGTCCTAGCAATGCCCGTAGTATGGTTAGGACTAATGAATTATTGGAAAGATGGAAATGTTCACTGGAAGTATGGTTTGGTCATAGCCATTACTTTTTTTGTGGGTGCTTATTTTGGTTCAAAACTTTCGTTAAAGTTAAGTCCAAGTCTCGTTAAATTCCTCTTTGGAATTTTAATGGCCTTGGTGTCTATTAAACTTATTGTTTCAGGCTACCAATCAATTGTGACCAATGAAGATTGATCAGCAGCAACTAATTTCCAAAACTAATGCTGTTTTTGAAAAAATGTGCGCGTATCGTGAACATCTTCATATGCAACCTGAACTTTCTTATAAAGAATTTAAGACGGCTGAATTTGTCAAAGAAACGTTATTAGATATTGGTTTAGATGATGTTCGATTTATTGGAGGGACAGGAGTGATTACTACCATTTATGCTAAACATCATTTGGAAGATGACAAATGTATTGCGTTTAGGGCTGACCTTGATGCATTGCCGATACAAGAGCTCAATGATGTTATGTATAAAAGCCGGAATGATGGTGTTATGCATGCATGTGGCCACGATGTTCATACGGCTATTCTTCTTGGTTTAGCTGAAATTCTCTTTTCATTTAGAGACCATCTTCCTCGGCCAGTCAAGCTGATTTTTCAACCTGGAGAAGAAGTCAATCCCGGTGGTGCAAACCTAATAATTGACGAAGGCGGATTAAATGATCCTGAAGTTTCTAAAATGTTTGCGTTGCATGTTTACCCTGATTTTGAATTTGGAAATTGTGGTTTTAGGGAGGGTTTGTATATGGCTTCAAGTGATGAATTACATATTTCGATTAAAGGTAAAGGAGGTCATGGTGCTCTTAAAGGTCAAACGATTAATCCGCTTTTTATGGGTGCAGAGTTTATTATTGCAGCTCAAAATTATATAAATACGAGTACACCCAAAGACGTTCCAAGTGTAATCAACTTTGGTAGATTTGAGGCGCTGGGCTCTACAAATGTCATTCCCGAGAAAGCGCACATAAAAGGCACTTTTCGTACTATGGATGAGGACTGGCGCAGAGAGGCGAAAGAGCATTTGCAGGAAATAGCGAAGGGGGTTTCAGAAAAGTATGGAGGTCAAATTGATGTAAATATTTCGAAAGGTTACCCATTCTTAAAAAACCATACAGAACTTACTCGGACCGTTAAAAACCTAGCAGAAGATATATTGGGTAAGGATAAAACGCATGATCTAGGATTGCGCATGACTGCAGAGGATTTTGCTTTTTACAGCCATATAGTCCCAGTTTGTTTTTTTCGTTTGGGAGTAGGGAATACCGCCAAAGGTATAACCCATAATGTTCACAGTGCACGATTTGATATTGAACCAAAATCAATGTTAACTGGTTTGAATGTTTTTTCGACAATTGCTTTTTCTTCAGAGATATGAAAGTTTTCCATTTCTTTTTATTGTGTCTTTTACTTGGGTCATGTTCTAAGGAAAAGAGATTTGAAGAGACAGCAAAAGGAAGTTGGGATTTATCAAGGATGATGATTACTGACGGGCAACTTCAAGAGACCATAATTTACGACCCCCAGGGTGAAATACATTTTAATTTTCAAAACTCCTATGTGACAGGGTCTTGCTTATTTGCAATCCCTGTTAATAATGTGTTGTCTCAATTCACGATGGATTTTTCAAGTACAGCATTAATTTACGATTCTGAATCACAGACGCTCATGTTTGGTCAAGATCAATATCAGAACACCTTCAAGGTCATTCTTTTAACTAATAGAGATTTAGTTTTAGAGTATTATGATGCATTAAACTTTCAGTTAAGGAAGTTTATTTTCGTTAAACAAGAATAGAAGTAATTCTTTTATTTTGTCCTATATTTGTTGATTAATCAAAGGTTAAACTATGTATAAGTTTTTTGTCGTTATTTTCGTTTTGTCATTATCCTCAAACGTTGTTGGACAATTTGAGCAAAATAATAAATGGTCACTTGATTTGGGTGGTGGTCTTACGAATGCCGTAAAACCCTACACGACGGGTTATTTCTCAAATACCTATGACTTGTTTCATGTTTCTGGTGGTATTAGATACATGTTTAACAACAAATATGGAATTAAATTTGATGGAGGGTATGATCGTATAACGAATGGCTCTGTAGGCGATGTTTTAAGTAACGAATTTCAAACGAATTACTTCCGAACTTCTTTTCAGGGAATTGCTGATGTTGGAAGACTACTTATGTTTGAGAATTTCACGAATCACATTAGCTTACTTTTTCATACCGGTATTGGTTTTTCTATGCTACAGAGTGATCTTAGTTTTGATGGTGAAAATGAAAACATGGTCAACTTTATGTTTGGTTTCACCCCTCAAGTTAAATTAGGGAAACGCGTTGCTTTATTTGTAGATGCCTCATTTATATGGCACGTTTATCAACAAAAAAAGTTTGATATGACGAATTCACACGCAAAAAGAGGCTTTGATTCCTTTTTAGCAAATGCGTCGATTGGTTTTAATATTTACTTAGGGAAACACGAGCAACACATGGACTGGGCTTACTCTCCGTGCTTTCCAGATATGTCATATTTACAGAATGAGATTCAAAAACTAGATAGTGCAAACGTAGTGCTCCAAAAGAAATTTGATGATGATGATGGGGATGGAATTATTAATTTTATAGATCAAGAGAAGAATACGCCTAACGGTGCTCTAGTGGACTGCAATGGTAAAGAAAAAGTTATTGATTCTCTGGATATAGCAGTTGTGCCAACGCCAACACCTGACGTGTCGCCCATCCCTGATGTTGATCCTGATTCATCTCCCACACCGAATGTCACGCCAACGCCCGACGTTACACCAACGCCAGATGTAACACCAACGCCAGATGTAACACCAACGCCAGATGTAA
>Ga0257120_1001404_pt1 | contig 15886 bp, 10 predicted proteins | sample SI106_10metaG_FD_190153 | JGI IMG/M metagenome (GOLD analysis project Ga0257120, IMG submission 190153) | Marine microbial communities from Saanich Inlet, British Columbia, Canada - SI106_10 | ecosystem: Environmental > Aquatic > Marine > Inlet | place: Canada: British Columbia | collected... | reverse complement strand
ATCTTTCTTTATAGATAACATTTACGTATACTAATCGTATTTGTTTGACAAATATTAATACCCGTTCACATTTGTGTACGGGTATTTTTTTTAAACTTGTAAACAGTTTTAATATTGCCAATCACATAGCTAATACTGTTCGTAAATACCAAAAAAATATAAATTGAAGTAATTTCCTTTCAACTTAACCAAGCTAACCGTAACATGTTTAAAAAAGAATAGACCCACTAAATTTTTTAGAACTTAATTTTAAAACGTAAGAAAATGTCACTAAATTTGTTTGTAAATTTTTTGATACAATAAGAAAACATCATGAAAAACACAATAATCAAATCTCTAGTTTTATTAACTTTAATCTCTTGTTCAAGCAATGAAACTGCAATAACCCCAGAACCACCAGTAGGTCCCGATGGTCTTATTTGGTCCGATGAGTTTGATGAAACGGGAAGCCCTTCTTCAGATAAATGGACTTATGATCTTGGTAGTGAAAATTATGGTTGGGGAAATAACGAGGAACAATATTACACCAGATCAAATGCAACTTCTGAAGACGGTATTTTAAAAATTACTGCAAAACAAGAAACTTATAGAGGTTACGAATATACCTCTTCGAGAATAAAAACAAAAGGTCGCTTTACTTTTACCTACGGAAGAGTAGAAGTTCGAGCGAAACTACCAAAAGGCCGTGGAACTTGGCCCGCAATATGGATGTTAGGAGATAATATTGATACTGTAAGTTGGCCAGATTGTGGAGAAATTGATATCATGGAGCATAAAGGAAAAGACCAAGGGGTTACCTCAAGTGCCATACATAATAGATCAGGATATGATGACACTCCTTATGTATACTTTTTAAATAGGGTAAACGATGTATCTACAAATTTTCATACCTACGGTATGAATTGGACAAAAGATAAAATTGAATTTTTCGTAGATGATGTTGTTCATTATACCTACAGTCCTGCAAACAAAAATGCTAATAATTGGCCTTTTGATAAGCCACAATTTATACTTTTAAATGTTGCTATGGGAGGAAATTTAGGAGGATATATTGATCCTAACTTCACTCAAAGTAGTATGGAGATAGATTATGTTCGTGTATATCAAAATTAATTTTATGAATTAAAAACAGTGTTGTCAAAATATAAATTCGCCTTTTCATTCTTGTAAAAATTTTATGAATTGTGTTTAATAATAAACTAATTTTAAATTGTTATAGCCTTTATTAGTCAGATAAAATGCTTTTTTAATTTCATTTTAATTCACAACTTATTATTTTTTTTATTTTTTTTTGATTCATTAAAAAATTACTTTTTAAAACCTTTTTAAAATTGACAGATTATAGAGAATGTTTATAATAAGATCATTTAACAGTTATAATTATGATTTTTTTTAGATATTATTATTATTATTTCTTAAAAAGCCATTCGATTCTCTAAAACAACTATACATTAGTTACACATCTTTGAATAAACTCAACTACAATATCAGCAATAGCCCCTATTAGTTAGTGATTGTCGAAGATTTAATTTTTCATTTTTTGTATGTTTTTTGTAGCGGTATATTTTGTTACTTTTTATAAATTTTAAACTTATTTTTAAACTTGTGTATTTATAACATAGAGAATAATATTCTATTGTAGCTATAATTAGTAATTACACAGATTTAAAGATGAAAAATTCATGAACTTATTTTTCTTAAGGGTTTTAATATTTTCTTTCGTTTTAAATACTTTTTCACAAAAAGAGTCTGTATCTATTTTGACTAATGATCAAGGTATGCAGTTAATTGTAAATGGAAAAGATTTTATAATTAACGGAATGAATTGGGACTATTTTCCAATAGGAACTAACTACGATTATAGTTTGTGGAATCAAACAGATTCTTTTATCAAATTAGCATTAGATTCAGAAATGTCATTGTTACAAGATATGGGTGTTAATTCGATACGTGTCTATGTAGGCATTCAACCTAAATGGATTACCTATATCTATGAAAATTTTGGTATTTATACCATGATCAACCATTCTTTTGGAAGATACGGTCTCACCATAAATGGAGTTTGGACCCCTGCCACAGATTACGCTAATGAACATGTACAAAAAATTTTAATAGAAGAAGCTACTAAGATGGCATCTACTTATAAAAATACACCAGGGTTATTGTTATTCCTTTTGGGCAACGAAAACAACTACGGACTTTTCTGGTCCGGTGCAGAAACTGAAGATTTTCCAGATGATGCTGATCAATTGAGCCGTATAGGAGATACTAGTGGAAGAGCAATGTATGCCTTAATGAACAAAACTGCACTTAGAATAAAAAAAATTACATCTTCTTATCCTGTTGCTATTTGTAATGGTGATCTAATGTACTTGGATATCATAGCGGAAGAATGCAAAGACATTGATGTTTTGGGTGTCAATATGTACCGTGGAAAATCTTTTGGGGATGCTTTTGAAAGAGTTCAAAAAGAATTGAATTTACCAATCATGTTTACGGAGTTTGGTTCAGATGCTTACCATGCACTTGAAAAGAAAGAAGATCAGAAATCTCAAGCTATTTTTTTACTTGAAAATTGGAAAGAAATTTATGAAAATACTGCTGGTCTTGGAAGAGCCAATAACTCTATTGGGGGGTTTACCTTTCAATTTAGTGATGGATGGTGGAAATATAAGCAAACAAAAAACTTATCAATTCACGATACAAACGCATCTTGGGTAAGTGGGGGTCATGAGTTTGACTTTAAAAAAGGGAGTAATAACATGAATGAAGAATGGTTTGGTATTTGTGCAAAAGGACCAACAAATGACAAAGGATCGTATACTTTGTATCCCAGAGCTGCTTATTACATTTTACAGCAAGTACATCAATTGAATCTCTTTCAGACATCAGTAACTGCAGATTCTATTTCAGAATATTTCAGTGAAATTCAATTATCAAATGCAATTTTAAAAGCCAAAAAAAACAAGGATTTTTTGATCAATAACTAATTAATAAAATAAATAGATTGAATACTTTGACGTATTCCAATAAAACTAATTAATAACACAAACTTCTTTTAAAATAACAGTAGAAGTTTACAGAAGACCAATTTAAATGACACACAAGAGTATTTTTCTAGGAAAAAATAAAGCAGACTTTAGTTCTCACGAAGTAAAGGGAGAAATGATAAATTTTGAGAACGAAGCTTATTATAAAATCGTAAATAGTAATGAAATGAGGCCCTTTTTTATGAGCATCGTTTCAGATTCAAACCATTGGATGTTTATCTCAAGTAATGGTGGTCTTACTGCTGGTAGAAAGAATAGTGAGTATTCACTTTTCCCTTATTACACTGATGATAAAATTACAGAATCAGCAGATATTACTGGAAGTAAAGCGATATTTCAGGTCTTAAAAAATGGAAATATTTATTTATGGGAACCCTTCTCTCATAGACAAGTTGGCTTGTACGAAATAAAACAAAATTTGTATAAAAATACTTTTGGGAATAAGGTTGTTTTTGAAGAAATTAATGAAGATTTAGGGGTGACCTTCAGATATCAATGGAGTTCTACAGACAACTATGGGTTTGTTAAAAAATCAACATTCATCAACAATTCTTCAGATCAAATACAGATAACTCTTTTAGATGGATTACAGAATATCCTTCCTTCAGATGTTGAAACAGATTTACAAAATTCAAGAAGTAATTTAGTAGACGCATATAAGAAAAGTGAATTACAGTTAGATTCAGGTATCGGTGTTTATGCTCTGAGTTCTATTATTGTAGATAAAGCGGAACCTAGTGAAGCATTAAAAGCGAATATCGTTTGGTCTTTAGGAGTTGAAAATCCAACTTATTTAATGTCTTCATTACAATTAGATAATTTCAGAAAAGGGAAAAATCTAACTCAAGAAGTAGATGTGAAAGCTGAGAAAGGGGCTTATTTTATAAGTGCAGATTTAACTTTAAAAGCAAACGAAACCAAGCAATGGTATTTTGTAGCAAATGTAAACCAAACAATAGGAGATATTCAAAAAATTTCTAAAGCTATTAATAATGATCAAAATTTACTTGAAATCATTCAAGAAGACATTGAGCTGGGAACAAAAAAACTAATTGCATTAACAGGTGCTGCTGATGGTCTGCAAGTAACAAATGATTCTTTAGTAAACACAAGACACTTTGCAAATACATTATTTAATATCATGCGTGGTGGTACTTTTGATGATGATTATAACATAGAAAAGGAGGATTTCACCAAATATATTGCAAAAGCAAATAAAAAAGTACTTAAGAAAAAAGAAGCTATTTTAAATGGGTTGCCAGATCTATTCACTTTAGAGTTTATCCTAGACCTAGCAGAAAAAGATGAAGATAAAAACTTTAAAAGGCTTTGCTTCGAATATTTACCGTTAAAATTTAGTAGAAGACACGGTGATCCAAGTAGGCCTTGGAATAAGTTCTCAATCAATACAAGAAGTGAAGTTGATGGTTCAAAAATTTTAGATTATGAAGGTAATTGGCGAGATATTTTCCAAAATTGGGAAACACTAGCACATTCATATCCTGAGTTTATAGAAAGTATGATTCATAAGTTCTTGAATGCAACAACTTTTGACGGTTACAATCCTTACAGAGTAACAAAAGGTGGGTTTGATTGGGAAATTATTGAAGAAAATGATCCGTGGTCATATATTGGTTATTGGGGAGATCATCAAATAATTTATTTATTAAAGTTTTTAGAGTTTATTGAGAACCACTATCCAAATCAATTAGATAAACGTTTTTCGGAAGACATTTTTGTGTATGCAAACGTACCTTATAAAATTAAAAGTTATGAGGATACTTTAAAAAACCCTAAAGATACCATCGATTTTGATTTCGATTTAGATGCAGTCATCACAACAAAGAGAGAAGAACTTGGAGTAGACGGTGCGTTGCTAAGAGATAAAAATTTCTTTATTTATAAAGTAAATTTAGTAGAAAAATTATTAGCTACAGTGCTGGCTAAAATTTCAAACTTTATTCCAGAGGGTGGAATTTGGTTAAATACGCAACGTCCAGAATGGAATGACGCAAACAATGCTTTAGTTGGTAACGGAGTCTCGATGGTAACGTTAAACTACCTAAATCGTTTTATCAACTTTTTTGAAAAAGTAGTGGTAAAATCTACAACCGAACAAGTGCTTATTTCTAAAGAATTAGCAGTGTTTTTTAATTCGGTAGTGAATACCTTTAAACAAAACAAGCATATTCTTTCAGGAAAGGTAACGGATAAAGACAGAAAAACAGTTTTAGATGGTTTGGGTAAAGCTGGAAGTAAATATAGAATGCAAATTTATGCAAATTCCTTTTCTAGCGACAGAAAAACAATTACTAAAACAGAATTATTAGAATTTTTTACAAATACGAAAGAATATTTAGAGCACACCATCAAAGCAAATAAACGAGCAGATAACTTATATCATTCGTATAATTTAATGACTTTGGTAAATGATTCTGAAGTAGCAGTTACTTATTTACCTGAGATGCTTGAGGGGCAAGTAGCTGTTTTAAGTGCTGGATATTTATCTTCAAAAGAAGCTTTAGAGGTTTTAGATGGAATGAAAAAAAGTGCGTTGTTTAGAGAAGATCAATACAGTTATATTTTATACCCTAACAAAGAGTTACCACGTTTTGATCAAAAAAATGTGATTGCTGACTCAGCTGTTAAAAAATCTGAATTATTATCCCAATTGGTTCATGATCAAAATACACAAATCATTAACAAAGATATTTCAGAAACATATCATTTTAATGCAAATTTTAACAATGCAAACAGTCTACAAGAAGCATTTGAAAATTTACCAAAAAAATATGCAGGTTTAATTAAAAAAGAATCTGGATTGGTATTGGAGATCTTTGAAGATGTTTTTAATCATAAAGCATTTACAGGACGTTCAGGAACATTTTTTGGTTATGAAGGTCTTGGTTCTATTTATTGGCATATGGTTTCTAAATTATTATTAGCTGTTCAAGAAAATTGTTTAGTGGCTGTAAAAAATAATGAAGACGAAGCATTAATAGGTAGGTTATTGGATCATTATTATGAAATTCAAGCAGGTATTGGAGTGCATAAATCTCCTGAATTATATGGGGCATTTCCAACAGATCCTTATTCTCATACACCAGGAGGGAAAGGAGCACAACAGCCTGGTATGACTGGTCAAGTAAAAGAAGATGTATTAAGTAGGATAGGAGAATTAGGTGTTTTTGTTAAGGACGGAAAAATTAATTTCAATCCAAGATTATTAAGAGCAAGTGAATTTGTGCAGACAGCTAAAAAGTTCCATTATACAACGATTAGTAAAGAACATACCACTATTGATTTAGAGAAGGGGTCACTTTGTTTTACGTATTGTCAAATACCAGTTATTTATAAAAATACGAACGAACAAAGTATCAAAATATTTTTTACAGATAATCGTGTTGAAGAATTAAATGATTTGACTCTTGGTGAAAATACTTCAAAATTAATTTTTGAAAGAACCGGAGAAGTGAGTAAAATAGAAGTTTCAGTTATAAAATAAGGATTATTAATGGCCATTCGTTTTCAGAAATATAAATTTCTTTTCTTATTGTTGTTTGTCTTTTGTGGATGTAATCAATCCTCAGAGACTTTCAGTAATAAAGAGATTAATATTGAGAAAAAAATTGACTCTGTTTTAGGGTTGATGACTTTAGAAGAAAAAATAGGACAAATGTCACAAGTAAGACACTTTTCTGATATTTCTGAAAACGATGTTGCCACCAAGTTTATAGGTTCAATTATTCATACACAAGGGGAAATACCTGGAGAAACAGCAAGAGATTGGCAACAAAAATTTATTAGATTACAAAAGAAGGCACTTTCTACACGATTAGGAATTCCTTTGTTAATTGGTGTAGATGCAATTCATGGCCAAAATACATTTAATGGTGCGACTATTTTTCCTCATAATATAGGATTAGGAGCAACAGCTAATCCGTTATTAGTAAAAGAAATAGCAGCAATTACAGCTATAGAAACCCAAGCCACAGGTTTTAATTGGGTGTTTTCTCCATGTATAGCGATTCCTTTTAATGAAAAATGGGGGAGAGTTTATGAAGCTTTTTCTGAAAGTACAACATTAACATCTCTATTAACTAAGGCTTCCATTAGAGGATACCAAGGAACACTTTCAGACTCGAAAACTGTTATGGCTACTGCCAAGCATTTTGTCGGAGATGGTGCTACTGATTATGGTATAGAAGGAGGAGAAACTTCTCTTTCTGATCAAGAAATAAATGAACGTTTATTACCTCCATATCGAGTTGCTGTTTCTGAAAATGTAGGCGCAGTTATGGCTTCATTCAATTCAATGAAAGAGATTTCTATGCATGCGAATAGATCGTATATTTTGGATACTTTAAAAAACAAAATGAACTTTGATGGAATCGTTGTTTCTGATTGGAAGGGGTATTCGAAGTTTGGTAATAATGCGATTATTAATGCTGGGATAGATATGGTAATGGCAGTTGATGGTGATCTAAATTTCTTTCAAAAAGGACTAAAAAAAGCGGTAGAAACCAATGTTGTATCAAAAATTAGAATTGATGATGCTGTAAGAAGAATTCTTCGACAGAAATTTCGTTTGGGACTGTTTAAAAATCCTTTTCCAGATGCAACTTTCGTCTCAAAAATTGGTACTAAAGCGCACAGAGATAAAGCAAGACAGGCAGTCAGAGAATCTTTAGTTTTATTAAAAAATGACGACAATCTTTTACCAATTAGTAAACTTACCTCAAAAATTGTAGTTGTAGGTGAACACGCTAATAATTCGGGGTTACAATCAGGTGGTTGGACTGTGAATTGGCAGGGTTCATTAAAAAGTTATAAAGGAGCAACCACTATTTTAGAGGGAATAAAAAATAAATCTTCAGGGAAAGTTGTCTATGATAAAGAGGCTTCTGCTGCTCATTATGATGCAGATCTTGCCATTGTAGTTGTTGGAGAAACCCCTTATGCAGAGTTTTTTGGAGATATTGGTCATGAATCGAATACAAGACAATTAACTTTAACCAAGAAACATCAACAATATATAGATACCTATTCTAAACAAGGAGTAAAAACGATTGTAGTCTTAATTTCAGGAAGACCTTTAGTGGTGACGAATCAAATAAAACAGTCAAACGCTTTTGTTGCGGCTTGGCTCCCCGGCTCTGAAGGGCACGGAATTGCAGAAGTATTGTTTGGAGATTTTAACTTTTCGGGCAAACTACCTCATTCTTGGCCAACATCTATTCATGATTTTGATCAAAAATACGGACCAAATTTTTGGGATACAACTACAAAACCATTATATCCTTTTGGGTATGGTTTAACATATAAAAAATAATATTTAAGAGTGTATATACATGAAATTAAATTTAAAAATGATAGCACTAATTATAGGCTCATCTGTTGTTTTGTCATGTAATACTCATCATAATAAAAAATCAAAAATGAAGAACCAAGCAAGTGAGCAAATGACAGCTGCTGAAATTTTAGAGAATCCAGATTATGTAGCCATTTCTTATGGAGGTTATCGAGAAAAATCAAGATCGACGCAGCCTACAATTATACAATTAAAGGAAGACTTAAAAATTTTACATGCAATGGGAATTCGCATCCTAAGAACGTATAATGTGCAAACAGAACTACCTCATGCATCCAATTTACTAGAGGCTATTAGCCAGCTTAAAAAAGAAGACCCTAGTTTTGAAATGTATGTGATGTTGGGGGCGTGGATGGATTGCTTAAATGCTTGGACAGAAAAAGAGCCAAATCATGATATCGAAAGTGCTCAAAATGAAGAAGAAATTAAAAGAGCGGTTTTTTTAGCAAATAAATATCCTTCGATAGTAAAAGTAATTGCTGTAGGTAACGAAGCAATGGTTCGATGGGCAACAAGTTATTACGTGCAACCCAAAGTGATTCTTAAATATGTCAATCACCTTCAAAATTTAAAAAAGAACGGTGAATTATCTAAAGATGTATGGATTACAAGTTCAGATGATTTTTCTTCTTGGGGAGGAGGAGATTTAAGTTATCGAGTTGAAGATTTAGAAGCTTTGATAAAGTCGGTAGATTATGTGTCTATGCATACCTATGCATATCACAATTCTCATTATAACCCCGGATTTTGGAAGGTGCCAGATAGTGAACTTCATTTGAATGATAAGCAAAAAATAGACCGCTCTATTGAACGTGCATTAGAATTTTCAAAAAAGCAATACAAAGATGTATCTGAATATGTAAAAAGTATCGATAGTAGTAAAACAATTCATATTGGAGAAACTGGTTGGGCAACCGTATCTAACGGTTTTTATGGAGCAAATGGTTCTCGTGCCACTGACCAGTATAAACAAGGACTTTACTATAATAAATTAAGAGAATGGACGAATCAAGAAGGGATTTCTTGTTTTTATTTTGAGGCTTTTGATGAACAATGGAAAGATGCTCAAAATTCCAACGGCTCAGAAAATCATTTTGGATTATTTACTAAAAAAGGGGCCGCGAAATTTCCAATTTGGAATTTAGTAGACCAAGGAGTTTTCAACGGGCTTTCACGAAATGGACATCCAATTACAAAAACATATGATGGAGAGTATGAATCTTTAATGGAGCATGTTTTAGTTCCTAATACAGACTATAATAGATAACAAGAACTTTATGTATAGAAACTCTTTATTTTTAATTTTTTTTTCATTGATGATCGTAAGTTGTAATACTATAGGGAATAAATTGATGGTAGATGTATATGAAACATCAGCTAGTGGAAATAAACTGACAAAAGTTTCTGGATTTACTCCAGAAAAAAATAGTTCCATTATTAAGTTAGATCCAGATCAAAAATTTCAAAAAATCACTGGTTTTGGAGGATCTTTTACTGAAGCATCAGCCTCTTTGCTAAATCGATTAAGTAAAGATAAGAGAGATACTGTAATACAGGCCTATTTTTCAGAAAAGGGTGCGAATTATTCTCTTACGAGAACGCACATGAATTCTTGTGATTTTTCTTTGAGTCAATATTCGTATTCGCCAGTAGAAGATGATATTCATCTTGAGCATTTTACAATAAAAGAGGATCAAGAAGATCTTATTCCAATGATTAAAGACGCTTTGAAAGTCTCTAAAGATGGTTTCAAAATAATTGCATCACCTTGGACTGCTGCTCCTTGGATGAAAGATAATAATGCGTGGGTCGGAGGAAAACTGCTGCCAAAATATTATGATACTTGGGCCTTATTTTTCTCAAAATATATAAACGCTTATAAGAAAGAGGGGATCGATATTTGGGGTTTTACAGTTGAAAATGAACCCTTAGGAAACAATAGTAATTGGGAAAGTATGCATTTTTCTCCTGACGAAATGACAAATTTTGTTCAAAATCATTTGGGACCGAAATTAGAAAAAGATACGCATCAAGTGAAAATTTTAGGCTTTGATCAAAACAGAGAAGATTTAAAAGAATGGGTAGATTCGATGTATCAAAGTGAAGTCTCTTCTAACTATTTTGATGGTACAGCAATACATTGGTATGCAAGTACTTATGAAGTGTATTCTAAAGAATTACTATATGCTCATTATAAGGCACCATCGAAGTATCTCATTCAAACAGAAGCTTGTATAGATTCTCAAATTCCAGTTTGGAAAGACGATGCTTGGTATTGGAGAAAAGAAGCTACAGATTGGGGGTTTGATTGGGCTCAAGAAAAAGATAAACACCTTCATCCTAAATATGCACCCGTAAATAGATATGCAAGAGATATCATCGGTTGTCTAAATAATTGGGTAGATGGATGGGTAGATTGGAATATGGTTTTAGATACACAAGGAGGTCCAAACTGGTTTAAAAACTGGTGTATCGCTCCTGTAATTGTAGATCCAAAAAAAGACGAAGTATACTTTACACCATTGTATTATACCATGGCTCATTTTAGTAAATATATAAGACCAGATGCCACCGTTATTGGTCTGGAAAATTCTGATATAGAACTAAAAGTGACAGCCGCAGAGAATACAGATGGTTCAATAGCCGTAGTGGTTTTCAATGAAGGAACAACTCAGAAAAGTTTTAAATTATCACTGGGAGAAAATGAATCAACCATTACAATAAGCGCGCAAGCGATACAAACAATATTAATTAATACTATTTAATAATTATGTCAAGAACAAGTAAAGTCCCTATGGGACAAAAAATAGCTTTTGGTTTTGGAATGTTAGCCAATCAAATGTTTCCAGCTATCTTAGGAATTTTTATGGTAGTTTTAGTTGAAGATCTTGAGTTTTCTGGCTGGATGTGGTCTTTAGTATTTCTTTTCCCTAGAATTTTTGATGCTATAACCGATCCAATTATGGGATTCATTTCAGACAATACAAAATCCAAATGGGGAAGACGTCGACAATATGTTCTAATAGGAGGAATTCTTATGGGTATTGCCTATATTTTTATGTGGCAGCTTTATAAAGTTGATGGAGTTCAATATAACTTTTGGTATTTCTTTTTATGGTCTTTAGTATTTTATTTAGGCTTAACTATTTTTAGCGTTCCTTATGTTGCCATGGGGTACGAAATGAGTGATGATTTTCATGAGCGTACTAATATTATGGCAATAGCACAATTTATTGGTCAATGGGCATGGGTAATTGCGCCTTTGTTTTGGATTATTATGTATGATGAAAATTGGTTTCCTTCTGCAGACATTGCCGTGAGAGAATTAGCAATTTGGGTTGCGATACCTTGTGCTATTTGTGCAATGGTACCCGCAATTTTTATAAAAAGTAACGCAACCCTTGAAGAAGACTATGAGCCACTGAACTCAGCTAATATTGGAAATAGTTTAGTTAAAATATACGAAAGTTTTGTAGCCGCCTTTAAGATTAAAGAATTCAGAAAATTATGTGGGGCAACTTTTTTAATTTTTAATGCTTTCAATACAGTAGCTGCACTTACTTTTTTTGTAATTGTATATAAATTATTTAATGGAGATGCTGGAGCTAGCGGAATATGGGTTTCGATGTTTGGATGTTTAGGAGCAATAGGAACTACTTTTATTGTTATTCCTGCAGTAGCTTGGATGTCAAAAAAGCTAGGGAAGAAAAAAGCATTTATGGTATCTCAATCAATTTCTTTAGTAGGATATATTATGCTTTATTTTCTGTTTATTCCCGGCAAACCTTGGATGTATATTATTGCATTGCCTTTCTTTTCTTTTGGGATTGGAAGCTTATTTACCATTATGATGTCTATGACCGCAGATGTTATTGATGTTGATGAACTTAATACAGGAAAGCGAAGAGAAGGTATTTTTGGAGCGATCTATTGGTGGATGGTAAAAGTAGGTTATGGAATTGCTGGAGCCCTTAGTGGAGTAATTATTACTATTGTTGGTTTTAACTCAGACCTTGCAACAACGGACCAACAAGCTGCAGTTGATGCACTGCATGCTTTCTTTTGTTTTTTTCCAATGATAGGAACAATTTTAGCAATGCTTATTATGCGTAATTATAATATTACTGAAGAACGCGCATTGGAAATAAGATCGCAATTAGCTGAACGAAAAGAAATTAAAAACTAAGTGGAACAAAAATAATTTTTATGAAGATTATTTGTACTTTTGCAAAAAATTTAGAAATACAATATATTTTAAATAATTAGTTTACAAAATAGAATTATGTCTTTTAGAAAAGAACACCATCAAAATTTAAAGGTTACGACCGAATTCAACACTTCTGGTTCCAATTTAAGTGAGTATTCAATTGATCAATTAAAAAACATGTGGAGAGATACTTTGAACAAAGGTATACATGGAATTTGTTTTAGTATGTATGAAGATGGGCAAGAGCCAGGGGATACTATTACTGAGGAACAAGTAGAGAAGAGAATTAAAATTTTAAAACCTTACACAAAATGGATTCGTTCGTTTTCATGTATAGAGGGAAATGAGCATATCCCAAAACTCGCTAAAAAACATGGAATAAAAACGATGGTTGGTGCTTGGTTAGGGACTGATTTAGAAAAAAATGAAAAAGAGATAGAAGCCTTAATTGAACTAGGAAATCAAGGCCTTGTCGATATTGCTGCAGTTGGTAATGAAGTATTGTATAGAGATGAATTATCAATCGAACAATTAATCGGGTATCTAAATAGAGTTAAAAATGCTTTGCCGCAAGTTCAAGTTGGCTATGTAGACGCGTATTATAAGTTCTCAAAATATCCAGAATTAGTGGAAGCTTGTGATGTGATTTTATCCAATTGTTATCCTTTCTGGGAAGGATGCCCGATAGACTATTCTATTCATCACATGAAAAAAATGTACAATCAAGCATTAAGCGTTAGTCAAGGTAAAAAAGTAATTGTTACTGAGACTGGTTGGCCAAACCAAGGTGGAACTGAAGGTGGTGCAACTGCATCCGAAGCAAATGCAATGAAGTATTTTATCAATACGCAAGTATGGTCTGCGAATGACAATATTGATGTATTCTATTTTTCATCCTTTGATGAATCCTGGAAAGTTGGAGCAGAAGGAGATGTTGGTGCCTATTGGGGATTATGGGATAAAGATGAAAATTTAAAGTTTTAAAAAACTTAAAATAGTTAATATATCAGGCTCTTTAAATTTATATTTACAGCGTTTTTTGTTCATAAAATATTATTATTTCTAACGCTCAAAATTTATTTTGAGCGTTTTTTTATGCCGTAAAGTTTTCATTCGTTTGTGATTTTTTCATTAAAAAGGAATATCTTTATTTTTAATTAAAGAACGCTTGCAATCATGGAAAGTTTAGATAAGAATATTTTTCGAATAGAAGGAGTCGTTCAACATTATGATTGGGGAGGAAAAAGTTTTATTCCAAATTTAATATCTGAGAATAACCCAACAAATATTACTTATGCTGAATATTGGTTAGGAGCTCATTTAAAAGCCCCTTCATTGGTTAAGGTTCAACAAAAAAACATTCCCTTAGATGTCTTTTTAAATGAATATTCAAGTAAGGATTCAGAGCCACATTTTGGAACATTACCCTACCTCTTTAAGGTACTTGACGTTCATAAAATGCTTTCCATACAAGTGCATCCAACCAAAGAAGCTGCCAAAAAAGGATATGAACTTGAAAATAATAAAGGGATTCCATTAACCGCAAATAATAGAAATTATAAAGATCAAAACCATAAACCAGAAATTATGGTTGCCCTAAGTGATTTTTGGTTGTTACATGGCTTTTTAGAGAGATCGAAACTGATCAAAAACTTACAAGAAACAAAAGAGTTGTATTTTTTATTAAAAACGTTTTTATTAGAAGGCTATTTAGGTTTATATAAGAAAGTGATGGAGTTTACTCAAGAGGAGGTAAATATTATACTTAGGCCCTTAATGGATAGAATTTATCCAAAATTTACAGCGAACGAAATAGAAAAATCTGCTCCAGCATATTGGGCAGCTAAATCTTTAGCACACAAAGACGTTCAAAACTTAGATAAAGGAATATTCTCTATCTTTTTTTTTAATATCCTAAAATTATCAAAAGGAGAGGCTATTTTTCAAGATGCAGGTTTGCCTCATGCCTATTTAGAAGGAAAAAATATGGAGTTAATGGCAAATTCTGACAACGTACTCAGAGGTGGCTTAACGAGTAAACATATTGATGTTGAAGAGCTTATAAGAAATACCAAATTTGAAGAGACCATTCCTGCTATTTTACATGGAAATCAAAATAAAAGTAATGGTGAGGTTGTGTATAAAACCACTACTAAAGATTTTGAAATGAGTAAAATTGAGTTGAATTCTTCTACATCTCATCGTTCTGTGTCTAATTCTATAGAAATTTTAATAGCTATGAAGGGTTCGGCAACTATGATAGAAAATAAAAATGCTTTTTTTATAGAAAAAGGACAGTCTTTTGTTATCAAACCCAACACAGCATATAAAATTCAAACGAATTCTGAGGCGGAGATCTATAAAGCTGGGGTTCCTAAATAAATTGATTTAAAAGGGTTATTCATCCGTTATTAATAGTTTTGTTAATTGCTCTAATCTTGAGATTTTAGCATCTTGCTCTTTCAAAGCATTAATAAGAATAGGAATCAGTCCCTGATAGTTTACCGTTAACATTTTATCATCATCTTGACTAACAAGTTCTGGAAATACGTTTTGAATATCTTGAGCCAATACGCCTATTTTTTGTTTGCCATCTTTTTTCATGGTGTAGGTCTTACCATCTAAAAGTAGCAGCTTTGCTAACGTAGAACCAAGTGATGCGATATTTGTTTTTAGTTTTGCATGGTTACTTTCCGATACAAAAGTTAGAAAAAATATGACCTAAGATATCTTTGTCGACATCATATTCTCCGGTAATATTTCCTAAATGACGTAGACATTCACGAATATCAATAGAAAATAAATCAGTTGAAATTTCCAAATCAATGCCTTGTTGTACAGATAAAATAGCTGTCAATGCATTATTTAAAGCTTCGAAATGGCGAGAGTTCGTAACAATGGTTTCATTATTGCTTAAAGCTCCTATATTGACAAGAGAAGTTAATTCAGTCTTTAAAGCCTCTATGCCACTTGTGTTTTTTGCTGATAATAGAGTTAAATGATTAATTTCTTCTTGAAGTAAGTTAATGTCAGTATCAGAGAGTGTATCTATTTTATTTGCGATGACTAGTACTCGTTTATTTGGAAAACGAGTGTTAATGGTTTCAATTTCTGATAAAAAGGTATTCTTGGAATGGTTGTATTTATTTGCATCAATTAAAAATAGTATCAATTGAGCATTGTCTGCTTTTTCATAGGCTTTTTTAATACCGATGTTTTCTATTATGTCTTTTGTTTCTCTAATTCCTGCAGTATCTA
>Ga0257120_1001403_pt1 | contig 15894 bp, 15 predicted proteins | sample SI106_10metaG_FD_190153 | JGI IMG/M metagenome (GOLD analysis project Ga0257120, IMG submission 190153) | Marine microbial communities from Saanich Inlet, British Columbia, Canada - SI106_10 | ecosystem: Environmental > Aquatic > Marine > Inlet | place: Canada: British Columbia | collected... | reverse complement strand
AAATGATTTTTTTTAATTAAATCAAAAACACCAAAAGCCATTTTTCCATTATATATCAAATCCCATTTAAATCCATGAATGGAATTAAATTCGCGCACAAAATTAATTAATTCTTCATTAATCTTAGCATATCCGCCAAAATGGTAATCAGTTTGTAAAGAAAATGATTCCATCAAAATATCTGTCAATTCCTCATCTTGAGTGACAGAGTTAATTTGCGAGTGAACTTCATCTTTTAGGAAATCTCCATTTTTAAGTGCAGGGAATCCTATTACTTTACTTTGGTTTTTATTTGCAATCGTTATGCCAGAAATTGTTCCACCTGTTCCAATTGGGCAACAAACGTAATCATATAAAGAGCTATCCTTAATAATTTCCATGCATCCATTAACAGCATAGTAATTTGTTCCACCTTCTGGGATTAGGTAAAAAGCTCCATAAATATTTCTTAAATAGTCTTTAAAATCTTGAGTTTGCTTAATTTTATAAGTAGTTCTATCTATATAATGAAGTTGCATGCCAAGCTCAGTAGCTGTTTTTAAAGTAAAATTTAATGGTAAATTTTCTTCTCCTCTTATTATACCAATAGTTTTAAATCCAAATTCTTTTCCTGCTTGTGCTACTGCCAATATATGATTGGAGTATGCTCCTCCAAAAGTTAAAATATTAGAATTCCCTTTTTTTTGGGCATTAGAAATGTTGTATTTAAGTTTCCAGAATTTATTACCCTGAATGATAGGATGGTTAAGATCGTCTCGAAGAACACTGACTTCAATATTTTTTTCATCCAAAAGAGGATTTTTTATTAGCGATATGTTTGAACGTTCCATGTTGCAAATGAAATTAAAAAATCACTCAACTTGATCAAATACTCTATATTTTTTGAACAAGTAAAGGTTTACAATAACCAAATAGTTTCTTCGTTTAATACTTTTAAAAAATAGAAATTAAGTATCTTAACCCCACAAACTAAAAAAACAATCTATGAGATTTTATAATTCATTCCTATTATCATTCATGTTAGTTGTATTAACTAATTCAGTGTTTTCTCAAGATAGAGATACCACTTTAAAAACTAAAAACGGGATTGAAATTTTACCTCAAAAAGGAGATGTAGCAATTCAGTTTGATGCTAGCCCTGCTATTAACTATATGGGTAATTTGTTTTCTTCAACAACATCACCAGTTATTAATTCACCATTTGGGAGTGGAGTTTTTGTAGGGAAATATTTTACAAGTGCAACTGAGGCTTACAGAGTTAAATTTGGTTTTAACTTATCAAAATCAACTAGCGATACTTCGATAAGCTATGGTGCAAACCAAGAATATATTATTTCTCGAAATACTCAAGTACAAAATGTAATTCTTGGATTTGGAAAAGAATGGAGGAGAGGATATAGAAGATTACAAGGAGTTTATGGAGTAGAAGGTTTGTTGCAAATCGGATCTAGTAATCCTTACAACTCAAAAAACTATAACCTAACAATCAAGCAAGCTGTAGACACAGGAGTAGAATCTATTGGAGTAGCAAGAGATTTAGGTATAACCAAATTAGTTGGATTTGGATTTGGTGTGAGAGCATTTATAGGTGTTGAGTATTTTATTTTACCTCGAATTTCCTTAGGAGGAGAATTTGGTTGGGGATTGGGTTATCAGTTCGAAAGGACTGAAAGCAAACAAGAAATATATACAACTGAAGAAAAAGTAATAACAACACCAGGCAATAAAATTTCTGGATTCGTTATTAATAATGATGTTGGTGGAACAATTTTCGGTGGTAGCACAACCATTAGTGTTTCATTTCATTTTTAATGGTTTTCAATTGCTTTAATATTTCTAATAGTTGTAAACTAATATGTTAAGAGTATTAGTTATTTAAAAAACTACTAGAAACACATTTTTATTAACGATAAGTTTTTAATAAATATCCTTCTAATAAAGGCTCTAGAATTTGTAAATATCAATTTTATCCTTACCTTAATGATTATAAACCAAAAAAAATAAGTTATGAAAAAGAACATTTTATTCGCTGCAGCATTATTTGCTGGAAGTTTAGCTTTCGCTCAAGGAACTACAACTTCAATGAAAAACAAAAAAGGTATGGAGTACTTGCCGCAAGCAGGCGATTGGGCTATCCAGATGAATGCTGTACCAATCTTGGATTTTGCGTTAAATGCAGTAAACATTATGAACAACACAGGAGCGACTGCCAAACACTTAGGCTATGCGACTGGATTTGACAATGTTATTGTTGGAAAAATGTATACATCTTCAACCGAAGCTTGGAGAGCTAAAGTTGGTATTACTTTTACAAGAAATGGAAATACTGAAACAATCAATAAGTATGGAGCAGACCAAGATCTATACACTCAAGATTCGATGGGAAAAGTTACGAATGTTATTATCGGTATAGGAAAAGAATATAGAAGAGGTCACAATAGACTTCAAGGATTCTATGGTTTTGAAGGTTTACTAACAATCGGATCTCAAAGCCCAACTTACACAAAGGAATATAACCTAACTCTTGATTTAGCAGTTAATGAAGCAGGCGCAGCTAATTCTCGTGTTAAAGAAACTTCTGGAAGTGCTTTTGGAATTGGTGCAAGAGGATTTATTGGAGTTGATTATTTTGTTTTACCTAAAATAGCCATTGGAGCAGAATTTGGATGGGGATTAGGTTTGGTAACTGGTTCTTCTAAAAGAGTTGATGAAGTATACACAGGTACAGATGTAATTGAAGTTGAAAATCTTGGAGTTCAATCTACTAATTTTTCATTAGGAAATGATACAGGAGGTAGTTCTGCATTTGGAGCTTCAGCTGCTCTCAATATAACTTTCCACTTCTAAGAATTAACTTTCTAACAAAAAAAATCTTCCTCCGGGAAGATTTTTTTTTGCTCATTTTTTTTAAGAATCGGCTATAGTTTCAGTTCCAGATTATTTTTCATAAGTTCAGAAATAAGTTTGGGAGTTAGATTAAATGTTTTTTCTTCATATTTAATTTCTCTGTGAAAATAAGATTTTCTAGTTTCAATACATCTAAGGAATCTACGAGCTTTTTGTTCAGTATCTATTATGATACCCGGAGTTTTCGCATTATTACCATCCTTGTCTTTTGCAATCATTGTGAAATAAGAGGAGTTGCAATGAGTACAAATTCCAGATTGTATGTTTTCCGATTCTACTCTTACACCAACAACCATTGATGTGTTCCCTGTGTAATTTATAGAAGCCTTTAAGGTAACAAGTTCTCCCACTTCAATAGGATTAAGAAAATCTACTTTGTTTACTGATGCAGTTACACAATAATTCCCCGAATGTTTACTCGCGCAAGCAAATGCAATTTGATCCATTAAGCTTAAAATATATCCTCCATGAATTTTTCCACTAAAGTTGGAATGGGAGGGAAGCATTAGTTCAGTTAAAGTTATTTGTGAGTCTTCTATGTTTTTGAACATGTATAGTTGGTTTAATTTTTATAAAGTTATTCTTTTATAAATTTATCTATTAGTTTTCTTACTGAATCAGAATTCCAGTTAGCCGATCCTTTTTTCTCTTCCCAAAATAATGAATATAATACTCCAGTTTCCATAAAACAATAATACATAAAAATCCCTCCTGATTTCTCAAGAGGGATTTAGATTTTATTTTCATTTGTCATCCTTCGAGATATTTTGAACAAAGTTCAAAACTCTCAGGGTTCAGATTAGCTTAAATTACTTACTAAGCGTTTGCTTCAGCATTTTCTCTTTTAATCAAGTTCAATGCAGAACCTTCATTGTACCAATCAATTTGTGGTTGGTTGTAAGTATGGTTCAACATGATCCTATCTTTACTACCATCTGCATGAGTAATTTCAAGAGTCAATTGTTTTCCTGGAGTAAATTCATTCAAATCTACAAAGTTAAACGTATCGTCTTCTTGTACTTTATCATAATCAGATTCAGTTGCAAAAGTCAATCCTAACATTCCTTGTTTCTTAAGGTTTGTTTCGTGAATTCTAGCAAATGATTTAACGATTACAGCAGCAACACCCAAGAATCTTGGTTCCATTGCAGCATGCTCTCTAGAAGAACCTTCTCCGTAGTTATGTTCTCCAAAAACAACAGACATTATTCCAGCAGCTTTATATTCTCTTGCAGTTGCAGGAACAGCTCCGTATTCACCAGTCAATTGATTTTTAATTGTGTCTGTTTTCTCGTTAAAGTAGTTTACAGCTCCAATCAAACAGTTGTTAGAGATATTATCTAAATGTCCTCTGTATCTCAACCATGGTCCAGCCATAGAAATATGATCCGTAGTACATTTTCCTTTTGCTTTTATCAATAGTTTAGCACCATCGATTACGTTTCCTAGTGGAGTAAAAGGAGCTAATAATTGTAATCTTTCTGAAGTCTCAGAAACTACAACTTCAACACCACTTCCATCTTCTACTGGAGCTTCGTAACCTGCATCTTCTACATCAAATCCTTTTGGTGGTAATTCGTAACCTGTTGGCTCATCAAATTTCACCTGCTCACCTTTGTCGTTTGTCAAAGTATCAGTCATTGGATTAAAATCCAATCTACCTGCAATTGCAACAGCAGCAACCATTTCTGGTGAAGCTACAAATGCGTGAGTGTTAGGGTTTCCATCAGCTCTTTTTGCAAAGTTTCTGTTGAAAGAATGTATGATTGAGTTTTTAGGTGCATTCTTTGGATCGCTATATCTTGCCCATTGTCCAATACAAGGACCACAAGCATTTGTAAATATAGTAGCGTTCACATCTTCAAAGTTCTTTAAGATTCCATCTCTTTCAGCTGTAAATCTAACAGTTTCTGATCCTGGGTTAATTCCAAATTCCGCTTTAGTTTTTAATCCTTTGTCTACTGCTTGTTTAGCAATAGATGCTGCTCTTGATAAATCTTCGTAAGAAGAGTTAGTACAAGAACCAATTAATCCCCATTCAACATCTAAAGGCCAATCGTTTTTAGTTGCTTTTTCTGTCATGTCTTTACCAGCTTCGGTAGCTATATCTGGTGAGAAAGGACCGTTAATAAGTGGTAATAAAGTAGATAAATTAATTTCGATTACTTGGTCAAAATATTGTTCTGGGTTAGCATACACTTCTGGATCACCAGTTAAGTGTTCTCTTACTTTGTTTGCTTCGTCAGCAACATCTACTCTATCAGTAGCTCTTAGATAACGCTCCATAGAATCGTCATACCCAAAAGTAGAAGTTGTAGCTCCAATTTCTGCTCCCATATTACAGATAGTTCCTTTTCCTGTACAAGACATAGAAATTGCACCATCTCCAAAATATTCAACAATTGCTCCAGTTCCTCCTTTTGCAGTTAAGATTCCTGCAACTTTTAGGATAACATCTTTTGGTGCAGTCCATCCTGATAATTTACCAGTTAATTTCACTCCAATCAATTTAGGGAATTTAAGTTCCCATGCCATACCTGCCATTACATCAACAGCATCAGCACCACCAACTCCAATTGCAACCATTCCTAAACCACCAGCATTTACTGTGTGTGAATCTGTTCCAATCATCATTCCACCAGGGAATGCATAGTTTTCTAATACTACTTGGTGAATAATTCCTGCTCCTGGCTTCCAAAATCCTAATCCATATTTATTAGATACTGAGGCTAAGAAATCAAAAACTTCAGAAGAATTTTTTCTAGCAAATGGTAAATCTTTTTTAGCTCCTTGCTTTGCTTGAATCAAATGATCACAGTGAGTAGTAGTTGGTACTGCTACTTTTGGTTTCCCTGCTTGCATAAACTGCAAAAGTGCCATTTGTGCTGTAGCATCTTGTAAAGCAATTCTATCTGGTGCGAAATCTACATAATCCTTTCCTCTTGTAAATGCAGTATCTGCACTTCCATCCCAAAGGTGATTGTATAATATTTTTTCTGAAAGGGTAAGTGGTTTACCAGTTACAGCTTTTGCAGCTTCTATTCTGCCAGCCATTCTACTGTAAACTCCTTTTATCATGTCTATATCAAATGCCATATTCTTGTTTTGAAGTTTTCGTTAATATTTACGCGAATTTAGTGAATTTAGTAAACAAATGAAAATTACTAATTGGTAATAATCGCTATTTAGAATATAATGAAATAAGTACTCATTTCAAAGCTTATTTATCTTTAATTCTAATGATTTATATCAGTCACAAAAATTGCTGTTACAGTTACTTTTATATGGGAAAGAAATACTAACTAAAAACAACAGAACATGAAGACTGAAAACACAAATAAAGAACATTTAGATGTATTGCATTTTGAACATGAAGCTTGGGTAAAGCAATTGAGTTTTTATAAAGATGAGTTGAAAATTTATACCAACAGATTGGAGGAAATTGCTGAGCGATACAATGGGAGAGGAGTGATGATGGAATTGGAATAATTTCAAAATCAATTTATTAGACAGAATGAAGTGATAGATATTCTTGATCATGACATTAATGCTCATGAACAAATATTGGTGAATAGCGTAAAAGAAAATCCGGTAGCAAGTATCCACAGATTGTTTAACGATCATGATGGTTTAAGAGATCGAATGGCTACTTTTTTGAAATTATACAATGAGTTGAAACCTGATTTTATGAGGTATTTAGTGAAATATATGTAAGAGAAAGGTTTTTGTTAAATAGAGAAAGAGTCACTTTGAATTAGTTTAAAGTGGCTTTTTTATGAGATTTTATTGCCTTTTGTTCTTTCAACTCATAATATAGGAGTAGCTTTGCATCTTGAAAAAATAAATAAGTAGATGAAGAGAATAAAAGTATACAAAGAAGTTTTTGAAGTAGAAGGACCTTTAGTTCTTAAAGAATTGAAAACTAAATATAGAAACTTAGTTAAAGAATGGCATCCAGATAAATTTCAGGATGAGGCTAAAAAAGAAGAAGCAGGAATTAAGAGTTCTGAGATTATTGATGCCTACCATTTTTTGGTAAGTATTGCTCCAGAAACTAGAGATGCTGGTTTAGAAGAGTACAAAGCAATTATTGATAACAATAAAATTTCGGATTTTAAACACGAAAAATCAGTAATGGAAGTAACATTTACTGATGGGACTGTTTACGAATACTTTGGTGTGAATGAAAAATTGGTTGCTAAATTCTATAATAGTGACAAACAATTTAGATTTGCCAAGAGACAAATTTTCCATTCTTTTCTTTACAGAAAAGCTAAGAAAGAAGATGTGATGGCTTAAAAAGCTAAAAATTTATCATAAAAAAAGGCTTGAAGTTTACTTCAAGCCTTTTTTGTTTATCGTTAGTTTAGATTAATTATCTGAATCTTCCATTGGTTTTAAAACAAAAGTCTCCATAAACTTAGTAGTAAAGTTTCCTTTTCTAAATTCAGGATCTTTCATCAATTGCCTGTGAAATGGAATACTAGTCTTAATTCCTTCTACATAGAACTCTTCAAGTGCTCTTTCCATTTTGGTAATAGCTTCTTCACGAGTTTGGGCAACTGTAATTAGTTTTCCAATCATAGAATCGTAATAAGGAGGAATAGTATACCCAGAGTAGACATGAGAGTCTATTCTTATACCGTGTCCACCTGGCTCATTATAATAACCAATAGTTCCTGGACTAGGTCTCCAATCTTTATATGGGTCTTCTGCATTTATTCTACACTGAATTGCATACATTTGAGGTTCATAGTTTTTACCAGAAATTTTATGTCCAGCAGCAATTTTTATTTGCTCACGTATTAAGTCAAAGTTTATTACTTCTTCAGTAATAGTATGTTCAACCTGAATACGAGTGTTCATTTCCATGAAATAAAAATCTCTATTTTTATCAACTAAAAACTCAACCGTTCCTACTCCCTCATATTTTGCAGCTTTTGCAGCTTTAATAGCAGCAGCACCCATTTTCTTCCTTAATGCAGGTGTCATAAATGGAGAAGGTGTTTCCTCTACCAATTTTTGGTGTCTTCTTTGGATAGAACAATCTCTTTCCGACATGTGACAGTGATTACCATGTTGATCACTAGCAATTTGGATTTCAATGTGTCTTGGCTCTTCCACGAATTTCTCCATGTACATTCCGTCATTTCCAAAGGCAGCTTTAGATTCTGTTCTTGCAGATTTCCAAGCTTCTTCCAGCTTATTTTCTTCCCAAACTAATCTCATTCCTTTTCCACCACCACCGGCAGTAGCTTTTAGCATAATTGGGTAACCAACTACTTTGGCGGTTTTTTTACAATCAGCAAAATCTTTTAATATTCCTACAGATCCAGGAACACATGGTACTTTTGCAGCTAGCATAGTTTCTTTAGCCGAAGCTTTATCTCCCATTTGATCAATCATATCTGCCGAAGCTCCTATGAATTTGATACCGTGTTCTTCACAGATTTTAGAGAATTTTGCATTCTCAGATAAGAATCCATATCCTGGGTGAATAGCATCTGCATTAGTAATTTCTGCTGCAGCAATGATATTCGATATTTTTAAATAAGAGTCGGTACTTGATGGAGGACCAATACAAACAGCTTCATCAGCAAACTTTACTGGTTGGCTATCTTTATCAGCAGTAGAATAAACGGCTACTGTTTTTATTCCCATCTCTTTACATGTTCTAATAACACGCAAAGCAATTTCTCCTCTATTGGCTACTAATATTTTCTTAAACATAGTGTAAGTTGTTAAACGTTCGTTTACTTAATAAAGTGAATGAACTAAATGATTACAAATTAGAGTTGAAATTCTTATGATGGATCAACCAAAAATAATGGTTGGTCAAATTCAATTGGTGAAGCATCATCAGTCAATACTTTAACGATTTTACCAGAAACTTCTGCTTCAATTTCGTTAAATAATTTCATTGCTTCAACAATACATAAAACATCTCCTTCTTTAATAGTATCTCCTACATTAACAAACGAATCCGATTCTGGATTAGCTGAACGGTAGAAAGTTCCAATCATAGGTGATTTAATAGTAATGTAGTTAGCATTTTCTTCTTCAGTAGGTACAGCTGGAGCAGAAGGTGCGCTTGGGGCAGCAGCAATAGGAGCAGCAGCAGGGGCAGCCATTTGTAATGGAGCTTGAGGAGCAACATGAGCTATGTGCACTTCTTCTTTTTCAGATTTTATTGTTATTTTAAAATCTTTCTTTTCAATTTCTACTTCTGTTACTTTTTGTTTAGCAACAAATTTTATTAAGTCTTGAATTTCTGTAAGATTCATAATTTAGTTTTTGTTTAGGTTCAAATATATTTATTTATTTCTTTTTAGAAAAGAAACTGTTTTTTAATTTATTAAGAATTGTATCCCCACTTAAGGTACATAGCTCCCCAAGTAAATCCTCCTCCAAAGGTTGCAATAACTATATTATCACCTTTTTTGAGTTTAGATTCCCAATCGGCTAGGCATAAAGGTATAGTTCCTGCAGTTGTGTTTCCATATTTTTGAATGTTAATCATCACTTTTTCAGTGCTTAATCCCATTCTACGAGCTGTAGCGTCAATAATTCTTAAGTTGGCCTGATGAGGCACTAACCAAGCAATATCATCAGCTTCAAGGTTGTTTTTTTTCATTATTTCCTCGGATACATCTGCCATTCCGGTAACTGCTGCTTTAAACACAGGTTGTCCTTCTTGGTATACAGCATGTTCTCTGTTTGCAACAGTTTCAGCTGTTGCTGGGCTAACAGATCCACCAGATTTTTGGTATAAATGTTTTTTTCCAGCTCCATCAGAGTATAATATAGAATCTTGAATTCCATATTCTTCTTCAGTAGGCTCAAGCATTACTGCACCAGCTCCATCTCCAAAAATTATACAAGTTGTTCTATCAGTATAGTCAATGATAGAAGACATTTTATCTCCTCCAATTACTATTACTTTTTTATATTTTCCTGTTTCGATAAATTGACTTCCAGTTGTTAGAGCATATAGAAAACCTGAACAAGCTGCATTTACATCAAAACTCCAAGCATTTTTTGCTCCAACCATATCACCAATAATATTGGCTGTAGACGGAAAAACATGATCAGGAGTAACTGTACCGCAGATGATTAAATCAACATCTTCTGGCTTGGTTTTGGTTTTTTTTAGTAATTCTTCCACAGCTTTTGCACCCATGTAAGAAGTACCTAATCCATCTCCTAATATATGCCTTTGCTCAATTCCTGTTCTAGATTTAATCCACTCATCATTGGTGTCTACTATCTTTTCAAGGTCTTTATTCGTTAATATTTTTTCTGGTACATAACCAGCAACTCCAGTAATAACTGCGTTCATATAGGGTAATAGTTTAAGTTTAGTTTCTTTTTTAAATAAACGTAAAATCAAAGGTACGATAAATGTTCAAAAATCACTTTTATGAGTATTAAATTAACCGTTTTAAGCTCTTTTTATCTAAAAAAGATGCATTTCACTTCGTTTTCATATGATTTCGTATTGCGTATAAATATATATTAAATTCCCTTTTATTTAATTCTAAGTTATCTTACCTTTGGTCATCATTTAACAAAATATAAATAATGAACTTACACGAATATCAAGGTAAATCTATACTGAAAAGTTATGGAGTTGCAATTCAAGAAGGAATTGTTGCTAATTCTCCAGAAGAGGCTGTAGAGGCTGCAAAAAAATTAAATGCCGAGACTGGTACTGATTGGTTTGTAATTAAAGCTCAAATTCACGCAGGTGGAAGAGGAAAAGGAGGAGGAGTAAAATTGGCTAAAAGTTTAGATGAAGTAAAATCTATTTCTAACGATATATTAGGAATGATGTTAATTACTCCACAAACTTCTGCTGAAGGAAAATTAGTAAGTAAAGTATTAGTAGGTCAAGATGTATACTACCCTGGTGATTCTGAGCCAAGTGAATTCTATATGTCTGTATTGTTAAATAGATCTACTGGAAGAAACATGATAATGTATTCTACTGAAGGTGGAATGGATATTGAAACTGTTGCTGAAGAAACTCCACACTTAATTTTTACTGAGGAAATTGATCCTAAAGTAGGAATTCAAGGATTTCAAGCTCGTAAAATTGCTTTTAACTTAGGACTTAATGGTAAATCAATGAAGGAAATGACAAAATTCGTTTTTGCTTTAGTTAAAGCTTACGAAGGAAGTGATTCTGAAATGTTTGAAATTAATCCAGTATTAAAAACATCTGATGATTTAATTATTGCTGTTGATGCAAAAGTAACTTTGGATGGAAATGCACTTTTTAGACATAAAGACTATGCAGCAATGAGAGATACATCTGAAGAAGATGCAACTGAAGTTGAAGCATCTGAACATGAATTGAATTACGTAAAACTTGACGGAAATGTTGGGTGTATGGTAAACGGAGCCGGACTTGCAATGGCAACAATGGATATCATTAAATTATCTGGAGGTGATCCTGCAAATTTTTTAGACGTAGGAGGAACAGCAGATGCAGCAAGAGTTGAAAAAGCTTTCCGTATCATTATGAAAGATCCTAATGTAAAAGCCTTATTGGTAAATATATTTGGAGGAATTGTAAGATGTGATAGAGTTGCACAAGGAGTAATTGACGCTTACAAAAACATTGGAGATATTCAAATTCCAATTATTGTAAGATTACAAGGGACTAATGCTGTCGAAGCAAAAGCTTTGATTGATGCATCTGGACTTAAAGTTCACTCTGCAGTACAATTAGAAGATGCTGCTAAACTTGTATCTGAAGTATTAGCTTAATAGTTTATTTAAAATTTATATCAAAGCCCTTGAAGCAATTCAAGGGCTTTTTTTTATGCCAAAATTTTATGAAAATCCACATTTATTGATGTTTCATTTGCAATATTGATAGTATTACTATTATATTTGATAGTAAATAATTTATTCTATGAAGAAGCTATTTTTAAATATCACAATTAGTCCTGATTTATATCTTAAGAATCCTGAGTCATCTGAGTTAGGTAAAAAGATTATATCAAAAAGTATCGTATTGATTGATGAACTAGGTTTTGAAGGTTTTACTTTTAAAAAACTAGCAAAAGAAATTAGTTCCACAGAGAGTACTATTTACAGATATTTCGAGAATAAGCATATTTTACTTTTGTACCTAACTTGTTGGTATTGGAGTTGGGTTGAATACAAACTAGTATTTGGTATGATTAATATTAGTTCTCCAGAAGAACGACTCAAAATAGCTTTAAATATACTTACAAAGCCTATTACTGAGGATGAATCATTCTTTCATATTAATGAGGTTCTTTTACATCAAATTATTATTAATGAATCAACCAAAGTGATTTATACAAAGGAAGTTGATAACGAGAATGAAAAGGGTTATTATACTGTATACAAGCAGATTGTAAATCGATTAAGTGATTTGATAAAAGAAATAAATCCTGATTATAAATACCCACATATGCTAGTTTCTAGTACAATTGATGGTGCATTACATCAGAAATATTTTGTGGATCATTTTCCTAGTCTTATAGATAATTCTCAATCAAAGGATTGTGTTTCTTCTTTTTATAATGACCTAGTATTAAATGCAATAAAATAGATAATAATAGATTTTAATAAAATAATAAATATGAAAAAAACTAATAACATTTTCCGATTCTGGAAAAATGATTTGCCAGCAAGTATTGTTGTCTTTTTTGTAGCACTTCCTCTTTGTTTAGGAATTGCTGTTGCAAGTGATGCCCCACCTTTTGCAGGATTAATTGCAGGAATAATTGGTGGTATTATAGTAGGTGTGATTTCTGGTTCGGCTGTAGGAGTTAGTGGACCAGCTGCAGGGTTGGCGGCTATTGTATTAGCATCAATAGCATCTCTTGGTTACGAAGCATTTTTAGTTTCTGTTGTTTTAGGAGGTGTTATTCAAATTCTATTTGGTTTTCTTAAGCTAGGTATAATTGGTTATTATTTTCCTTCCTCAGTTATTAAAGGAATGCTTACTGGTATTGGAATCATTATTATTTTAAAGCAAATTCCTCACTTTTTTGGAATTGATAAAGATCCCGAAGGTAATTTTGTTCTTTTTTCTGGAAATAGTAATATTCTATCAGATATTATTGGTATTCCTCAAAATTTAGGGTTAGGATCAACAGTAATTGCTGTTCTTTCTCTTGGTATTTTGATTCTATGGTCTCAAGTATTGAATAATAAACATAATATTTTTAAAATTCTACAAGGACCTTTGGTTGCAGTGGTAGTAGGTGTATTATTCTTTGTTTTTACTAAAAATTCAGCACTTGATGTTTCTACAACCCATTTAGTACAGGTACCCGTACCAGATAGTATAGATAGTTTCTTTGGTCAATTTACATTTCCTGATTTTAGTGTAATAGGTATGACAGAGGTTTGGATTACAGCTTTTACAATAGCATTAGTTGCATCATTAGAAACATTACTTTGTGTTGAAGCTACCGATAAGCTTGATCCCGAAAAAAGAGTGACGCCTACAAATAGAGAATTGTTTGCTCAAGGAACAGGAAATATCCTTTCAGGGTTAGTTGGAGGAATACCTATTACTCAAGTAATTGTTCGTAGTTCTGCCAATATTCAATCTGGAAATAAAACTAAAATAAGTGCTATTGTACACGGACTTTTATTACTTATTTCTGTTATTGTTATCCCGACTGCACTTAATATGATACCGTTATCAGTATTAGCAGCTATACTTTTTGTTGTAGGGTTTAAATTAGCAAAACCTTCTACCTTTAAAACAATGTGGATAGCAGGGTGGAAGCAATTTTTACCTTTTATTGTAACAGTGTTAATCATTGTTTTTAAAGATCTTCTTTGGGGGATTGGAATAGGACTAGCAGTTGGTATTTTTATTGTACTTTTCAAAAGTTTCCAAAACTCTCATTTCTTACATAAAGAAGGAGAAGATGATGGTAAAAACAGTATCAAAATGACTTTTGCTGAAGAGGTAACTTTCTTCAACAAAGCCTCAATATTAAAGGAGTTAGATCAAATTCCAGAGAATTCTAAATTAGAGTTAGATGTTCGTCCAACTCGTTATTTGGATGAAGATATTATCGAAATTCTTGAAGACTTTTCTATAAAAGCCAAGAATAGAAATATAGATATCAAACTATACTCAGAAAGAGGGATTGTTGAAAACCCTGAGAGTTTTATAGAGTTTTTTAAACTTGAATTACCGAAAAAATAATAAGACATATGAAAACACAAACAAAAGCAATACAAGATTCACAATCACCATCAGATATATTAGAAATGTTGAAAGATGGAAACAAGCGTTTTTTAGCAAATAATAAATCACCAAGAGATTTAAATAATCAAGTATCAGAAACAGCAGCAGGACAATTTCCTCATGCAGTAGTTCTTAGTTGTATAGATTCTAGAGTTCCTGTTGAGTTGGTTTTTGATCAAGGAATTGGAGATATATTTAGTGCAAGAGTTGCAGGAAATATCATCAATGAAGATATTCTTGGATCGATAGAATATGGATGTAAAGTAGCTGGATCTAAATTAGTTATTGTAATGGGGCATACAAAGTGTGGAGCTGTTACTGCTGCTTGTAAAAGAGTAGAATTAGGAAATATTACTCCTTTGTTATCAAAGATTCTTCCAGCAGTGGATGAAGTAATTGGAGCAAATGGTGAGGTAACAGATTCTAATATTGAGAAAGTATCTGTAGTAAACATTAACAAAGCAATTTCAAGAATGAGAGGCGAAAGCGCAATCTTGAACGAAATGGAAAAGGAAGGTTCTATACAAATTGTTGGAGCTGTTTATGACGTAGCTTCTGGTAAGGTTAATTTTTTATAAAACCGATAACTTAATTATGCAAAGCCTTTGAAGAAATTCAAGGGCTTTTTTTATATTTGATAATCATGACCAAAAAAGAAAAAGCACAATTTATAGTAGATGAGTTAGAACGAATTTATCCTGAAGTTCCAGTTCCATTGGATCATATGGATGAATATACTTTGTTAGTGGCTGTTTTGCTTTCAGCTCAGTGTACTGATAAACGAGTTAATTTAATTACTCCAGCACTTTTTACAAGAGCCAATAATCCATTTGATATGGCTAAAGTTCCTGTGGAAGAGATTAGAGAAATAATAAAACCTTGCGGATTATCTCCAAAAAAATCGAGAGCCATTTCTGTGCTTTCGCAAATGTTAATTGATAAATACAATGGAGAAGTACCTGCTAGTTTTGAGGCCTTAGAAGAACTTCCAGGAGTTGGACACAAAACAGCTTCAGTTGTAATGGCTCAGGCGTTTGGAGTACCTGCTTTCCCGGTAGATACACACATTCATAGACTGCTATGGAGATGGGGAATGACAAATGGAAAAAATGTGGAACAAACAGAGAAAGATGCAAAACGAATTTTTCCTGAAAAGCTTTGGAATAAACTACATTTGCAAATCATCTTTTACGGAAGAGAATTTAGCCAAGCCAGAGGTTGGGATATCGAGAAAGATACGATTACACTTAAAGTTGGAAGAGCACAGTTTTTGAAATAGACAAAATGTATAGCGAAATACTAGATGATGATTCGGAAGATAAAGTAGTTCATACAAAGTTTGTTTGGAAGCCTAGACTTGTTCTAGGTATTTTATGGGCAATAGTAATTTGGAGATTTGTAGATGGAAATTATTATAGTTTAAAATTTATATGGGGAGCAGTAGGACTTTCAGTAGCTACTTATTACTTGGTTATTAATAGTTCAATTTCTTTGTATGCTACTTTTATCTTATTAGGATTAGGAATTTTAGGAGTAATAAATCATTTCTCATCAACTTATTACTTCAGTATTGGATCATTTTCGCTTAATATTAATTATTTTGGATTATTAACTTTACATGCAATACTTAATGCTGATAAATGGGTAGAAGTTTTGAAAACTTTATTAGGAGCAAAATCAAGAAAAGGAGCGAGTAAAGAAAAACCAATTTTTCAGAATAGATTTATAAGTATATT
>Ga0257120_1001402_pt1 | contig 15917 bp, 24 predicted proteins | sample SI106_10metaG_FD_190153 | JGI IMG/M metagenome (GOLD analysis project Ga0257120, IMG submission 190153) | Marine microbial communities from Saanich Inlet, British Columbia, Canada - SI106_10 | ecosystem: Environmental > Aquatic > Marine > Inlet | place: Canada: British Columbia | collected... | reverse complement strand
TTCTTCGGAAACAGCAATAATAGAATCTCTCTCAAAAAACAAGGTGATGGTGGAAGTGGTGCTCAACTTATGAGTGCAAAGTCTGCCGAAGCAGCTGGAGTGTTTACATCTTCCATTGCACACTTAGAAGCAAATGAAAGTCAGAGTTTATCAAATAGTAAAGAGTTTAAATCTGCATTAGATATTTTAGAAAAGAAAATGTTAGACTCTGCAAGAAATGGTATGGTTGTCCAAGCAGGTAAATCAAAAGCATCATTTACAGAATGGTATCTCACTAAAAGTAGTAGATTCCAAGAGTTAAGTAAAAAACATCCTGCAAAACAGGTTACAGACCATCTAAGAGCAGAGTTGATGTTACTAGGTGTTGCTAGAATGAGTAAAAAATCTTCAGAAAAGGTAATTGCAGGTGTTTCTTTGATGGACACTAAAGGTTTAACAAAATACCAAGATGAATACCAAGATAATTCAGATGTAAGTATTGGTGATGTTCAAGTAAGTGCAAAACACTTAAAGAATGTTACTGCAGATAAGTTAACTGCAGATGCAGTAAAGGCCCAAGTTATAGATGTCGTTCAACAGTCCGTAAATGGAACTGCATGGAAAATGGAACTTCAGAAGTTTTTTGATAATAACGATGCACTTAAGAAGTGGGTAGTGTATGAAGCTGGTTCGGGATTGTTCAAGTTCACTGGTCAAACTGCAACTAAGGGTGATTACAATGGTAGTGAAGAATCGGTTGCAAATAAAATCCTAGTGTTTAACGATAGTGGAATTGCAAAAGAATATAGGTTGTTTGATTATGCAATGAGTAATCCACAACTTTGTGATGATATAGGTGTGACCTTTAAAGCAAATGGTAGAGATTCTTACCTTGCATTTAGAATACAATCACATGTTGAACATGATATGCCTATGTTACAAGAAGAACTAAATAATATCGAATCTGAACTACTACAAGAAGGTTTCTTCGGTGATGTTGCTAAGAAACTTAAATCATTTGTAGAGAAAGCAAAAAAGGCAATTTGGAAGTTTATAAGTAATATCATAAGTAAAGTTATTGGTAATATAAGAGTCCTTGCAAACAAAGGTATTATTGCATTTAATGAAGCTATGGGTATAGATATGAATGGAACTGTTAAAATAAAAACCCCAAACTGGTAATAAATTATGTATGAATTGGTAGAAGAAGCCTCAAAAGTTTTAAGATTCCCTACAGAAAAATATGATTTTTCTGCAAAGGATGCTGTAAAGAATGCAAAGGAGTTGGAAGAGAAACTCATAGAATGTATGGAAACAAATAGAGGTATGGGTTTAAGTGCAAACCAAGTTGGTGTTAATGCACAAGTATTTGTCATGGCCACTCAAGATAAAGGTTCCGTTGGATTTTTCAACCCTGAAATAATAAGAGCATCAGTAGAAGCAGACAACATGAAAGAAGGGTGTTTATCCTTCCCCGACATGTATGTGATGATTAAACGGTCTAAAGTAGTAGAATTAAAATACCAAGATAGTGATGGAGAGGAACACACTCTTACACTTGAAGGAATGGCATCACGATGTGTACAACACGAATGTGACCACCTTAATGGTATTATTTTCTTACAACGTGCATCAAGACTAAAAATTGAAAGAGCATTAAAAGTTCGTCCCAAAGAACGAACTAAAAGGATAGAATATGAAAAACGAATGGCATACGCTAGAGCCATCCAAGAACTTCAATCTAAAGAGAGTTCCACAGATGGTATCGGAAGAGGAGATGAGGTTTCTAATAAACTTCTTCAAGACTCACCCACACCTGCATAACGGAATAACTCCTTGGAATAAACCTTATCAGAAAGATGAGATAGATGGTTATGCTCGAATGAGTATTAAACACGTCCAAAACGAAGAGTTCAATAGAATCATCAAGAGAATTGAAGTTCAGGCAGGTCAACACATTTTTGCTGAGTTTGGGGTACACTGTTATCCTGAAAGAACACAGATGAATGCATGGTCACCACTGAAGCTTCAACACCCACACGATGATGCATATACAGGAAATGATACGGCTCTAGACCCCGAGGGTTATAGAAACAAAAAACCCCACAGGTTCTATACTTGTATGACTTATCTAAATGACGGATATGAGGGTGGAGAATTATACTTTCCCCCACAACCAAAATGTCTTGCAGGACTGGACATAAAACCAGTAGCTGGTGAGTCTGTAATCTTTCAAGGGATAGACCAACTCCATGGTGTCCGAAAAACAAGGAGAGACTACAGATGGACAATAGCAACATGGTTCACTGTAGCAGAAGAAAAGATGACACTTCATAATAAACTTCACGCTGACGATGACAGTTTTGAAACATAAAGCTTGACAATGACCCCTAAAAAATGATAGTAAAAATGTAAAATGAACCCCCGAAAGGGGGTTTTTAAGGCCTAAAATAAGGTGAAAATAAATTTGACAATGACCCTCACTTTTTGTTATACTATGTATATAATGAAAAAAGGAGATATCATGACCAACCTAAAAAGAACCAAAGACCTAATCTTAAATGATGTACTATTCCTTGCAGAGGATGACATATGGAATGTCATATTTGCAATCGAGTCAGAATTCGGTATTGCAAAAGTACCAAGTCCTACTGGTGGTGAAAAAGGTTTCATCAATAGATTAGTAGATTTAAGATTCAAACAAGCAGTAGAGGAGTTAGTTTAATGTTAGACACGAGTTACATAGAAGTTGGGTATGATACCTGTAAGTACACTGTAGATGGTATAACAACCACTGCTATAATCAAAGAAGTTACTGATGGATATCTATCAGTGAAACCTATTAGTAAGACTAATCATAAAGATATGTATGAGTGTAATCTAGACACCACATTCGTGGGTGAGACATTCTCTTCAGATTGTTATGATGCAATTGACTTAGAGATATGGATGGACGGAAGAGGTTGTGATAACTCTGCAATCGGTGTGAGTGGTTGTTATGAACCATACACAAGGTTGGTTGCATAATGGAACTAACTTACTTAAAAGAAATTACAGATTGGTCTGAAGCAAAATGTCCAGTACCAAATCACACTTACATTGTAAACAAACAATTACAACTCGTAGGATATATCAAGACTGGAACTAAAGATGAGATAATCTTCAAGTCTCCAATGAAACAGTTCTCAAAATCAAGGAGAAAATTCATAACCCTCAAAAGATAAACTTGACAATGGGTACCACTTTTTGGTATACTATAGTCTGAATCGGGAAATACTTAAAATATGACAAATCAAATCAGAAATCAAAAAGACCAACTTGCCAAACTAATGGCGACTGAAGACTTAACCATCGTACATAAGAAGGTGCCTACTGCATACTTCGATATGAAGAATAGAATACTATGTTGTCCTATTCTTAAAGACGATATCTCAAACGAGTTATACGACTTGTTCATGGGTCATGAAGTTGGTCATGCATTACACACTCCATATGAAGGTGTGCATAGTGCATTAACAGAAAACAGAACACTTAAAGGATATCTTAATGTTGTCGAAGACGTTAGGATTGAAAGAAAAATCAGAGAGAAATATCAAGGTCTTAGAAAATCATTCTACACAGCTTATAATGAGTTGATGGAAATTGACTTCTTTGGTATTTCAAAAAGAAACTTACAGGAACTTTCATTGATTGACAAAATCAATCTTATCACTAAGGTTGGTTCAAGAGTTGCAATCAAGTTAACTAAAGTCGAACAAGAATTCCTTGACTGGTCAATGAGATGTGAGACTTGGGATGAGGTTGTCGAATGTGCAACTGCAATCTATGAGTATTCTAAAGAGAACGAAACTAGAACTGAAGACGATGAAAAATTAGTTCCTCAAACACTTGACCTTGGTGACGAAGAAGAAGACGAAGACTACGGTGACGAAGGTGATGAAGACGGAGATGATGAAGGTGACGAAGAGGAAGACAGTAACGGATGGGAAGAATCAGAAGAAGACAACCTTCCCGACCTAGAAGAGAACGAAGGTTCTACTGATGGTCAAGGTGAAGAACAAGACATCGAAGAAGAGTCAGAGAACCAAGTAAAGAATACTGGTAAAGATGGTGGTGAAGGTGAGTCTTCAGACTATGATGATGAAAAAGGTGCCAGAGAGTCTATCACTGAACATGCAGCTCATAACAATGAAGAACAATTTATTTCTGAGGACAATGCAATTGTGACATTGATTGACCTTAAATCAAAATTTGATAAGAATAAGAACTACTCAGAAATGGTAGTTGGTTACAAACAAGTTATCCAAGATTGGGATACAGAACTTTGGAATAAAGAATGTGAAGGGTCTTGGGAAACTGAAAGACTTGCAAAAATGGTTAAAAGAGGAAAAATCACTGCAAAGAAATTGACCGATAAGAACTCTAAACTTGTTCAACATATGGCGAAAGAATTTGAAATGAAACAAACTGCAATGCAAGCTTCTAAAGCAACGACTGGTAAAACTGGAAAGTTGGATATGAACAAACTTGCAAAGTATAAGATTGTTGATGATGTATTCAAGAAGGTTACAATGATTCCCGATGGACAAAACCATGGTGTCAATGTTTTACTTGATTGGAGTGGTTCAATCAACAACCAGTGTTGTGACCTTTTAGAACAATCAATCATCCTAGTGCAATTCTGCAGAAAAGTTGGGATACCTCACAGAGTATATCTCTTCTCAGACACTTACATTTCTGAAGGTGATTACTGGTCAAGAGGTGAGTCATCTAGTCTTATTGAGATTTTCTCTAACGAGATGTCTTCAAGAGATTACACTACAAACTTAATCAATGTTTCAAGTTTGTGGAACAATTTCTTTTCAAACAGAAGTAATCACAGACACTTTGAGAAGTTCCTAGTAAAATGGAATACATGGTTTGATGGTATTGATGTAGTTGATGGAGAAGAGTCAAGATGGATTAACTTAGAGTCATGTGCAGCTCCTCAGAAATATAGACTTGGTGGTACTCCACTGGACAATTCATTACTTGCAATGAGAACTGAACTGGTTAAGTTTAACAAAAAGTACAATGTTGAGAAGTCAATCCTTACTGTAATTACAGATGGGTTTTCTCACCAGTCGGATGCATTTGAGAAATCTTCTGAAGAGACTTTAGACCAAGACGACCAAGAAAAGAATATTGACAGTGGTGATTATGGGTGGAGAAGAACAAGACAGACTAGAAAGTTTCAAGACCCATTCTCTAAAAAGTTATACACTTACTCAGACCAAAGGGGATATTCCTCAAATGGTTTCGTACAAACTCAGAACTTACTGGACTGGATTTCAAAAGAGACTGGTGTGATTGTTACTGGATACTTTGTCTTCGAGACAAAAAGAGAGATTTATTCAATCAGTGGTACGGTTGACTTGGGTGACGTTGATGCCACTTGGAGACAAATGAGAAAAGAAGGTGTTGCAATCAAGTGTCATGGATATAACAAATTATTCTTGACTTCTGCCTCAACACTTGCGACAGATGGTGATGATGAACTTGATGAGAAGTTTGTTGGTGCCAAGAAAGCATCAATATTAGCTGCATTCAAAAGAAACCAAAGAACCAAATCGACATCAAGATTTTTAACAAACGAATTTATCAAGGAGATAGCGTAATGAGAGATACATTAAGAGTAGACGAGTCATATTACATAAACCACAATACAGATTACAGTGCATTTGCAGATGCCGTCATGGATGTCGGCCCTGCACCCTGTACACAATTTGATTGTCCTAGACAAAAACAATGTGCTATTGAAGCCGTAGAATGTAAAGCCTTTAGGTTTTGGACTAACAACGGTGGATTTGAGACATATAGAAAGAACAAGGGTATGGTATCAATCGAAGACCAAGTCGGAAAGTTGTTACAACCTTGCAAATAAACTTGACAGTGACTACCACTTTTTGGTATACTATACAAGATGAGAAAATAAATGATTTTAACGGAGACAAATATGAAAAATCAAAGAACCTATAATAGAAGTGAGTCCATCGTGATTGATGGTAAGGACTTCCATTTTACACCCGATAGGAAAGAGTTCCTAAAGACCCTTACGGAGTCTTTTCCGAAACAACTATCGTTCACTAAAGAGGACTTTAAATCAATTGGTGGAATGCCATATTGGGTTAAGTCTGCTAGATACAACTTCAAACAAGGAAGTGTGTTCAATCTTACTGCAGTAGTCAGTGGATACAATGGTGGTTACTCGGAGAATGTAACACCAATTACACCTAGTGTAGTATCTGCACCAATTCCTGCACAATCGATGTCACAAAACATGCCTGTTGCAGCTCAGACTCAACAAGTAAATGTTACGTCTGATATCAAAATCATTCCCGAAAAAATGAGTAACTATGTTCCTTTTGGACACTTTAAAGATGTTAAGAACATCATCAAGTCGAAGTTATTCTTCCCAATCTTTGTGACTGGGTTAAGTGGTAATGGTAAAACATTAATGATTGAACAAGTTTGTGCTCAGTTGAAGAGAGAGTGTTACAGAGTTAACATTACTATTGAGACTGATGAAGACGACCTAATGGGTGGTCACACTTTAGTCGGTGGTGACATAACTTTCAGAGAAGGCCCTGTCATCAAAGCGATGAGAAAAGGTGCCGTCTTACTTCTTGACGAAGTGGACTTAGGTTCTAACAAGTTGATGTGTCTACAATCAGTTCTAGAAGGTAAAGGATACTTTATCAAAAAGACTGGTGAGTGGGTTTCACCTAAAGAAGGTTTTACAGTTCTTGCAACTGCAAACACAAAAGGTCAAGGTTCTGATGATGGAAAATTCATCGGTACTCAGATTATGAATGAAGCGATGTTGGAAAGGTTTGCAATTACGATGCAACAAGAATATCCACCAGTGACTACTGAAAGGTCTATCCTTAAGAAGGAAATGGAATTGACTGGTTTAGTCGATAACGAATTCTGTGAGAAACTAGTAGACTGGGCGGACATAATCAGAAAGTCATACTATGAAGGTGCGATTGATGATGTTGTTACGACTAGAAGGTTGGTTCACATAGTGAATGCATTCAGAATGTTTGGTGACAAACTCAAGTCAATCACAATGTGTATCTCTAGGTTCGATGAAGAGACTAGGAATTCAATCCTTGACCTTTACACCAAGATAGATGCGGGGGTTGATTTAAATGCAGAAAACCCTATTGACGAAATGGAAGACTAGGAGTATACTAAGGTATGTTCGGTAAAAAACCAAAACAAATAGACTACAAATACAACGAGGGAGAACTCTTAAAAGAGTTTTCCCAGTATGTAGACTCAACCTATGACCAGCATTACAGTCTGAACAAGTACCAAGCTACTGAGTTCATTATGGATGCAGGACATGGAGAAGGATTTACCATTGGGAATATTATGAAGTATTCTCAGAGGTATGGAAAGAAGGGTGGGAAGAATCGTGCCGACCTTTTGAAAGTTATCCATTACGGATTTCTTGCTTTAAATAACCACGATAAAACCCAACTTGCAGAAGCAGGTTACAAAAAGGAGACTAACTAGTGATGAAAATTAGTGATAATACAAGAGACGTTCTAAAAAACTTCTCAACCATAAATTCGGGTATACGAGTTAAAACAGGTAACAAGTTAGAGACCATTTCTAACATGAAAAACATTCTTGCAGTTGCAACTGTGCCTGAGGATTTCCCTCAAGACTTCAGTATCTACAACTTGCCAGAATTCTTAGGTGCAACATCCTTAATGGAGAACCCCGAATTCAATTTCGGTAGTGCATCATTAAGTATTAAAGATGCATATTCAACAATGGATTACCATTATGCCAGTGAGGGTATGGTAACTGCACCCGAAAAAATTATAACAATGCCTGATACTGAGATTAACTTCGATGTAACAAGTGAATTGTTAGTAGACTTACAGAAAGCCTCAAGTGTATTAGGTGTGAATGACCTAGTATTGGAAAGTGATGGTACTACTGTATCCTTGACTGTCAAGGACAAGAAGAATGCATCTTCAAACACATTCTCACGAGTGGTAGGTGAAGGTGATGGAGTTTCGTATTCAATGAACTTCAAGATAGAGAACCTTAAGATACTTGCAGGAAATTATTCTGTAACAGTATCTTCTAAAGGTATTTCAAACTTTAAGAACTCTGATATTGATTTAGAGTACTTTATTGCACTAGAACCCGATTCAAAATACGGGTCATAGGTCTAAATAGTTTTATGGGTTATTCATGTCTCTGAAAACCCATGGGAGTTACACCTTCTCATCATTCTACTGGGTGTGTAACGTAAAGAATTCGGAGGGGTTTTCTTTCTTTTTATTATGATGGAGTCAAAATGACAGAAGAGTTTTTATATGTGGAAAAGTATCGTCCACAGAATATCGAAGATACAATCCTACCTAGACAGTACAAAGACCAATTCAAAGAATTTGTAAAACAAGGAGAGATACCAAATCTCTTACTTAGTGGTTCTGCTGGATGTGGTAAGACAACCATAGCTAAAGCACTCTGTAACGAGCTAGGTGCAGACTTTATCGTAATCAATGGTAGTGATGAGGGTAGACTCATAGACACCCTTAGAACGAAGATAAAGAACTTTGCGTCCACTATGTCACTACAGGGTGGCCCTAAGGTTGTCATCCTAGATGAAGCAGATTATATATCCGCAGATTCAGTCCAACCTGCATTAAGAGGATTTATAGAAGAGTTCTCAAGTAACTGTAGGTTCATATTCACTTGTAACTACAAGAATAGAATTATACCTGCATTACACTCAAGAACAACTGTAATTGATTTCAAGATATCCCCGACAGAGAAACCTAAACTTGCCATGCAATTCATGAAAAGAGTTAAGACTATCTTGGATATTGAAGGGATTACTTATGATGATAAGGTAGTTGCAGAACTTATTACAAGATTCTTTCCCGATTTTAGACGTGTATTAAATGAACTTCAGAGATATAGTGTCAGTGGTACAATCGATTCGGGTCTACTATCATCTTTAACCGAAGAAAAGTTTACTCCTTTAATAAATATGTTACAGGAAAAGAACTGGGGTGCAATGAGAAAGTGGGTCGGTCAGAATAGTGACCAAGACTTCACATCGTTATATCGTAAAGTGTTCAATGCACTTGAAGTGCGATTAGAACCACAATCAATACCAGCTGCAGTGTTAGTCATTGCAGACTATCAATATAAGTCTGCCTTTGCAATGGACTCAGAGATTAACTTCACTGCATGTCTAACAGAGATTATGAGTGAGTGTAAATTCAAAAATGTTTAAGTTACAAAAAATAATTGGAAACGCAATCAATAAATTCTTTGAGTGGAGTTTCCAAAAAAATGCAAACAAACAGTTTGCCAAGAGGAAAAAGAAATGACACAATATGACGAAACAGTAGATAGACAAAGGAGATTAATCCTTGCAGAAGAATGGGCTAACGGTGTTAAGCAGATTCATGCACATTCATTAACTTCACTATGGTACGACACTAGGGGTAACGATGGTTCAGTATTGGACATAGAATACAACAATGGTGTCGTCAAACGAGAGATTAGAGAAACAGGTGAAATTGTATTCTTTGGTGAACCTGTTACAGGTGACGAGCTTCTACAATTCTTCGGACAACAAACAGGAAAGTAGATGTCTAAAAGAAATCCATTTGATTTTGTCAAGTCGGTCTCCTATGATAAAAAAGATATCATGGTCGATGCTGTTGAAGAGAATGCATATGCACCATTCCTAATTAACAAATCATTATCCTACCACCAAGATTCCCTTTTCATGACTAATGAGATGAATAATCGAAGCCACCTCGATAATCGTCTCCAATATGTCTTTTTACTAAATACCCTTAGAAAAAGACAAAGGTTTTCCAAATGGGAAAAACCATATCTTAGTAAAAAAATAGAAACGATTAAATCCTATTATAAGATATCAACACTTAAAGCAAAAGAATATATGGAAGTGTTATCAGATAAACAGGTTCGTGAATTGAAAAACAGAATGAAAACTGGTGGCCATGACAATGAATGAAAATGAAGACCTTATTAAGGATTTGGTTGAGATAACCTTCCCCGAAAAAGACGACTTTTTAAAAATTAGAGAAACCCTATCTAGGATAGGTGTTGCATCGCGTAAAGAGAAAGAACTCTTCCAATCGTGCCATATACTGCACAAACGTGGTAAATACTACATTACTCACTTCAAAGAACTATTCAAATTAGATGGTAAACCATCAAGTTTGGAAGAAGGTGACATTGGTAGAAGAAACACTATAATAACCCTACTTGCACAATGGAAATTAGTTTCTGTAGTCAACCCCAATCAAATTAAGGAGCCTACTGCTCCACTGTCACAAATTAAAATCATTCCCTTCAAAGAGAAAATAGAGTGGAAATTAACCACTAAATACTCCATCGGGGGAACGAAGGAATCATAAATACTTCTAGTTAACTAAAACAGGAGAAATTTATGTTAGAATTTATTCAGTGGGTTATAGGATGGGTACAAGTGATTCCTTGGTTAGTAATGGGTGCATCTTTGATTGCAGCTCTTACTCCAACACCAGTCGATGATGGATTGGTGAAACAGGTCTACAAATTGTTGGATTGGGTTGCCTTAAATGTTGGTAAAGCAAAACAATAAATAGTAGTAATTAGTAATAATAACGAGGTATATTATGGAATATATTATAGGATTGATTGTCCTTGCAGCTTTAGGTTTTCACTTCTTCGGTTCGAAGAATGAGACTACAGTGGCTAAACCAGTGTCAAAATCTACCCCTAAGAAGGTAACTCCACAACCGAAGACTCCTTCAGTTGCAGAATTAAAGAAATTGACCAAGGTTCAACTACTAGAACTTGCAGATAAAAACAACATTACAGTTAAAAGAAGTGGTTCTAAAGCTGAAGTTGTTAAGACAATCTCACAATCTAAATAATTAAACAGTACTCAGTATTGTATAAAGAGTGTTTCGGCACTCTTTTTTTTGGCCGTTGCTTGACCTATTTTCATAAATAAACGTATGGAAGATATATTCAATCTAATAGGTGAAGTCGGAGCCCCAATTGCAGGGTCAATCGTTATGGGATTTTTTATCTTCATAGTCATTAAACAGATACTTGAGGGTGTTGTTGACAGTATTGGTACACTAACCATGTTCTGTAAATCACTTGAGAATCGTGCTAGAACGATGTCTAACGAGATGATTAAGATTGACCTACTAGTGTCAAGTGCATTAGAACTCAGACCCGACATCGATAGGATTGCAAGAGCAGAGAACTTCATTGAAGACGAAAAACTTGATGTAAGAAGAGATTAATATGGAAACGGAAGTTATTGAAGTTGTAGCAAATACAGACCCCACAATAGTTACTCTTATCAATGACTATGGATTCCCAATTGTTATGATGGTCGGACTAGGATACTTCATATATTACATATGGTGGTTTGTAGGTGAGAAACTAGAACCCGAAATTGAGAAGATGCATTTTGCACTAATCAAAGTGATAGACCAAACAAGAATGTTAGACCAAGACTTAATTCGTTTACAACAGAAAGTAAACGTGGTTCTTGAAATGAAAGAGAACTTGAAAAAAAAGGAAAATGAAAGATATGCGAAAGATAACAACAGTAATAGTTAGTGTGTGTTTTGCACTTAGTGTAAGTGCAGATGAAATCGTACACAAATTTAAGAGTCCATCCTTTAGTGGGATAGGACAATCTGCACATTACTTGACAGTAGAAAACCAAGAGAAGTCAAGACGTGATAAGATTGCACAAGATGTAGAAGACAAGATTAAACAAGCAGAGAGAGAAGCAGAGAATACAACGCTTGCAAAATTCCTCAGAAATGTGGAAAGTAGAATTTATGCTCAGATAGCAAAACAGTTAGTAGAGAATATGTTCTCTAATGGAACTGCATCCGATTACGGAACATTTGCAATCGAAGGTAATACAGTTACTTATGAGAGAATGGTTGGAGAGGATGGAGTAGACTTCATTCGTTTAACAATCGTTTCCAGTGACGGTACAACAACAACTTTAGATATACCGATAGGTACAGGAAGTTTCTAAACAATGAAAAATATACTAACAGTAGGACTACTAGTTCTACTCATGAGTGGATGTGCCAGTATTCCTAGTATGACCGACTCATGCTCTTCTCTCGTTATGAAGAGGGTAGGTACATGTGTTGAAGAAGCAGAGGTAGTTAAGATACCAACGTATCAGGAACTTGCAGACCTTCCACCAGCAAAAGACATGCCAGTGGTTGCAGTATATGCTTTCCTAGATAAGACAGGACAACGTAAGAGTAAAGATGGAATTGCATCTTTCTCCACTGCAGTAACACAAGGTGCAGAATCATTTCTGATTGATGCACTTAAGACTGCAGCGAATGGTAAATGGTTTAGAGTAGTAGAGAGAACAAGTTTGGATGCACTCGTAAGAGAGAGACAGATTATTCGTTCTACTAGAGAAGATTTTGCAAAACAGGAAGGTAATGAGGGTTCTCCTACAGGAATCCAACCTCTCTTATTTGCAGGCATCCTCTTAGAGGGTGGGATTATTGGTTATGATACAAATGTTGAAAGCGGTGGCAGGGGCGCAAGATATCTAGGAATAGGTACTTCTGTAGCTTACCGTAGGGATGTTATTACAGTATCGCTGAGGGGAATCTCAACTTTAACTGGTGAAATATTATTGAATGTACAGACAACTAAAACAGTTCTCAGTACGGGCGGTGGATATGATGTGTTCAAATTTGTGGACATGGATACGAAACTGGTGGAGATGGAAGACGGTAAGGCAGAGAATGAAGGAGTTACGAAAGCAACTCGTTCTGCAATTGAACTTGCTGTCCTCGAAATGATATACCAAGGACACGATAGAGGTTTTTGGGTAATTACAGATGGACATCGTCACCCTCATGGTCAACATGGAAGGAACGAAGGTCATCTAAACGGAGAAAAACATGACGAAGAATAAATTACTTCTTATTATGTTAACATTAGGAGTGACCAGTACTTATATGTTTGCAGCTGCAGACGACAATGAAATTTGGTTACAACAAAGTGGAACTGCATTGACATTGGACATAACGCAAAAAGGTTATGCTAACAAAATTGGTGGTGATGACTTTAGTGGTTCATCAATCGATATGATATTGACTGGTGCAACAAACACTATGACACTACTACAATATGGAGATTCTAATAAACTATACGGCCCTTTCATCGCAGATTTGTCTACAGTAAATTTATCTTTTACTGGAAACTCAAATGTAATGGATTGGAATGTTGGTTATCAAGGAAGTGCAGATAGTGCTAATATGTTGGGTGTCATCACTGGTGACTCAAACACATTTGATATAGACATCGGTTACGATGCGTCTGCTGAATACTTAAACTGGGACTTGTCATTGACTGGTTCAAGTAACGTATTCACTACTAAAATTGATTCCGACAATGCTAAATGGGACTGGACTGTAACAGGTTCGTCAAATGACATTAACACTATTATGGCAGATGCAACAGATAATTCATTAACTGCAGTTCTAACTGGTTCTTCGAATGATATTGATATCGTTCAGAAGAGTGGTTCAGACACAGGTTGCCCAAGTGGGTCGTCTTGTAGTGGAATTATTGATGTATCCTTTGTGACTTCTAATGCAAATATTGACATCGTTCAAAAAGACGATAACGATTAGTTTTGTACTTATTGGTTTAGTTGCGGTAGCGGTGGCTGAACCAATAGGGACAATCTCAGAACAAAACGGTTTTGCTGGATTGCAGAGAGACGGAGAAACGTCCGTCATTTCTGCATCAGAATTTCCCGATGTGTTGATGTATGATACAGCACAAACCGTAAACGGTAGAATGAAAATCCAGTTCAAAGGTGACGAACAACTGGACTTAACAGAACATACTAAAGTTTGGATAGACGAGGTTTATTACGACCCCGACCCATCCAAGTCCAAAATGGCCATAAGAATGGCACAAGGCACTGCTCGATTTGCATCGGGTTTCGGTGGAAAAATAAAGAAAAGTAACATAAATATAAGTACACCAACAGCACAGATTGCTGTTCAAGGCACCGACTTCACAACTAGTATTGATGAAATCGGAAGGTCACTGGTAATTTTACTTCCCGATAGATGGGGAGCTCCCTCGGGAAAAATTACAGTTAGTAATGCTGGTGGAATGGTTATACTGGATGAAGCGTATCAAGCAACGATGGTTTCAACGTATGACGACTCACCAACGAAACCTGTAGTGGTTAATGGGATAACACCCAACCTAATTGACAATCTATTCATTGTCAGTCCCCCTGAAGAGGTAAATGAACAGGTTGCAGAAGAACAGAGTAAGAGTGAGAACGATTCAAACAATGTTCTTGATGTAGATTTCTTAGAGTTTAACGACTTGGAAGATGACTACTTTGAGGATGATGAATTAGAATACACGGAACTCGACAGAGATTTACTTGATGTCGATTTTCTACAGGATTTATTAGATGTAGTGTTAGAGATTGACCGAAAGGTTGGTATCGATGCACAACAGAACACAGCCTTTGGAGTTGTCCGAATTGATGGAACACTTCCAGGCTTTGACAAGGACACCCAATACAATACTATTGTGGACAAGGGTGTAGGTCAGATATGGTTCTACAGGGAAGTTAATGGTATTATTTCCATTAAGTTACCAATATTTGCACAAGCAAGTATCAGAACCATAACAGACGAGAAGGAATCACTAATTAAAGTGGGTGATGGGTCGTCTATAAATATAACCATCACACAACAAAACTAGGAGATACTATATGAGTATTTGGAATAAATTCCGACAATGGCATGAAGGACAGGTTTATGGATTTCAAAAAGCATGCCGACTTGACGATTATGAGATGTTTATGATTGCATTTGGTGAAGGAATAGTTATAACATTATTATTTTTATGGTTGATATTTTAAAATGAAAGATACTACACAGTTCGGTGGATTCTTATTTTTACTTTCCCTTATAGGATTGTGCTGGACTAGTGTAGCCTTTGCAGACGATGACAACAAGGTTGATGTGAACACTACTGGGAGTCAGTCTAATGATTCCCTAGTGTTTAATCTAACACAAATAGGTTATAACAACGATACCATCTTTACATTAGGTGGGTCATCAAATTCAATACTCATCAAGCAAGAAGGAAACAACAACGAGATTTCCTTCGTAGATTACTGGGGTTCGGGAGAAGCTTGGGGTGGAGACCTAGATGGTAATAACAATGCATTACACTTCGAACAAAATTGTACTCGTGGTTCCAGTTGTGGTAAATCTGATATAGGATTTCACATTTCAGGAAATGATAACTCAGTTCGATGGGGTCAAGGAAAGACTCTAGCAAACGCTTCAGATGAGACATTTTCACTCGATTCGGATGAGGGTGGTAATCATAAACTAAACCTAGACATTCACGGTAATAATAATTCAGTCGCAGGGTTTCAAAGAAATGGTGCTCAAAGTCAATACTCGGGTCACACTGCAACCTTATACATCTATGCAAATGACAATTCACTTTGGGTGAAACAAGAGAATGATGGTGCAAAGACTTTAAACTACACTAGTAGAACAGATGATAATACAGGACATATAGTTCAAATGGGTAGTGGGAGTCACACTTCAACCATAAATCTCACTGGTACATACCCATCAACTTTGAATTTATTGCAAGACTCAAGTACAAATCAATCGTATACACTTACACAAAGTTGTGCCACAGCTGGTGGTTGCACGATAACAATGACACAAGAATAATGAACGACCACTTAAAAACAATAGACATGGGATATTTTAAACATCTATTTCATGCATGGACAATGGCATTTGCATTGTTAATACACGGAGTCTTTCCATCAG
>Ga0257120_1001397_pt1 | contig 15939 bp, 18 predicted proteins | sample SI106_10metaG_FD_190153 | JGI IMG/M metagenome (GOLD analysis project Ga0257120, IMG submission 190153) | Marine microbial communities from Saanich Inlet, British Columbia, Canada - SI106_10 | ecosystem: Environmental > Aquatic > Marine > Inlet | place: Canada: British Columbia | collected... | reverse complement strand
ATGTAACAGTAACAATTAATGCTAATGGCGTTTTTATTGACAATGCTCAAGTAACAGTTGCAGATATTGTAGCTGACAATGGAGTAGTACATGTGATTGATGCTGTATTATTACCTACAACTACAAGTGTTTCTGAATTAAATAGTTTAGATAAAGAGTATTTATATTCAATTAACATTCTTGGAGAAAAAATAGATAGGTTAGTTAAAAATCAGATAATTTTTGATATCTATAGAAATGGTGAAGTTGTTAAACGATTTGTACGTTAATTATAATTCATTATGATGAAAATAAATGAGTTATATAACTTAAACTCATTTATTTTCATCTTATTAAAAACCAAATAAAAATGAAAAATATAATCACTTCCCTACTTTTATTTTCAAACGTGTTATTCGTTTCAGCTCAATCTGTATATGATAGTAAGATTAATACTATTGATGGTGTTAATATAGATTTTAATGATTTTAAGGGAAAGTATATCCTTTTTGTAAATGTTGCTTCAAATTGCGGCTTTACAAAACAATATAAACAATTAGAAGAGTTATATCAAACTTATAAAAATGACTTAGTTGTAATTGGTTTACCTTGTAATCAATTTGGTGGACAAGAACCTGGTGATGCTGAAGAAATAAAAACTTTTTGCACTAAAAATTTTGGTGTTAGCTTTATTATAACTGAGAAAATTAATGTAAAGGGTCCTGATTTACATCCAGTATATGCTTGGCTAACAGATGAAAATTTAAATAGTAAAACTAGCTCTAGAGTAAAGTGGAATTTTCAGAAATACCTTCTAAATAGAGATGGTGAACTTATTGATTATTTTTATTCTACAACTAGTCCATTGAGTACAAAAATAACTAATCAATTAAAATAGTATATTATGATCTTCAAAGAAAATAAATGTATACCTTGTCAGGGAGGCATTCCAGCTTTGGTGGCTAGCGAAATTATTGAATATAAAAAATTAGTCAGTAAAAAATGGATTGTTGAGGATAATAAACAGCTATTAAAAGAATTCAACTTTGATAGTTATTTAGATGCAATAGAATTTTCGAATAAAGTAGCTAATTTATCTGAAGAACAAGGTCATCATCCTTTTATTCATATTAATTATAAATTAGTAAAAATCATTCTTTTTACTCATAAAATTAACGGATTGCATGAAAATGACTTTTTAATGGCAAGTAAAATTGATAATTTATAATGAAAAATATACTTTTAATAGGAGCTAGTAGTGAGGCTGCAATAAGTTTATACAAAAATTTTAATCAACAGTATAATTTTATAAGATTAAGTAGAGAAGATAGTCAAAGTTGTGTAAGCAACTTTGATATTTTAGATCCTTCAACTTATTATACAGAAGAATTAAGATATGATGGTCTAGTATACTTCCCAGGAACTATTAATTTAAAGCCATTCAAAAGTCTTAAAATTGAGGACTTTTATAATGATTTTGATGTAAGTGTTATGGGATTGATAAAAGTGTTAAAATACTATCATTCTTATTTTAACAAAGATGCTTCATTAGTATTTATTAGCTCTCTAGCAAGTAAGCTTGGTATGCCATTTCATTCATCAGTTTCAGTTGCAAAGTCAGCTGTTGTTGGTCTTTGCACTTCTTTAGCGGCTGAGTTTTCGCCAGATATTAGAGTTAATTGTATTTCACCCTCAATGTTTAAAAGTAAAATGTCTGGTAGGTTCTTAAGCAATGAAAAAAGTGAGGAAAGAATTAGAAATAATAATCCACTTAAAAAAATAGGTGAATCTGAAGATATTTCTTCATTAATTCATTTTTTACTTTCTGATAATTCTAAATGGATTACTGGTCAAAATATTTCTGTTGACGGAGGAATGTCAACATTAAAAAAATAAATTATGAAAGAAGTAATAGTTAATGATTTAATGCAATCTAATTATAAATATTTATTAACTCAGCCAGTAGGAAAAAGTTTTGATAGTGAATTTGTTCCAGAGCTTACACCAATTGAAATGTTAAAATTAGGGGTTTTTGGAGGCAAGTATATGACAGATTGTTTTTTGGAATTCCCTTCTTCATGGTTTCAAGAGGCTAAAATCTCTAAAGGTAAAAAGAATATTGAACTTAATTTTTTTAAAATTGATGCTTCACTTCCTCTAAAGTACTGGTTTGATAAGGGGTGGATATTTGATCAAGACCCTAGAGGTTGGTTTCAGTGGTACTGTAGGTATTTTATGGGCAGAAGATTAGAGAAAGAAGATTTACGTCAAATTAAAAGATGGAAAGCTATGAAAAGGCATGTTGGATCTTTGAAAAAGAATTGTAAAATAGGGGATCTTAACTGTAGGATTAAACAAAGGCAAGCTTTACTGCACTGGGCTTATGATTCAAGATTAATCTAAAAGGGTTTTTATATGTATTTAAATAAAGATAGTATTCAGCAATTAGAAAAATTTAATAGAATTAACTTAATGAATTCTATCACTGGCATTAGTCCAGCAAATCTAATAGGCACTATTTCTAATGATTCCATAGAAAATCTTGCAATTTTTAGTTCTATTGTTCATATAGGAAGTAATCCTCCATTAATGGGATTTATACTAAGACCTACTAAAAAAATCAGAAGAGATACTTATGAGAATATTATTGAAACAAATAAATTTACAATTAATCATATTAATTCAGATATGGTAGAGAGATCTCATTACACTTCTGTTAAATTTGATAAAAATGAATCAGAATTTCAAAAATGTCGATTGACAGCAGAATATTTAAATAACTTCCAAGCCCCTTATGTTAAAGAAAGTTATGCTAAAGTTGGTTTAGAGTTAGAGGATATTCAATCAATAAAATCTAATGGATGCCGTTTAATTATTGGCCGTGTTGAAAGGCTTTATGTGCCTGATAGTGCAATTTATAAGAATGGGAATATTCAACTTGATTTATCAAATAGTATTGGAGTAGGTGGATTAAATACATATTATAGTTTAGATAAAATTGCGGAATATCCTTATGCAAGAGTTAACAACCTTTTTTTAAAAGAAGCTTAACAGATGACTAGAATTAATATTATAGACTCTTCTAATCTAAACGAACAACATTTAATTACTTTATATAGAGAGATTGATTCTAACTATATTTTACGTAATAAATCTATTAACGAATAACTATAAATATGTTTAATTTTTTTAAGAAAAAAACTAAGATGCAGAAGTTAAAGGATAAGTATAAGACGCTTACAGAAGAAGCGTATAATTTATCAAAATACAATAGGGCTAAAAGTGATGCTAAAACTGCTGAAGCAAGTAGAGTATTATCTGAAATAGAAAGGATAGAAAATAAAAAATGAGGATTCTTTTAACAGGAGCAACAGGATATATAGGAAAAAGACTATTACCAGTATTAGTTAAAAAAGGTTATACTGTTATTTGTTGTGTTAGGGATATTAATAGATTTAATCCTCCTGAATCTCTTAAATCAAAGATTGAAGTAATTCAAGTTGATCTTTTAGATAAAGATTCTTTAAAAAATATTCCAAAAGATATTGATGGGGCTTATTATTTAGTACACTCCATGTCTAATGCGGGTGATTATGACAAGTTAGAAAAATTATCTGCAATAAATTTCCGTAATGCAATAAACAAAACAAAACTTAAACATTTGATTTATCTTAGTGGGATACTTAATGAAGTGAAATTATCTAAGCATCTTAATTCAAGAAAAAATGTCGAGATAGAGTTGGGTAAGGGAAAATATAATTTCACCACATTAAGAGCCGGAATTATTATAGGAGAAGGAAGCTCTTCATTTGAGATTATTAGAGATCTTGTAGAGAAGTTGCCAATAATGATAACACCTAAATGGCTAAGCACAAAATCACAACCTATTGGTATAACTGATGTAATTGACTTTCTACATAAATCATTATTTAATTCTGAAACTTATGCAAAAAACTTTGACATAGGAGGTCCTGATATTTTATCATATAAACAGATTCTGTTAAAATTTGCAAATATTAGAAATTTAAAACGCAGGATATTTATAGTTCCTGTAATGACTCCACGCTTATCTTCATATTGGCTATATTTTGTTACTTCTATAAATTATAAATTATCAATAGCTCTAGTAAATAGTATGAAGGTTGAGGTTATTTGTAGAAATGATAAATTAGAAAGAATACTTAATATTAAACCTGAGCAGCTTGAATCTTGCTTGCAGAAAGCCTTTAGTAAAATTGAAAACAATCAAATTATTTCTAGTTGGAAAGATTCTTTTATAAGTGGAAATATGAATATGAATATCTCTAACTTTATCAATGTCCCAACATTTGGTTGTTTTAAGGATGTAAGAGAAAGAAGTTATGAAAATTTAGAAAATTGTCTAGATAGAATCTGGCAAATAGGTGGAAAAAAAGGTTGGTATTATGGTGATTGGTTATGGAGACTAAGGGGTTTCATTGATAAGATTTTTGGTGGAGTAGGATTAAGAAGAGGTAGATCGAATGAGATTGAGTTGTCTGCTGGAGATGCAGTGGACTTTTGGCGAGTACTATACGCTAATAAGAAAGAGGGGCGATTATTACTATTTGCCGAAATGAAACTTCCTGGTGAAGCTTGGTTAGAGTTTAAAGTTAATAAAAATAAATTGATTCAAACAGCAACATTTAGACCGATTGGATTATTAGGTAGACTCTATTGGTTCTGTGTACTCCCATTCCATTCATATATATTTAACGGAATGCTTCTTAATTTAACTAAAGAAAAATAAGCAATGAGTGTGCAAATTATCAAACATGAAGGAGGGTTATACACCTTATATGCTAAACAAACAGTAGCTAAAGAAATAGATTTATTATGGGATTTTTTTAGAAAACCCCGTAACCTTAACAAGCTAACCCCTGAAGATGTTGAGTTTAAAATTACTTCAGGTAAGTCTGATGATTTCTATGAGGGAAAGATTATTAGTTACAAGATCAGGCCTTTTAAAATGATTAATTTAAATTGGGTTACAGAAATATCTCAAGTAAAAGAAGGGTTCTATTTTGTTGATAATCAAATTTTTGGACCTTATAAGATGTGGCATCATGAACATCATTTTAAAAGTAATGGGGATGGTACTACGGACATTATTGATAAAGTAAAATATAAATTACCATTTTACATTTTAGGAAGATTAATGCATAAGATTTTTATTAAAAGAAAACTAGTGAATATCTTCATGTTTCGACAAAAACAAATTAATAACTTATTTAACAACCCTCTATTATGAAAAAAATCTTATATATTATGATAATGATAGCTTTATTACTTCTAATCTATTCGTTCAAAAATCGCACAAATAATAATGCGCAAGAACAATATGTCATACTAAAGAAGATAGATAATATTGAAATCCGGGAATATAGCGAGTCTGTAAATGCAAGTTATTATTCTGAATTGAAAGTAGAAAGAAATAGCTACTTTAAAAATTTAGCGGCATATATATTTGGGGATAATACTGAAAACGCAAGCATTGAAATGACCTCTCCGGTAACTATGAAATTATATGGTAACAAAGAGATGATATTTAGGATGCCCAGTAATTACACGCTAGACAACCTGCCTAAAGCAAATAATCCTAAAATTAATTTTATGACTATTGCTTCATGTACTAAAGCTGCTATTCAATATTCAGGATATTCAAATAAAAATATTGAAGAAAAGAAAATACAAGAATTAAAAAATATATTAGAGAGAGAGAATATAAAGCATGATAATAAGTTTGAATTATTAGTTTACAATTCGCCTTTTGAAATTTTAAATAGAAGAAATGAAATTACTATCAATATTATTTACCCTTAACATTATGACAATGATTGCTGATGAAAACCCAAATATAAACACTATTTATTTTGGTGGTGGCTGTTTTTGGTGTGTTGAGGCTGTATTTGAAGATGCAAAAGGAGTTATAGAAGTAGTTAGTGGTTACGCTGGTGGGGAAATAAAGAACCCTTCATATAGGCAGGTGAGTAGCGGCAGAACTAAACATGCTGAAGTTTGCAAGATAACCTATGATTCACAAAAAATTAGTTTAGAACAGTTATTAGAGATATTCTTCTTAACACACGATCCTACAACATTAAACCGACAGGGAAATGATAGAGGGGAACATTATAGATCAATTATTATTTTCAATAATCAACTAGAAGCAGATATTATAAAGGGATATATTCAGTATTTAAATAATGATATTTTTGAAAATAACATTGTAACCAAGACTGAACTATTTAGGGCCTTTTATAAAGCTGAAGATTATCATCAGGGATATTATAAGCTAAATAAAGATCAACAATATTGTAAGATGATAATATCTCCTAAAATTACAAAGGCTAGGCAAAAGTTAAATAAATACTACACAAAATGAGTAAAAGAAAAAAGTCAATTATCAAACAAGAGAAAATACTAAAAGAAATTAAAAGCCGTACACCAAAGATAGTCTTTACTGTCAAAAATTTAATTGTAACATTAAGAAATAGAAATCAATTAGATAGATGGTTAGAAATGTATCCTGACGGTCAATATGTTATAAAATAAAACACTGTTCCATTTTTTAAATAATAAAAACGTAAAGAATATTATTTTATATAATGTTAAGTAATTATTAACAATAAACCCACTCAAATGAGTGGGTTTCTTTTTTGGTGGACCTCTCGGTCCTAATTTCGAATTTTTTTAGAGAATTAAAATCTTTGAACGCGTAAGTTTATATTTTCATAGGTATAGAATACTATTTAAAAATAAACTATTTCTGTGATCTAATTCGACTAAGACTTTGCTCAGTAATGCCCAAGTAAGAAGCAACATGATAGTTTTTTGCAACAGATTCCATTTTAGGGAAATCATTTATAAAATTGAAATATCTATCTCGAGCATTAAGTTGTAGCTGGTTCACTATCCTTTTGTTTAGACGAACAAAAGATTTTTCTAGATTTTTTCTATGAAAAGTCTCAATGTGAGGGAACTTTTCAAAAACTTTTTCAATACTTATTTTGTCTGATTGAAGAACAATACAATCAGAAAGACACTCAACACTTAACATTGCTTCTCCTTTACCATAATATGCAATATAATCACTTATCCACCAATCTTTAATTGCAAATTGCACAGTGTGCTCTTTACCATCATTATCAATGATATATGATCTTAAAAAACCACTAAATACAAAGTAATTATCTAGAGCTTTAGATTGACCTTGTGTTATTAAAATATCTCCTTTTTTAAATTCCCTAATTTTAATAACTGACGAAATAAAAGCTTTAGCCTCATCATTTATATCTATGCTTTTATTTAAGTACTCAAAGAAATCTTGCATTTTATTTTAAATTTAAACAAAGTTACTAAAACTTAATGCAAAAATAATGATATTAATAATTATGAAAGTTAACATATGATAATCTAAAACTAATTATTTTAATATTGTTTTGCATAAAAAATAATTTAGATGAAAGCATTACTAATAAAAGGATATGGAGACATAGAATCTAACCTATCTTTTGAAGAAATTAAAAAACCAACTTGTGGTAAAAAACAAATATTGGTGGAAATCTATTCTGCTGGAGTAAACCCAATTGATTATAAAATTATTGAGGGTCAGCTAAAAGCACTCCAAAAATTAAAATTTCCTGCTCCAATTGGATTTGATGTTGCAGGAGTAGTTATAGAAAAAGGAGAAGAAGTAACTAATTTTAACATTGGTGATAAGGTTTACTCAAGAGTTTCAGGCGATCAGCCTGGCACATTTGCAGAGTTTATAGCTATAGATTGCAACTTAGCTTCTCATATGCCTAATAATTTAAGTTTTAAAGAAGCAAGTAGCTTGCCTCTAGTAGGACTTACTACAATTCAAAGTTTTGAAAAAGCAGGATTAAAAGCGAATGATAGAATTCTAATTCATGCTGGTTCTGGTGGAATAGGAACATTTGCAATCCAATATGCAAAAAGCAAAGGTGCTTTTGTATACACAACAACAAGCACTAATAATGTTGAATGGGTAAAAGAATTAGGTGCAGATGTGGTAATTGATTATAAAAAAGATAATTACCAAGATATTGCAAAAGATATAGATGTTGTTTATGATACTTTGGGAGGAAAATATACTACTGATGCTTTTAATATAATAAAAGAGGGAGGAAAAGTAATAAGTATTGCTGGTGATATAGATAAAGAAACATCTATAGAGCTAGGGTTAAATAGATTTGTTAGATTTTTACTTTCATTAAAAAGGATGAAAATCACAAAGTTAATTAGTATGAAATCAGCATATTATAAATTCATTTTAATGAATCCTAGCGGGAGTCAATTAAAGGATTTAAAATTACTAATAGAAGAAAATAAAATAAAAGCAATTATCGATAAATCTTTTATCTTTAAAGAATCAATAAAAGCTCTTCTTTATCTTAAAAAAGGTAGGGCAAAAGGAAAGGTAGTTATTGAGTTAAAAAAGTAGTCTTTTGAATGCGTAATTTATCAAAAGTTTAATGTTGATAATACATACTCATAATTTCTTAGAGATTATAATTGATGATGGAACAGTTGAGAAAAAGATTATCCTTGAATAAACAAAAACCCACTCATTTGAGTGGGTTTGTTTTTGGTGGGCCTCTCGGTCCTAAGTTCGAACTTTTTTAGCGAAATAAAATTATTAGAAAGTTCACCCTTAGGAGTGAAGTGAATTTTAGATATTTGCCGCATAATTGTATTATTAATAATTATAAAACTAAAAAATATGAAAAAGATTTTACTAACAGCATCAGCAGCTTTGACAATCTTGTTTGCTCAAGCACAAACCTTATGTGATCCAAACATGACTTACACAATAGGTTCACAATATCAATTAGAAATAGCAATACCAGTAACTGGAAATAGTTTGCCTACTATGGCACCTTTGTATGCTGTAACTTATGGTGATGGAAATATGTTAGCTGAAGATAGCTGTTTTAGTGGTCCTTGTACACACATGGTATACAACTATAACCCAAATGGAACGTATTATGATACACTTACAACTTGTATATCCTACACACTTACAGATACAGTAGGTTATGTTGACACTTTAATGTGTTGTTTTTCTCAATATTGGGATGGAAGTTCTTGGACAGTTACAGGAGGAACTCCTACACCTTCTTGGGATTGTGCCCCAAATACAATATTAGGTTGTGCTGACCCAGGTAATGGAAATGGGCAATATACATCATTATCCGCTTGTCAGTTAGCATGTGGAGCGCCATGTCCTGGTCTAGCTTCTATAGCTCAGAATACAAATATTTTTACTGCAAATATTACTGGGGGAATAGCTCCATATACTTATTTGTGGAGTACTGGAGAAACCACACAAGCTATTTCTGTTTCATTAAGTACATCTGGATATTGTGATATTACTGATGCTAATGGGTGTGTGTATTCTGCTACTTATTCTTATTCAGCTGGACAATTAGTTGCATGCGATTCTATAACTGTTTCAGGATCACAAACACAGTTCACTATGCAAGTAAATAATTTTAATTCAATTATTTATTATTGGATTTCAACAGCTCCTGATGGAACAGTTTTAGGTGAAGATAGTATGTGGAATAGTCATCTTGTTTATAACTCATTTACTATTCCTAATGATACGATTACAACATGTATTACTTATGCTAATGGCGCAAATACATTAACTTGTTGCGTAGAGTTCTTTTGGAATGGTTCTTTTTGGGCTAAGATGGGTAGTGTGACCTCAATAGGAGAAATAGACTTATTTGATAAAAAAATAATTAAGGTAGTTGATGTATTAGGAAGAGAAACATCAATAAATAGTGACCAAACCTTATTCTTTATTTATGAAGATGGTACGATTGAGAAAAGGTATATTATAAATAAAAAGTAATATGTAGTAAGATACTTGTTATTATATAATCTAAGTGTTTATAAAAAATCAAAACCCACTCATTTGAGTGGGTTTCTTTATTGGTGGACCTCTCGGTCCTTATTTCGAACTTTTTTAGTAATTTATTGAGTAAGTTTGCTGAATGAAAAAACTTATCTTAATAATATTTCTGATAACAGGTGCTTTTAGTTTTGTTCAATCACAAGTCTGGGTAAAGTCATTTACAGCAGGAGGATATGATTCAAACAATCAGTTATTGGGTGGCTCTGAGGTGTTACAGCTAATTAGTCATAAAAAAATGCTATTTGCATCTGTTGGCTACTGGCAAGATGATAACAACATATGGTATGGAGGTTCTAATAACAGTATTGGTTGGGGCCAAATAAATAGTTTAGATAATCCTTCTGCAATTTGGAAAGAAGATTTGTTTCTTGGAGCAAGTTATCTACGCCCTGAAATTCTTAAACAAATAATTTTTACTAAAGATCAGTTTGGCAATGCATTGTCATCCCCAGATACAGTTTTGATTTGTGCTGGATACTCACCAAACTATATTACTAGCCAGGTAACAGTAAAGAGTTTCGTGCGAAATGATGTAAATGGCACTTGGGGAGAAAGTCAAATAGTTCAAGGGGTTTTTCCTGCAGGTGAAAACTACTCTATAAGAGATATTGAGATGTATGTTGATCAACAAACTGGTTTTGAGTACGTATTTGCTACTGTTGGAACGCAAGGGATATATAAAGGAAAATATAATTCTGCAAATCCAGGAAAAATTGATTGGATTTCAATAGCAGAATTTGGTCCTTTAAGTATTAGGCCTTTAGGTATTGAGGTAGCAAATGGAAAACTTTATTTCTCATCCGGAAGTAAACTTTATAGAAGAATAGACGGAGTTTCACCAAGTTATGTCATAGATCATGATTTTAGTGATCTTGGAGCTACAATTAACTCTGCTGTTGGTGGAATTAGAGGCTTAACAACTATCGATAATCCAAGTGGTACTGATGAAGCTTTCTTGTTGATGTGGTGTCCTAATGGTCAGTCACAAGGGGTTATTTACCGTTTAGAACCAGATAGTGGAGGGTTTAATCGTATTTATGAAACGAAATTATCTTTATTGATTGAGAATTTTCTAGTCGGCTCAAATGCTAGTTATGTGCTTGGAGCTTACAATGAATTTTATAAATATATTGACCCATTAACCAATGATACTCTTCACTTATTGGGTTTTGAAGTAAATATTACAGGTGGTCCTCATCTAACTTGGAATGGTTACTATAAAGGCGCTTTATTTGCTAAGCGATATACTGATGGTCAGTATTCTATAGAAGAAATTAATGGAACAATCGGATTAAATGATAACGCGTTAGTTGCTAATCGATGCTATGTAAAATCTCCATTTTCAAATGAAAATGCTCTCTATTTTGGAGGGTTTGATCCAAATGGTAATATTTCTACAAATATGGCATGGGTATTTAAGAAAGATTATCAATTGAGTTCGATAGACAATTTTACTGAGGGTCAAGAAAATGTTATAATATATCCAAATCCAACTAAAAGTGTAATTTATTTGTCAGAAAAGGTAGAGTTTATATTGTACAACATCTTAGGTGAGATTATACTTATTGGAGATAATAATAAAATTGATTTAAGTAGTTTTGATAATGGGGTATATATTTTCGAGAGCGGAAATGTTAGGAAACAAATTATCAAACAATAATTCGTGGTACTTATTTCAATAAATCATTACAATGATCAGTAATTTTTTAAAATATATTCCGTTTTTTAGAACATGAAAAAAATATTTACCATTCTAATCTTACTAATAGCAACAAATAGCTATGCGCAAAAAAAATACACTATAAGCGGATATATTACCGATAAGAATAATGGAGAGAGTATAGTAGGTGTAAACATTTATTGTGCAGACCTGAGTCTTGGCGTTACATCAAATACTTATGGCTTTTATAGTTTAACGCTTCCAGAAGGAATATATGATGTGTCCTTTACCTTTATTGGCTATCAAAACCAAGTAAGAAACTTTAATTTAAATTCCGCTATAACCCATGATGTTGAATTTGAACTTTCCTCAGTTAATATTCAAGAAGTTGTAGTAACTGGAGAAAAAAATATTGTTGAGACAACACAAACATCAATGATTGAAGTTCCTATTGAACAGATAAGAACTATTCCTGCTCTTTTAGGAGAGGTGGATATTTTAAAAGCTATCCAATTATTACCTGGAGTGCAATCAAGTGAAGGAAGCTCAGGTTTTTATGTTAGGGGCGGTGGCCCTGATCAAAATTTAATACTTCTAGATGGCGTTCCTGTTTATAATGCATCACATATAGGTGGTCTTTTTTCAGTTTTTAATGCAGATGCTATTAAGAATGTACGTCTTACAAAAGGAGGATTCCCGGCAAGGTTCGGAGGCAGGCTTTCTTCTGTACTGGAAATTGATATGAGAGAAGGAAATATGAAAGAGTTTAAGGGAGACGCAACACTTGGGTTAATTTCTTCTAAATTAACTCTTGAAGGGCCAATTATTAAGGACAGAACATCTTTTATAGTTTCCGGAAGAAGAACTTATGCCGATTTGCTTGCAGGACCATTTATGCCACCAAGTACAGATCTAACTTTGTATTTTTATGATCTTAATACCAAGATTAATCATAAAATATCTAAAAATGATAGGGTTTACTTAAGTGCTTATATGGGTAATGATGCTTTTGGTGTAGATTATGATGGTAGTCAAGGAGGAGGTAAAGGAGGGGAATCCTCAGATAACGGTATTTTAAATTTTGGTTTAGGCTATGGGAATTTGACATCTACATTAAGATGGAATCATTTGTTCTCTGATAAGCTTTTTAGTAATACAACATTAACCTATAGTAGATATTCCTTTAATACAAATTTTGGACTTACATCAAATCAAACAAACGAAAATACAGCTATTAATTTTGATTATCTAGCAGGAATTGAAGATCTTGGCGGAAGAATAGATTTTGATTATATGCCAAATCCTAATCATGATATTAAATTTGGAACATCATATACGTATCATCATTTTTTTCCAGGAGAGATAAATCAAAATATTAATATTATTTCATCTGATACAAGTCGGAATTTTTCTTTAGATACTATACTTAACTTTTCTGGCAACACAAATGTGCATGAAATATTTTTTTATGTAGAGGATAATGTAAAAATTACAAGTAGATTAAAGGCAAATATTGGTTTGCATATTGGTTATTATTCATTAGCCAATAATAGCTCAACTGACAATATAGGATTAGTGGATAAAATTAATGATAAGAATAATCTCAGTCTTCAGCCTAGAGTGTCAGCTAGATATTTGCTGAGTGAAAATTGGTCCTTAAAAGCATCATATGCCAATATGCAACAAAACATTCATTTATTATCCAATTCATCAGTAGGTTTTCCAAGTGATATTTGGGTGCCTGCTATTAATAGTGTTCCTCCCCAAAAATCTGAACAATGGGCAGGGAGCGTTAGCACTCTTTTATTTCAAGGGGCTTATGAGCTGAGCTTAGAAGGCTATTATAAAACTATGAGTAATTTAATTACATACAAAGCAGGGTACTCTAATTTAGAAAGTACTGAGTCATGGGAGAATGCCGTTGAGACAGGTGGAGAGGGAAAGGCCTATGGTGCAGAAATCTTTTTGCAAAAAAAGAAAGGTAAAACTACTGGTTGGATTGGCTACACTCTTTCTTGGGCTGATAGAAGATTTGATAATATTAATTTTGGGGAGTGGTATTCATATAAATATGATAGAAGGCATGATTTTTCGTTAGTAATATCACATAAGTTTAATGATAAATGGGATGTTGGAGCTACTTGGGTATACGGTACAGGAAATGCGATTACTTTCCCTCAGGGAGTTTATACTGGGATGCCTCAAATTAGCCCTTGGGATGAACAAGTTGCTGTTGACTTTGTTGAGTCATATGGTAATAGAAATTCAACTCGATTACCCGCATATCACAGGTTAGACTTTGGTGTTAACAAGCATAAAAAAAGAAAAAAATGGGATAGCACACTATCTTTAGGAGCATATAATGTATACAATAGAAAAAATCCTTTCTTTGCTTATCTTGCTTATGAAGATAATCAAAGGGTTGCAAAACAGGTTTCACTTTTCCCTATAATTCCTTCAATTTCTTACCGAATACAATTTTAATTATGAAAAATATTATATATCCTACACTATTATTTAGTTTGCTTATAATCTCTTGTAACATGGAAACGGTTATTGATTTAGATATTCCGCCACATGAACCTGTTTTAGTTTTAAATGGTTTGTTAGATACTGATACTAATGCTCAAGTAGTTATTTCTCATTCAGTAGGGGCTTTTTCTAGTGAAAGACCATCTTTTTTACAAAATGCAAATATAGTGCTTTATGAAAATGGTGATAGTGTATCCTCTTTATTGGCAGATATGAACGATTTAATTTATGTACATTATGAAGATGATTACAGTATAGATTCATTAGCAATGTATTATTATAAAAGCGACTACACTCCTGATAAAAATACAACCTATAGAGTAGAGGTGGATCATTATGACTATCCTTCTATATCAGCAGAAACATTTATTCCGGATGATATTACTGTATATAATATTGATGTAGACACAACTTCAAATGAACAAAAAATAGGATTAACTTTTAGCTTTGAAGATAATGCTAATCAGCAGAACTATTACCGACTAAAAGTATTTTCATCATGTGTTAAAGAATGGGAAGACGAGCATGGTGATGATCAGCAGTGGGGATATAGAGGAGATGCGTATATGATGTCAAATGACCCTTCATTTCCTAGTGATATCCCTTGGGAAGGGTACACTTTTTCTGGTCATAGAGTTGTTTTCTCAGATGCTTTGTTTAATGGTCAGCAAAAAACAATCACATTAGATGTTCAGTCAGAGCTTAAGTATGGTGAGTGCGATACTGTTATTATTGAATTCTCCACTTTTAGTGATGATACTTATAGTTATTATAATTCATTAGGAGATCATAGTGAAAAAGGTGAGTTGAATATATTTGGCGGTGAGGTAATCCCAGTATATACTAATGTAGAAAATGGTTTGGGCGTATTAATATCAACTAATGCACAACAGATTTATTTAAAACCATAAATAAGAAGCCGGTTTATTGTTGGTGGACCTCTCGGTCCTTATTTCGAACTTTTTCAGTAAATTAAATTCTTAAGATATGTAAGTTTTTATTACCATATGTTATGATTTTAGAATATTACATAATATTTTTGTGCCATCAAAATTAAATTAATTAAAAAAAACTAAAAAAATGAATAAAAAAGTTTTGTTAACGGGTATTTCAGGTTATATAGGAAATCACTGTGCTGTTGAATTATTAAAGAATGGATATTCTGTTCGAGGTTCTGTAAGAAGTTTGTCAAAAAAAGAAAAAGTAATTGAAGCTATTAGTAAAGAAATAGACCCTAAAGATAATTTAGAATTTTGTGAATTAGATCTTTTAAAAGATAAAGGTTGGGATAAGGCAATGGAAGGTTGTGAATTTGTTCTTCATGTTGCATCTCCATTTGTAATGATAGAGCCAAAAGATGAAAATGAATATATTACGCCTGCAGTCGATGGAACACTGCGTGCTCTAAAAGCTGCTAAAAAATCAGGCATTAAAAGAGTTGTTTTAACTTCATCAATGGTTTCTATGTTAGAAGATGCAGATAAATCTATTAATATAGATCATAACTCATGGTCAAATGAGAAAGCAAAAAATATTTCTGCTTATGCAAAGAGTAAAACATTAGCTGAAAGAAGTGCATGGGATTTTATCAAAAACCAGAATGAGGAAAATCCTTTGGAGTTATCAGTAGTTAATCCTGGACCTGTATTTGGGCCAACACTTTCAGGTAATTTAGAGGGTGCCTCTATGAGTATGTTCAAAAATATGATGATTGGAAAAATGCCTATGGTTCCTAAGTCTTCAATTAATATGTCTGATGTTAGAGATGTAGCTAAAATTCATGTTCTCGCTCTTGAAAATA
>Ga0257120_1001396_pt1 | contig 15976 bp, 9 predicted proteins | sample SI106_10metaG_FD_190153 | JGI IMG/M metagenome (GOLD analysis project Ga0257120, IMG submission 190153) | Marine microbial communities from Saanich Inlet, British Columbia, Canada - SI106_10 | ecosystem: Environmental > Aquatic > Marine > Inlet | place: Canada: British Columbia | collected... | reverse complement strand
CCTACAGGAAGCACTTTCGATTTTAAAGCTGAAGCTGGAATTTTAAAGGAGTATACAGTGCTGGGTCAATCGGATTTTTACCTTCCGAAAACGGTGCAAAATGCCAAAATTACCAATCAGAATTTACGGAGTTTAAAAGAGATCAATTATTTAGTTATTACCAATGCTGAACTCAAAAACCAAGCACAACGATTGGCCGATTATCATCAAGAAAATTCTGGTTTTACTAGCAAAGTGGTCACTATTGATCAGATTTATACCGAATTTGCTTCGGGGTCGAAGGATATTACTGCCATTCGTGATTTTATCAAACATCTCTATGAGACCAATTTATCTGATGAAGATAAAAAACTAAAATATGTCACCTTCTTTGGAGATGCTACCTGTGACTATAAAGATCTCAATTCTGGAAATCAAAATATCGTTCCTGTAAAACTAACTTTTGAGAGTTTCAATCTAGCAACTTCCTATGTTACAGACGATTTTTTTGTCATGTTAGAAGATGATGAAGGTACGATGAAAAACGGTCACACCGTTGATGTTGCTACGGGAAGAATTCCTGTCAATACCGTAAGTCAAGCCAAAATATGTGTCGATAAAATTTTGAGTTATTACCAAAAAGAAGCCATAGGAGATTGGCGAAACACCGTAACACTTTTGGCAGATGATATTGATCAAACAGCGGATATTCCTATTCAAAGTGGTGTCGAATTGATTGCAGATGATATTCGAAATAATAAGCCCATTTTTAATGTCAATAAAATATACGTAGATTCTTACGTGCAAGAAAATTCTTCTGGAGGGGAACGTTACACTGAAGTGAATACAGCAATTACCAATGCGATTGAAAAAGGCACTTTGGTTTTTAATTATTTTGGACACGGGGGAGAAGATGGTTTTGCTTCTGAAAGAATTTTAGAAAAACCTCAAATTCAAGAATTGAACAATCCCAATACCTTGCCGTTGTTAATTACAGTTACCTGTGATTTTTCTAGGTTTGACAACCCAAGCAGATTGACCGCCGGTGAGCTTACTTTTCTCAATCCGTCAGGGGGTGCAGCAGCCATGATTACCACAACGCGTGAGGTGTATATTTCTGTAGGACAAAATTTCAACAAGGAGCTAATGGGGTATATATTGGAATATAACAACGATGACTATACCATTTCGGAAGCATTGGCACAGACCAAAAACAAGTTTTCTAGTTCGCAAAAATTCTTTATTTATTTCTTTGGCGATCCCGCAATGAAATTATCGGTGCCCAAACCCAACGTAAGAATTACGAAAATGAATGGAAAAGAAATGACACAGCCTATCGATACTTTAAAAGCCCTCTCGAAAGTTAGTTTTGAAGGTGTTATTACAGACAATTTAAATAGGACTTTGACCGATTTTAATGGCTCTTTATCGACGACTGTTTTTGATAAAATGATCGATAAAAAAACCTTAGACAATGACGATTTTGGTGTTGTTTTAACTTTTGACACTCAGGATAGTAAACTTTTCCGAGGAAAGTCTACCGTACAAAATGGACAGTTTCGTTTCGATTTTATTGTACCCAAAGACATTAAAATTTCATACGGAAAAGGGAAAATGAGTTTCTATGCTGAAAATGGAATTGAAGACAAAGCAGGGTATAATTTTGATCTTACCATTGGGGGAATTAATAAAAATGCACCAGAAGATACTGTTGGTCCCGAAATTCAACTTTTCATGAATGATGAATCGTTTATTGAGGGAGGAAATACCAACAGCTCTCCAAACCTCATTGCCGTTTTGTCGGATGTAAGTGGAATCAATACTTCGATAACTGCTGTAGATCATGACATAGTTGGAATTCTTGACGGCAACGATTCGAACCCAATTCTTTTGAATGACTTTTACCAAACAGAATTGGACGATTTTACGAAAGGGAAGGTAAGTTATAAATTAAGAGATTTGGAAGTAGGACCTCATACCTTAAAATTAAAAGCTTGGGATACGTATAATAATTCATCAGAAGCTACGTTACATTTTGTGGTTGTCAGTGATGATAGATTAAATTTAGAAAATGTATTAAATTATCCAAATCCTTTTGTAAATTTCACAGAATTTTGGTTCAATCACAACAAGCCTAATGAGTTATTGGAAGTGCAGGTGCAGGTGTTTACAGTTTCTGGAAAATTGATCAAAACGATCAATCAAAACGAACAAACTATGGGAACTTTGTCAAGATCCATTTCTTGGAACGGTTTGGACGATTTTGGAAATCGAATTGGAAAAGGAGTCTATATTTATAAATTAAGAGTAAAATCAACAAGCAGTAATCTTGTTTCGGAGAAGTATGAAAAGCTAGTAATACTTCAGTAAAACGAGAGAGGTGCCCAATTAATAAGAAAATCAATACATGAGAAAATTAGGATTATGCATTTTAGTATGTTGTTCGTTTGTTCTGAAAACAAATGGGCAAGCAACCGAAATAGACACTAGAGAAATTGGAGGGATTACAACTGCAATGCCCTTTTTATTAATCATACCCGATGCGCGATCTGGAGGAATGGGAGATATTGGGGTAGCAACCACAGGAGATGCTTTCTCACTGTTTCACAATCCTGCTAAAACAGCCTTTCATTCAAGACAAGTCAATTTCGGAATTACCTATTCACCCTGGTTACGAAACTTAACAGACGACATCTTTACCGGGAGTGCGTCTTACATCAATAGATTTAGTGAAAATGCAGCATGGGGAGCAGATTTTAAATATTTTTCACTAGGAAAAATAGAGTTGACAGACGCTGGAGGAAATCCTACTGGTGTCATAAATCCTAACGAATTCGTTTTTTCAGGATCCTATGCTTTAAAATTGAGTCAAACTTTTTCGATGGGAGTTTCGATAAAATATATTCGTTCAAACCTAGCCTTTACGGGAACTTCATCAACCTTACAACCTGTAAATTCATTTGCGGTTGATGTTTCTGGATTTTATCAGTCAGAAGAAGAAAACTATGGAACCTTCAACGGGAAATACAGATTAGGGTTTAATATTGCCAATTTGGGACCCAAAGTTTCCTACATACCGGGTGAAGAAGATTTTATTCCAACGAACTTGAAATTAGGAGGTGGATTCGATTTTATCTTAGACGATTACAACACAATTTCTACCACACTAGAATTTACAAAATTATTAGTTCCTACACCACTCGCTGATGGTTCGGAAGAAGACACTTCTTGGATTTCAGGTGTTTTCTCTTCTTTTGGTGATGCGCCAGGAGGCTTTAGTGAAGAGTTGAAAGAATTTACCTATGCATTTGGAGTAGAATACTTATATAACAATGTGTTTGCCTTAAGAACTGGGTATTTTCATGAAAGTGAAGACAAGGGAGCGAGACAATATTTTACCATGGGAGCGGGTTTTAAAACCAATGCTTTAAATGTTGACTTATCGTATTTGATGAATGCTTCGGATGTCAATAACCCTCTAGAAAATTCATTGCGTTTTTCGCTTTCTTTTGATTTAGGCGAGATTTACGATGATTATTAGCAGAGTGCTTTTTTTTTAGTAAGTTCGTACTCACAGAAGCAGTCAGAAAAGGCTGCTTTTTTTGACCTATCTATTTTGTATGAAAAAAATCGAAATAAAATCTTCTGCACTTCTTTATCAAGATTTTTCAGAGCTTCTAGAAGCAGATAAGCTATTGATGCACAAAGCAATCGAAGCAAGGAAAACAGCCTATGCACCTTATTCAAAGTTTAGTGTAGGTGCTGCTTTATTGTTGGAAAATAATGAAGTTGTTTTGGGTAATAATCAAGAAAATGCAGCCTATCCTTCTGGAATGTGTGCCGAAAGAGTTGCCATTTGGAAAGCGGGTTCTGATTTTCCTGGGCTGAAGATTAAAAAAATAGCCATTTCTGCAAGTTCTTCTATTTCAAAAGTTGACCAACCCATTGGACCCTGCGGAGCTTGTAGACAAACCCTTTCGGAGTACGAAATCAACCAAAAAGAACCGATGGAAGTCATTTTTATGGGAGAAGTAGGAGAAGTGGTGAAGACAAGTTCATTACTCTCGTTATTGCCTTTTTCGTTTGACAATTCGTATCTGTAAGACACTTGTTAATGTTACTTTACTTCTTCTAGAATGAGAGAATCTTTCTTTTAATGAAGTCCATTTTGAAGGTTGGATGTCGTATTTATTCTCAGGGAATGATACTCATTTTGAAGGAATAATTGTATTTGAAAAGAAAGAAAGAGTGACTTCTATCTCAATGGGAATCAAGTGTGCAATGATTGTGAACAAAAATTAGGGTTGGAGTATTTTTTTTTCGAGGCATTTGAACTTAGTGTTGAACTCTCCATTGATCTTCATTCTAAAAATTTTCAAAAACATCGAATGGGTACTTTTGATTCATAAATTGTATCTGCATGAATTTTTCTAAAATAACAGGAACGGGTTCTTATATTCCTACCATCAAAAAAGTAAACAGTGATTTTTTAGACACGCATTTTCTAAATCCAGATGGGAGCGAATTTTCCAATGAAAATCAAGAAATAATCCAAAAGTTTAAAATGATTACTGGAATTGATGAAAGAAGGTATGCGTCTCCTGAATTTTCGACTTCAGACTTGGCATTTTTTGCGGCAGAAAAGGCAATAGAAGATGCTCAGATGGATGCAGAAGAATTAGACTATATCATTGTTGCTCATAACTTTGGAAATATAAAATCAGGAGCAATTCAAAGTGACCTGTTGCCGAGTTTGGCAACAAGAGTCAAGTATTTGTTGAAAATAGACAACCCGAACTGCGTTGCGTACGATATTCTTTTTGGCTGCCCAGGCTGGGTAGAAGGAGTGATTCAGGCACAAGCCTTTATCAAAGCAGGGATCGCCAAAAAATGCTTAGTTATTGGTGCAGAAACGCTTTCTAGAGTAGTAGACAAGTTCGATCGAGATTCTATGATTTACAGCGATGGCGCTGGTGCATGTATCGTAGCGGCTTGTGCAAACCAAGATTCAGGAATTTTAAGCCATGCCAGTCAAACATTTTCTAGGGAGGAAGCTTACCATTTGTTTTTTGGGAATTCGAATAACAAAACTGAAGACGAAAATGTACGCTATATCAAAATGCATGGAAGAAAAATCTATGAATTTGCCTTGACAAACGTACCCAATGCCATGAAGACTGCATTGGATAAAAGCGGTGTTTCGATTGATCAGGTGAAAAAAGTATTCATCCATCAAGCAAATGAAAAAATGGACGAAGCCATTATCAAACGTTTTTACCGATTGCATCAAAAACCAGTTCCAGAAGGAGTGATGCCGATGAGTATTCATACTTTAGGAAACAGTTCGGTTGCCACAGTTCCAACCTTGTTAGATCTCGTGTTGAAGGGAAATCTTGAACATCAAGAAGTACACAAAGGAGACGTGATTATTCTTGCCTCTGTTGGTGCAGGGATGAATGTGAACGCTGTGGTGTATCGTTATTGAGTTTGAAATTTAAGATTCAAAGTTTAAGGAAGGTCTGATTTAAAAATAGCATTGTATTTTTAGGGATTTATTCATCACTGAATTGGAATACTATTTTATCAAAAAAAATCTAATTTCAGGACTTAAAATTTAATCTGAAATAGTATTTTTGCGCATGCAACAACACCACGTACTTATATTAGATTTCGGATCGCAATACACACAACTCATTGCGAGACGCGTTAGAGAATTAAACATTTACTGTGAAATTCATCCTTTTAACAAACTCCCCAAAAACCTAGTAGATTTTAAAGCTGTTATTTTGTCGGGAAGCCCAAATTCTGTTCGTTCGGAACTGGCTTTACATCCTGATTTATCAGAAATAAGAGCTAAGAAACCTGTTTTAGCAGTTTGTTATGGAGCGCAATATTTAGCCCATTTTTCTGGAGGTAAGGTAGCCCCTTCTAGTACGAGAGAGTACGGAAGAGCCAATTTGTCTTTTATCAAAAAAGAGGAACTTTTCTTTGAAAATATTTCCAAAGGAAGTCAAGTTTGGATGAGCCATTCAGATACCATCAAAGAATTACCTACCAAAGCAGTCTTATTGGCTAGTACCAAAGATGTTGAAAATGCTGCCTATAAAATTGAAGGTGAAGAAACCTATGCCATTCAATTTCATCCAGAAGTTTACCATTCTACCGACGGAAAACAACTTTTAGAGAACTTTTTGGTAAAAATAGCTCAGGTGGCACAAACCTGGACTCCAGATTCTTTTGTAGAAAGTACCGTAAAGTCGATACAAGATAAAGTAGGAAATGACAAAGTGGTTTTAGGCTTGTCTGGAGGAGTCGATTCTACTGTGGCAGCTGTTTTATTACACAAAGCCATTGGTAAAAATCTCTATTGTATATTTGTAAATAACGGACTTTTACGTAAAAATGAGTTCGAAAGTGTACTTGCGCAATACGAAGGAATGGGATTGAACGTTAAAGGAGTAGATGCTTCTGAACGTTTTATTGCTGCATTGGCAGGGATCACAGATCCTGAATTGAAACGGAAAGCCATTGGAAATTCATTTATTGAAGTTTTTGATGACGAGGCACATCAGATTCAAGATGTAAAATGGTTGGCACAAGGAACCATTTATCCAGACGTTATTGAGTCGGTTTCTGTAAATGGAGGACCTTCAGCAACCATTAAAAGTCATCATAATGTAGGAGGACTTCCCGATTTTATGAAATTGAAAATTGTGGAGCCCTTGCGAATGATTTTTAAAGACGAAGTAAGACGCGTAGGTGCTTCGATGGGGATAGATAAAGAATTATTAGGACGTCATCCTTTTCCAGGACCTGGTTTAGGGATTCGTATATTAGGAGATATAACTCCAGAAAAAGTTCGTATTTTGCAAGAAGTCGATGCTATTTTTATTGATGGATTGAAAGCGTATGGGCTTTATGACAAGGTTTGGCAAGCAGGAGCCATGTTATTGCCTGTAAACTCTGTTGGAGTGATGGGAGACGAAAGAACTTATGAAAAAGTAGTTGCTTTAAGAGCTGTTGAAAGTACAGATGGAATGACTGCTGATTGGGTAGACTTGCCTTATGAGTTTTTACAAAAAACCTCTAACAACATCATCAATAAAGTGAAAGGTGTAAACAGAGTGGTGTATGATATTAGCTCGAAGCCCCCAGCTACGATAGAATGGGAATAAAAAAAATTTCGCATACAATGAGAGAATTGAAACTTGTATTATTATTGTGTTTATTAACCTTTGCTGTTTCTTGTGGTCAGCAAAAGAAATACATTGAATACAAAGTTGCAAAAGGGGAAACAATGCGAACCATCGCAAAAATATTGGACATTAAAACGAGAGATTTATTGCGTTTAAATCCTGATGTAAGTAGACGACCAGCCCCCAATACAATCATCATTATACCCAACAAGAAACAACCCTTACTCGAGGTAAAAGATTCCTTAGTAAAATTGCCTGTAGATAGTGTAAAAGATACCATTGTAACAACAGTAAATCCCGAAGAGTTCTTAATGCACACTGTTAAAAAAGGGGATACTTTTTACAATTTAACACGTTTTTACAATGTTTCTCAAGAGGAATTGATCGCTTTGAACCCAGAACTTTCTGAAGGATTAAAATTATCTCAAGAAATTAAAATCAAACCCATTAGAGTAAATGAGGTAGAAGATGGTATTTATGAAGATAAGATTCAGGATGAGGTTTCTTTAAAAGTAGCCTTATTGCTTCCTTTTATTGCATCAGCATACGATACCGTATCTGCAGATGACATTTTTGACAACAGTAGATTGGCAAACTATGTTTCTGATTTTTATTTGGGAGCAGAATTGGCGATAGATTCATTAAAGTCTCAAGGGATTTCGATTGATTTGAAGGTATTTGATACTGGTAGAAATAGCAGTAAAATTGACAGCATTTTAAAAGTAAATGACCTTGATGAAAATGATGTTATTATTGGACCTTTGTACTCTGAAGAGGCAAGTTTTGTAGCTAAAAAAATTAAGAAACCCATAGTGTTTCCTGTGTTTTCAAAGAATCAAGCCAAGTTCAAATCATCCACAATTATAAAAACAGCTCCTGAAAAAAAAGTGTTTAGCGATGCTTTGGCAAACCATCTCAAAGAAGTATATAAAGAAGGTTCTCTCACAATTGTGAGTGATGGTAAACCCGATTCTGAGGCGCATGCTTTAAAAATCAGTACAGTTTTACAAAGTTTAGATTCTGTCAAAGAAGTTCATATCTTAAAAGCCACTGAAGGGTATATTGAAAAAGAACGTTTTTTAGAAGTTTTTAAGCCCCTGACCAACAATTGGGTGGTACTAGCTTCTACAGAAAATGTATTGGTCTCAGATGTAATCAATAGTGTGATTAGCTTGCCGGATTCAATCACTGCAAAAGTTTTTTCGATTGAAAAAAGCAGTACTTACGACCGAATCTCTAATAACAAACTTGCAAAGTTGGGCTTTACTTATGTAAGTGATCGTTTTGTAGACGAAAGTTCAACCTCTACCGCAGTTTTCAATAAACAATATATCGCCAAAAACAACACTCTGCCTTCTTTTTATGCAACCAAAGGTTTTGATATTACCTATGATGTCTTAATGCGTTTGGCTTCTGGAGATCAATTAAAAGAAAGCTTTCAAAAAGGGACTTCTTACAGAGTAGAAAGTAAATTTAAGTATAGTAAACAGCTATTTGAGACGACAGAAAACAAGGGCTTGTTTATTATACAATACAATGAAGATTTGACTCTTACTAGATTAAAATAATCTTAGTACAAAATTTTAAGACCATAAAAAAAACCGCTCTAGAGCGGTTTTTTTATGGGTACAAATGAAACTTAAATCTTTTTCATTTGTTGTTTCATCATGGTCATTTGTTCTTTTAACATTCCATGTTTGTCCAATTTTTTCGCTTCCGACATCAATAGTGTTGCTTCACGTTTTCGTCTTTTGGTCATTGCGATCCCTGCCAATTGCAATTTCGCCATTGCCAAATCATGATTCATTGCCAATCCAAGTTTTACTGCTTTTCGCAAATACTTTTCGGCTTGAGTCATATTGGTTTGAGACAGCATAATTCCGTGTAAATAATTATAATACCCTTCCTGCTTCGTGGTCAATGCTGTTGATGGATTTTTAATACGTCCCAACCATTTTTGAGCTCCTGGAAAATTTTGTTTCCGCAATTGCATAAAAGATAGGAGGATGAATTCGTTTTTAAAATACAATAGCACAAAAATCCCTGCTAATAAAAGAATGGAAATTCCGTTAATGATATTTCCTAAACTGAACTGATAAATGGCCCAGATAGTAATGATTGCTGCAATTACGATTTTTATATTTTTATTGAACATGGTGCTGTTTTTGTGATACGCAAAAATACATTTTTAAATGAAAAAAATGAAGACTTACTTTTTATAATATTTTTTATACTTCAATGCAGCTGCTGCAAAGAGGATCAGTAAAAAACCTATAAAGATATATGCCTCTCTAGGAGTTACTTGCTTGTCTCCACTTGCGTAGGAGTGCAAACCTGACAAGTAAAAGTTTACACCAAAATAGGTCATCATGATTGATAAGTAGACAAGAGCCGCTGCAAAATTGAACGCCAATCTACCTCGCAAACTAGGAATCAATCGCATGTGCAATACGAATGCATAGAGCATAATTGAAATGAGTGCCCAGGTTTCTTTTGGATCCCATCCCCAATAACGTCCCCAGCTTTCATTTGCCCACATTCCTCCTAAAAAGTTTCCAATGGTCAACATTACCAAACCAACGGTCATCGACATTTCATTGATGATTGTCAATTCTTTGACATTGATATCCATTTTTTTCTTGTTCTTTTTGGTAGTAAATACGATTAAAAAGAGGGAGAAGATTCCTAAGATCATTGAAAGTGAAAATGGTCCGTAACTAGCTACAATAATAGAAACATGCACCATCAACCACCAAGAATTCAAGACCGGTTGTAAGTTGGCAATTTCTGGATCTAGCCAATTTTGGTGCGCAAATGCCAAAGTGATTGCAGTTAAAAAGGTAGCTGCGGTTAAAGTCAAAGAGGACTTTCTACCTATGGTCAATCCAAATAACATTACTGCCCAAGCCACGTATATTATCGATTCGTAAGCATTGCTCCAAGGTGCGTTTCCGCTAATAAACCAACGTGCGATTAGGCCCATGGTATGCATAAAAAATAGTACTCCAGCCAATCCAATCAAAACTTTCACTAATGTATTGATCCATTTTTTGGTATAAAAAATTTGTGTGATCACAAATAAGATTAGGAAAAGACTCAGATACCCATAATATTTTGAAAGCGTTAAAAAAGGCTGTGTTTTATTGTACAATATCTCCAAATCGATAGTCTTGTCAGATGGGTACACAGAGGCACCATATTTCTTTTGAAATCTTTTAAGACCTTCCAAAACAGTATCTGCTTGAGTATAATCTTTCGTTTTTTTGGCTTCTTGTAAAAACTGAATGTAGACTGGTAAAGATTGTCGCACGAAAACAGAATCGGTGGCCTTAAAGTTTGCCTGAGCAGTTTCTGGTAGAGAAACCCATTTGTTATTCTCATCATCAGGGATTGGGAATATTTTTAAAATTCCTCCACCAATAGCGCTGTACAATAAACCGATCCTTCTATCAATTTTGATGAGGTCTTTTTGAAATTTATTTTTTACATTTTCTTTTTGAGCTTCTGCTACCTTTTCTCTGATTTTATAAACTCCAGTGGGTGTAATAAAATCGGACAATCGAGCGTATTTGGCGTCTTTTGGAAGCTCTAAAACTTCTCTAATTTGTGTGTTCCCTTTTTCTAAATAGATAAAAGGAACTTCAAACCATAATCGAGGATTTTCGATAATTGATAGTAAAACCTGACTGGGTTTCATCCCGTTAAAATTATTGGTTTGGCTTACTTTTCGTACCAATTCAGAAGCAAAGGTATGTGCAGGTTTCATACGCCCCCCAGCATCTTGGATAATCAGTTGATTAAAGTCCTCTGCGTGTTTTTCGTCAACTAAATTGGCTTTTAAAATAGAATCAATTTGTTGATTGGAAATGGTTCTTTGCGAATGGCTACTCTGTTGACCAAAAGTCATTTGAGTAAATAACATCAGTGCAATTGCTGCCAATGTAGATCTTTTAGCACGCATCTTTTTTAAGGATTTTTTGAGATCGTCAAAACGAGTGTTTTTGGCAAAAAAGATACAGATCATTCCAAAATACAACATTGAATATCCTAAGTAGGTTACAAATGTTCCCCAAAAATCGTGATTTACAGAAAGCCGCGTTTGTTCTACTTCGCCTAATAAGTCATAACTTGCTTGAAAGAATTTATACCCTCTATAATCTAAAATATGATTCATAAATATTCGATAATCAAAAGTTTCACTGGGGTCTATTAAGGTAATTTCACTAGCATAAGAAGCAGCGCTCTCGGAACCAGGGTACTTTTCCAATTGAAAATCATTCAGTTTGATTTGAAATGGAAGTTGTAACACCTTCGAGCCGTATAGCATTCTAAAGTTTAGGTTGTCTACCGTAATCTCTTTGGCTCCTTCCGAGTTGTATTGTCCTCCAGTCAATTCTATTCTTTCGGTAACACCATTTGTTGTGACATCAAAAACAACGACATCTAATTTTTTAGCGTCTTTGGGACCGCTAACCATTTTCAGGATTCCTTTTTCTGCCGGTCTAGGAATGACAAATTGGAGCCCAGAAACATTGTGTAGAGTTAAGTATTGAAAATTTTGCACCGAGTCTTTCACTACTGTTCCTCTTTGCTGATCGGCCATACGAAACCAGTCTCCTTCTTCTTTGGCAATCATTTTTAGGGTTCCATCTTCTTTATAGAAGCTGACTGTAGCATTGTTATTAGGAGCATTAAACCCGACTAAAATTCCATGAATGTTTTGAATGGTTCCACTTTTTATATAGTGTTCGTGTCTAGTGCCTTCTGAAGATTCTACAAAGAAAAGGTGTTCTTCACCATTTTCATCTTCTACTAATTTTTTTTCTGCCCAAGGAACATAATCAACCAAATCAAAACTTACCTTTTGTTGGTCATTCCTGTTTTTTCCAAAATAAGTTTCAAAGTGAACATCGTTTTTGCCCCAAGCAGAGAGCAATAGTTTTTTGTGAATTTTTGGAGCCTGGTCTTTATTATCATCAATGACGATATTTAGATAGGTGGTTTCTGATAAAAATAAATCGGTGGTTTCACCCTCATCAATTGGCATTATGCCTTCATAGCCCACATATCGAGTAATTCCTGCCCCTATTAAAATGAATAAAAAAGCCATGTGAAATAACAGTACAGGCCATTTTTCTTTTCGAAGCAAACGGTACCTAAAAATATTTCCAAAAAAGTTAATCATGAAAAAAACCATGATCAATTCAAACCACCAAGCATTGTAGACAAGAGCCTTCGAAGTTTGTGTTCCGTAATCATTTTCTATAAAAGTGGCAACGCCCATTGCAGTTGCATACAGAACAAATAAAAATGCTGTTAAGCGCGTAGAATATAATAAATTGATAATTTTTTTCATCGGGAATGATGCTTTTTATTAGTGCTACAAATTTAAGGATAAAACACTTAAAAAATGAGAATTTCTGACCTTGTTTTTGGTATTTAGAACCATTAAAAATGCGGAAGTCTTTTGGGGCTTTTACCGTTCGATAAAGTCTTGATAAGCTTGTTGTGTTATGGCTTTTCCTAAGGAGTCTAGTGTCTTGTTTGAAGCCCCTTCAGAAACGATTGCTTTGTTGCTTACAAAATCATAGACCACAACGCCGTTTGTATCTAAAGTTCCAAATCCGTTGTTGAATATATAATGTGCATATTGATTGTGAGTATCATTCAAAATACTCTTTCCCCATTTAAAATCAGTATTGTCAATCTCTAACAATTCTAAAACTGTATAGGAAAAATCGACTTGTGAAGCAATGGTGTTTACTGTTACATTGGTTTGTTGCAAAGCTCCCCCCAGCCACAGCATCGGGATTTTAAACTTTTTAGGCGAATTGAAGGCACCCTCATGTTTTGGAGATCGATGTCCGTGGTCTGCCATGATTACAATTAAAGTGTTGTCCCACCAAGCTTGTTTTTTTGCATTTTTAATAAATTCTCCAATCGCTTTGTCCGTATAGGCATGTGAACTCCTAAATTTATTTTCTTCAGTGTCTTTGCCAAATTTATAGTTGTCAGGAAATTCAAAAGGCTCGTGACTGCTTAGCGTTAGTGCAATTTTAAAGAAGGGTTCTGTTTGCTTTTGACTTAGATCTTCAGAAATTTTGTTCATAAAAACATGATCGTGTGCACCCCATTTTGAGTTCCAATCTTTTTGGTCAAACGAATCGCCGTCAACAAAATTGGTTACCCCTGCGTTTCTTAAATAGGTATTCATATTTCCGAAATTTAAGTCGCCACCATAGTAAAAGGTCGTATGATACCCAACATCAATCATGCTTTGGGTTAGCATGGGCAAGCTTCTATTTTTGTTAGGAATCTTAATAATACTCTTGTTAGTCTGTGGATAATACCCACTTAAAATGGCAATCAACCCTTTGTCAGTTCGATCTCCATTTGCATAGAAGTTGGTAAACAAGACCCCTTCTTTGGAGAGGCGATTGAAGTTTTCTGTTACGTTGGGTTCTCCACCTGTGACTCCTGCTACTTTTGCAGTGAATCCTTCCCAAATAATTAAAATTACGTTGGGTCTTTTGGTATTTAGAATTGAATCTTTTGTGGCTGTTAAACCACTTTTTCTCCTTGAATGGATGATTTTATCGGCAATACTTGGGGCAAATTTTTGATACGGATTTTCAGTTGATACCTTGCTGTAAACAGAGTGGGTAAAGTTCCACATAAAGTTTACTGCCGCATGGTTTCCAAACATATTTTTTGAAAAATACACATTACTTTGATTGATTGGAATTACTTGTAAGCCTCCTCGAATCGGAATAATCAGCGCAGCGATTACAAGGAAAAGAAAGGGGACAGCGGCGAGGGTTCCTTTTTCAAGCTTCTGAAATTGCTTCTGGATTATTTTTTGAAAGCTGCGAATAAAAATGATTGAAAGAACAATCCATAGAAAACTACCCGAAAGCAGTTGAAAAGTAGAGGCACTCGCCCACATAAGCTCTGGAGTGTTTAAGTAGTTGAGCAGGGTTGCATCTACTCGTATTCCCCATGATTGATAAAGTGATGCGTCAATCATTAGCACCAAATTCATCAAAATGATGGCAAAATAGGTACTTCCTTTTAAGACAATTGAAATGACTTTTTTGGGAAGCAAAAGAGTGGATGCAATCAAAAGAAAAGGAACGATCGAGAGATAGGCTGTAAATGAAGCGTCTAGGCGAAAACCATAAAGGAATGTTTTAAGGGTATCGCCTATGCCTAATTGTAAGGTATTCGAATAATGAAAGAGTAAGAAAAGGATTCGAGCAAAGAAAAAGTAGGCAATCCACAAAAAGAAATACTGAACGAAAAATTGAATTCTATTTTTGAAAGCCGTCATATCAAGTAGAACATAAATAAATTATTCGGTAACTTTTAACCGAGCTTTTGCACTGATGGTTTGATCTGCATAACTGCCATTTAAATATTTCAAATATCCCGTAATCGCAATCATTGCGGCGTTGTCGGTGGTATATTCAAATTTAGGGACATAAGTGGTCCAACCAAAATGTTGATGGGCAGTTGCCAGCTTTTTTCGAATTTCTGAATTTGCAGAAACACCCCCAGCAATTGCAATGTGTTTGATGCCCGTATGCTTGACTGCATTTTTGAGTTTGTCCATTAAAATCTCAACAATAGTATGTTGAATAGAAGCACAAATATCGTTCAAGTTTTCTTCTATAAAATTCGGGTTGATTCGTTGTTGTTTTTGAATGAAATATAGAATGCCCGTTTTCAATCCACTAAAACTAAAGTCTAAATCGCCAACTTTGGGTTTGGTGAAGGTGTAAGCTTTGGGGTTTCCCAATTGCGCATATTTGTCTATCAAGGGGCCTCCCGGATAGGGCAATCCTAAAATTTTTGCAGATTTGTCAAAAGCTTCTCCTACAGCATCATCGATGGTTTCTCCTAAAATTTCCATTTCAAAATGATTGCTCACTTTTACAATTTGGGTATGCCCACCACTGATGGTCAAGCAAATAAAAGGAAAGGGAGGGATCTCGCTTCCTTCTTCTAGAATAAAATGCGCCAAAATATGTGCTTGCATATGGTTGATATCGATCAATGGAATTGTCAAGCCCAAGGCTAAAGATTTTGCAAAAGAAGTACCCACTAACAAAGACCCCATTAGACCAGGACCTCGTGTAAAAGCTATGGCAGAAAGGTCTTTTTTTTCGATCTTTGCCCGTTCCAATGCCTGTTGTACTACAGGGACTATATTTTGCTGATGGGCTCTTGAAGCCAATTCGGGAATAACTCCACCATATTTTGAATGGACCTCTTGGTTTGCAATGACATTGCTCAATACTTTACCGTTACAGATAACGGAAGCACTTGTATCATCACAAGAGGATTCGATCCCTAAAATGTATATTTTTTGCATTGCATACCTTTGAATTACAAAATTAGCGATAATTTTTTACGATGTAACAGTTTTTTAAGAATAGAATTTTAATAGTTTGTTATCTTTGGACGTTCTTTGTGTAGACTGGCAATGTTTTTGATAGATTGCATAGGTTTCCCTTCACAAAATACAATTGATGATCAAAAAAACTGGAAAAATACTGCTTAAATGGACCAAGTACTTAGTGCTTTTTCTCCTGTTGTTAGCTGCTTTGTTGTCTACATCTTTCGTTCAAACCCGATTGGCAAACTTAGCGACCAGTAAAATCAACACTGCATATGGTACCGATATGTTGATTAAAAAAGTAGATTTATCTTTTTTAGGAAGTGTGCAATTGAAAGGCATCGAAATCCGCGACCACCACCAAGACACCCTTATTTTTGTCAATAAATTATCGACCTCGTTG
>Ga0257120_1001386_pt1 | contig 16070 bp, 16 predicted proteins | sample SI106_10metaG_FD_190153 | JGI IMG/M metagenome (GOLD analysis project Ga0257120, IMG submission 190153) | Marine microbial communities from Saanich Inlet, British Columbia, Canada - SI106_10 | ecosystem: Environmental > Aquatic > Marine > Inlet | place: Canada: British Columbia | collected... | reverse complement strand
ACCCGGCTATTAGAGGGTGGTCGGTAAGGGCGGGCAGGGCAAATAAATAATCCTGCAGCGGCGATGCAGATTGCACCGCGATCCCCGACCACAGCAGGGGAAATACCGGTAGGCTCGCCAGTAGCATCAGCAGAGGATAGGCCCAGACGGTCAGGCTAGCTTGACGGTTGGAAATATGCTCTGAGATCACAATAGTGAAGTTAACCGGCAGGGCAAAACTCGCCGCCAGAAAAATAATAAACAGGCTGTAAGATGAATCCATGCGCTGAACGATTAATCGCTGACCACTATCCACCACCCAGCTGTTCATCTCGCCAATACTGCCAAAAATTGACTGCACTGAAACCAGCGCCGCCAGGGTCAGCGCCGGCAGTAACAGAAGTCCGGCGGCGGCCATAATCCAGCGCAAATTCTGCACCGGGCTGATCTCAATAGCTCGCCAGTTAATGATTGTGATAACCACTACGATAAACAGCCAGAAAAACAGCTTATTGCTGTCAAAAAGAAAATTGTGCACCGACTCAAGCGCCAGCAGTTGAGCTAGAAAAAGCGGAATGGTGGCAATAATCAGACAGCAGCAGGCCACTGCTGCAACGGTCTTGCCGCGAAAGCGAAAGGTTAAAAAATCCACCAGAGAGGCAAAGCGAATAATCGCGCTGAGCCTGCGGATCGGATAAAAAATTAACGGCGAAAAGATAAACACCATGGTAAATGCAAACAATGCCAGCAAGGTGCTGTAACCATAGCGGCCAGCCATCTCAATGGTGCCGGTGGCCAGCAGCGCGCCGCTGCCGGCAAACAGTGCCAGAGCTAAAGTCAGGTTATTGCTGGCTCTGCCACCATGGCGTGCCAGCAGGTATGAACAGAGTGCGCCGAGGATAATAAAGCCGGCCGCAGCTGTGGCTATATCAAGACTCATTGGTATTCCTATGGCGCTGCAGAATATAGGCGGCGAAGACAATTATTGCCCATACCACAAAGGGTCTAAACCAGCTGCCCTGAGGTTCGATGGCCCATTTGGAGGTCAGGGGTATGACTACACTGCTAAGAAAAATTAGAACTGCAACCAGTCGATAGTTAAGCATCTGCGAGCTCGTCGGTAAAAGATATCAATAAGCATTGATGGTATTGAAGCTGGCGCGGCAAAGCAAACGCAAGAGGTCTAGTAGTTGGCAGGCGCAGGCACCGCGATTTGTTTTGGAACACTGTTTATCGACCAGTTGCCAATCGCCCAGTCGAGTATTTGCTGGACAGATTCATTTTTTAACTCTGCCGGCGGTTGCTGTTGCAGCCACTCCAGAGCCAGCCAAAGATTCTGCGCCTCGGTACCAACCATTAAAGCCGCCGCATGATTTTGCTTGCTGAGCTTTTGACCCTCGGCATTGGTTGCCATCGGCAGATGGCCATAGGTTATTAATGGTGAACTTAGTGGAGAGTTAGTAGCGGAAAAGAATCCGAGGCATCTCTGCAGATAGATCTGCCGCGGTGTGGAATCAATAAGATCGGCACCGCGAATAATATGGCTGATATTTTGAAACTGATCATCGACAGTCACCGCAAGCTGGTATGAAAACAGCCCATCTCGACGCTGCACAACAAAGTCGCCAGCCTCAGCCGAGAGGTTCTGGCTGTAGTCACCCATAATCAGATCGCTAAATCCCACAGTAGATTGAGTTTCTGCTGGTACTTGCAGGCGTACAGCTGCATTTTCTGTCACCTTGCGATCGCGGCAATGGCCATCGTAGATACCGCCCAGCGCAGTTATACGCTGGCGCGGACAGTCGCAGTTATAGGCTACACCAGAGCTTTTAAGGTTTTCGATGGCGTCGCGATAGGCCTCTGTTCTGCTGCTCTGATAGAGCAGTTCACCATCCCAGACCAGACCGTGGTCGGTAAGCTGTTGCAAAATAGTAGTAGTGGCGCCAGAAACTTCACGTGGGGGGTCAATATCTTCGACTCTTACCAGCCAGCGACCGGAATGGTAGCGGGCATCGACAAAGCTAGCGAGGCCACAGACCAGCGAGCCAAAGTGCAGTGGCCCGGTCGGCGAAGGGGCAAACCGTCCAATATACGCTTCTACTCTCATAGGCTGCTTAAACTGTGCTTTCGCGAGATGCTTGCCGCTGATAAAAAATAACCTCGCTTTACACGAGGTTATTTAATTAGCCGCCAGTGATCTGCTTTTCTTTGATTTCGTCGAGGGTTTTACAGTCGACACAGAGATCAGCTGTAGGACGAGCTTCCAGACGGCGAATACCGATATCAACACCGCATTGGTCACAGAATCCGTAATCGTCTTCTTCAACGCGAACCAGTGTCTTATCAATTTTCTTGATCAGCTTGCGCTCACGGTCACGGGTGCGCAGTTCGAGACTAAACTCTTCTTCCTGAGTGGCGCGGTCGGCCGGATCGGGGAAGTTAGCTGCTTCATCTTTCATATGAGTCACGGTGCGATCCACTTCTTCCATCAACTCACGACGCCAGGCCTGGAGAATCTGTTTAAAGTGCTCGCGCTGCTTTTCATTCATGTACTCTTCACTTTTCTTTGGCTCATATGGGCTAAGACCGTGAAGGGTTTGTGCAGTGCCTTTAGAGGCTGTTGCTGCAGGTTTTGCTTTTGTTTTTGCTGTTGCCATTCCTAAAATCCACAGTTAGTTGTGAGCTCAGAATACAGGACGTGCGTTTATAGAGATTTTGGAGCAATTATTCAAGAGAAATTTACATACTGAGGTTATAAACTTACTCTTCTTCAATAATCGCTAACTGAATTTAGCCCTGAAACTAGTGATTATTTGGCTCATTGTATTTTTATTCGCGCACAAATTTTTATATCTCTAATTCATAACATAAACTATTAATATTGCCACCTAAAGACTGAAAATATATTGATGAAAAAAGATCTATCGCTGTTGCCAGCAACTTTTATTAAACGCTACAAGCGCTTTTTTACTGATATCCGCACAGCGCAGGGCGAGCTGTTAACTGTGCATTGCCCAAATACCGGATCGATGAAAAATTGTCAGGTGGAAAATGCCCCCTGCTGGTATTCGCTGTCGGATAATCCGAAGCGCAAATTGCCTGGAACACTGGAAATTGTCACCACCTCATTTGGCAATCTGGCCGGGGTAAATACCGCCAGACCCAACCATATAGTTCGCCGGGCAATTGAAGAGAAGCTTATTCCCGAACTGAGCGATTACCAGACCATTCGCAGTGAGGTGCGCTACGGAGAAGAAAAAAGCCGTATCGATATTTTGCTTGAAGGAGGGCAGGAGGGGCAGGACGGGCAGAGAGACCAGTGCTATATCGAAGTAAAGAATGTCACCCTGGACTGCGGTGATGGCCATGCACAGTTCCCGGACGCCGTGACATCAAGGGGTGCAAAGCACCTGCGTGAGCTAATGGCCATGGTGGCCCAGGGCCACCGCGCGGTGCTATTTTTTTGCGTGCAGTTAACTGGCGTCGAGAGTATGTCGATAGCCGCAGATATAGATCCCCTCTATGCAGAGACCCTGTCTGCGGCCATAGATGCCGGTGTTGAAGTACTGGTGTGGCAGGCAGATCTTAGCGACCAGGATATTCGTCTACAGCGGCCGCTGCCGCTGATTCTTTAAGAGGGCTCTTTATCTAGAGCTCTTTATCTAGAGCTCTTTAACTAAAGATCGCGCAGCGCCGCGGCACGCAGATTGACCAGCGGAGCTGGTAGAGGCTGATTGGCGGCGATAAAGTATTGATCACCGTCGCGCTTCAGGCTCACCGGCGATAGCTGGTCACCGACACAGGGCCCGCCAACGCACTCACCATCATCGACCTTAAACAGCGCGCCGTGAGAGGAGCACTGTAAAAAAACACCATCCAGATCGAGAAATTTCTCCGGCATCCAGTTTAGCGGTATCCCCATATGCGGACAGCTGTTCCAGTAGGCGTACAGCTGGTTGTCCTGACGGATAGCAAACAGCTTGCGCTCTTCAATCGTCAGCTCAATAGACTGCATCTCTTCGAGATCGCTGAGTAGGCAGAGGAAAAAATCATTTTCAATCACAGTCTTTACTGCTTGCGGATTACTGTCCAAAACGCAGCGCCTCAATTCGCTCTTCCAGTGGTGGATGAGTCATAAACAATTTTGACGTGCGCTGCTTCCAGCCAGAGGAGATACCAAAGGCAGTCAGAGTGTCGGGCATTTGATTTTCCATCTGTGCTTGAGTCTCCGCCTGAAGCTTGCGCAAGGCATTGATCATCGAGGTGCGGCCGGCCAGAGATGCACCGGCGGCATCGGCGCGGAATTCACGCTTGCGCGAGAACCACATAACGATTGTCGAGGCGAGAATGCCGAGGAATATTTCCGCAACGATGGTGGTAATCCAATAGCCAAGTCCTAGTCCACGCTGATTTTTCAATACCACGCGATCGACAAAGAAGCCGATCAGTCGCGCAAAGAACATCACAAAGGTATTTACCACGCCCTGCACCAGACTCAGGGTGATCATATCGCCATTGGCAACATGGCCGATTTCATGGGCCAGAACCGCACGTATCTCATCGCGATCAAAGCGCTGCAAAAGGCCGGCACTCACTGCGACTAGAGCATTATTTCGATTCCAGCCAGTGGCAAAAGCATTGGATTGTTGAGCGGGGAAAATACCTACCTCAGGCATACCTATATTGGCTTTTTTAGCCAGCTCGGCAACCGTAGACATCAACCAACGCTCATTTTCATTTTGCGGCTGATCGATAATTTTCGTACCGCTCGATCTCTTGGCCATAAACTTTGATAGCAGTAGCGAGATAAACGAACCGGCAAAACCAAACACTGCGCAGAACAACAGCAGAGATTGCAGGTTAAGGTCGACGCCATTCTCGGCGAGAATACCGCTAAAACCGAGCAGACTCAGTGAAACACTGGCGACAAAAATAATCGCCAAATTTGTTAATAGAAATAAACCAATTCTTAACACTTGATTTTCCTCTTAGCTGATAGAGAGCGGCAAAAATAGTCATGCCTGAAATTTGAATTCTACAGTTAATAATGCGGTCGAGCGCGCATATTTCAATGCTAGGCACAAGTTTATGTTATCCCTATTAATCGGCGTACTATCCTTGGAAGATAAATCAGCCTTTACTTATAGGCTGTAGCGCAGGTATAACATCGCTATGCAAAACAACCCTGTTAAATTTCAAATCGATGATAGCAGTCTGACTGGTTCTTCCGAGAACCATCTGTCAGCTTGGTCTGCGGACGCTGTGAATATCGGCAGCAGTCACAACTCGTCGATTCCCAGTGGCTCTTACCTGATTCATCCCGAAGTGGCGGCGTCACTGACAGAGTTGCGTCAACTTGCCGCTGAGCAGGGTTTTGATCTGCGACTGTGCAGCAGTTTTCGCAGCTTTGATCGACAGTTAATTATCTGGAATGAAAAGGTTAGCGGTCAGCGTGCGGTCTACGATAACAGCGGCGCCAAAGTGGATATGGCGGCGCTGAGTGAATGGCAACAGGTGCAGGCGATTATGCGCTGGTCGGCCCTGCCGGGGGCATCGCGACATCATTGGGGAACAGATTTTGATATTTATGATGCCGCCGCTATCGACGAGAATTATCAGCTGCAGCTGTCGCCTCAAGAGGTTGAAGGTGAGGGTGTATTTGCGCCATTTCACAACTGGTTGGATACAGTTATCGGTGAAGGTGCTGGCCACAGCAGTTTTTATCGACCCTATGCCGAAGATTCCGGCGGTATTGCTCCCGAGCGCTGGCATATCAGTTATCGACCTGTAGCAGAGCAGTTTGCGGCTCGTTTAACGCAGCAGGTAATAAAAGACCGTCTGCTCAGTACCGAGATAGCTTTAAAAGGTACAGTGCTGCAAAATCTCGATAAGATTTACCCGCGTTATATACACTTGCCTGAATAAGGCATCGGACAGGAACAGCTAGACATGGTTTTGAAAAGCTCGGAATTGAAAAGCTCGGAATTGAAAGGCACTGAATTAAAAGACCCGCTGTGGGATGAAATTTGCACCGAGGCTCATCAAGCGATGGCTCAGGAGCCGGTGATGGCCGAATTCTTTAATGCCGCTATTCTCGATCACACCAGCCTTGAGCAGGCGCTGTGCTTTAACCTCTCCCAGCAGATGGGTAGTGCCGTGGTCTCGGCGCAGGTGGTCAGCGATGTGATCGCCGAAGCCATGCAGCAGGATCCCTCAATTGGCGAGCGCACTCGCCGCGATATCAATGCCTGCTTTGATCGCGATCCCGCCTGTGAAACCCATTTTATGCCTATACTTTATTTTAAGGGCTTTCAGGCATTGCAGCTGCAGCGAGTTGCCCACTGGCTGTGGTCTCAGGGGCGCAATATTCTCGCGCTGTTCTTTCAAAGCCAGATATCAGAAGTATTTGCCGTCGATATTCACCCGGGGGCCAAGCTGGGTTCCGGCATTATGATTGACCATGCCACCGGACTGGTGATCGGCGAAACTGCAGTGGTCGGTGACAATGTTTCCATACTGCATTCAGTGACCTTGGGTGGCAGTGGCTGTGCCAGTGGCAGTCGACATCCAACCATTGGCAACGGCGTGCTAATTTCCGCCGGGGCAAAAATTTTAGGCAATATCTCGGTTGGCGATGGCGTAAAAATAGGCGCTGGCAGTCTGGTGCTGGAATCAGTGCCTGAACATGTCACGGTTGCCGGTGTACCGGCAAAGGTTGTAGGCACGCCTCGCGAGGCACAGCCGGCGCTTGAGATGGACCAGAACCTCAGCGATAAGGCTGGTATTTAATCTGCTTACAGGGCGCATAAGATTATGGCTAAAGATGGATTGTCCGGATTGCTCTACCGACGCTTAGTTGGCGCAACATTAAATTCTGGGCGCGGTCTGCGGCAGGCTATTCTGACCGAGGAGGCCTTTCAGGTTTACCTGTTTCTCTCGGTTTTATTGGTGCCGCTGGCATTTTTTATTGCCACTGACTATGTGCAACTGATATTGATGTTCGTCACCATTTTTCTGGTGCTGATTACAGAATTGCTAAACACCGCTGTCGAGGCTGTGGTGGATCGTGTGGGGCTGGAGATGCATGAATTATCCGGCCGCGCCAAAGATATGGGTTCAGCGGCTGTCTCGCTGTCGATAATACTGTTCTTCGTGGTTTGGGGGACGGTTGTGGCGGTAAATTTTTATCCGTCCTAAAAATGCATAGGCGGTAAATGGAATAGTAAAGGTAGAAGGAACAGGCGACTGGGAGGTTGCGTTATGGCGAACCAAGGAAATGATCAAGATAATACTGATGCTAAATTCGATATTTTATTTCGCGGTGATATAGCCGCGGGCAATAGTATTGATCAGGTAAAAGCGCGTGTCGCCGAGAGTTTTAAACTCGATGAAGCCGCCGTAAAGCAGCTGTTTTCAGGGGCGGTTGTCAGCCTTAAGCGCAATATTGATAGAGCCACTGCAGAGCGTATTTACCAGCGACTTTCCGATGCTGGTGCGCTGGCTAATATAGTTCCTAGTAATAAGGTGGCTGGTAATGCAGAGCCTAGTAATACAGCGCCTCTTGATAAAGTGCTTAGCAATTCAACTGCAAACACAGCCTCATCAAACCAGTCTGAACCGGATAATCATTCTAACGACAAAGCTTTTACCCTGGCCCCTCTAGGCAGCGATGTTTTAGAAGGTGCGGATAAGCCGGCGCAAGAAAAAGATCAGCAGTCGATTTCCGTCGATCATCTGGGTTTAGAGCCGGTAGGCAGTAATATTATCGAAGACAGCGAAGGCGAGACGATCGAACCAGTTATTGTCGACACATCTCATTTAACTCTTCATTTACCTCTGGAATAAAAGCGCGGTTAGAAACAGATACTGGCCAGATGCTGAATCTGTTTTTCCAGTAACAGCTGTCGCCCCTCGGGGAAACCCTGCAACAGATAGCAGTCCTCAGAAAACGGCAGAAAGCGCGCAATAGAAGATAGCTGTTCAATATCATACTCTTTTGACTGCATACCAATCGAACCCTCTTCCAGCTGTTCAGCCAGCAGAGAAGCCTGACCTTTTAAACGATCCAGCCCCTCGTGGTATTGGAATAGCGGTGCCGCTGGCAAATTATCACTGCACAGGGTCCAGGCGATATCCAGATCAATACCCAACTGCTCGGAGAGCTGTTTAAGCAACTGTTGCAGAGAATAGACCGCCATCAGGCAGACCAGCAGATGCTGCTTGGAAAGCTGAGTGGAGCGTATATAGAAATTAATACAGCCATTGCCGCCCTCAATACGCTTGCCGCCATAGAGCTCCAGAGTGCGCAATGTGCAGTAATCAATTTTCTCCAACAGCAGAGTCATATTTTGACGATTGAGCTGGCTGTCGAGACGCTGACGATTTTTAATTGTCAGGGTAACCAGCGTGCAATAGTAGTTAGTCTCTGGCAGCTCTTCATTATTACCTTTGGCGAGCAGCGGTTGCAGTCTGGTTTCCAGAGCGACAACTTCATCGACAATATTGTCCGAGCCACCCGGCAGACGTTTGGTCAGTAGGCGAAGGCGTCGCGAAAGCTGCTCGGCAAATTTGAAGGCAATATAGGTGCAGGCCGCACTAAACAGAGCCCAGAGCAGCAGCCAATTTCTCACCACCTGACTGAAACGCTGTTTTATTGGTTGGCTATTAATGGTTAAACGAACCTTGCCGGCTAGAGTATCTTGAAAAACAATATCGCGGCTAAAGCTATTGGCGATAACCTTTTCGAGCGCAGACTTTTTGCTCTGGGCAACAAGCTGGCCCTCAACATCTTCGACACTGGCACTGATAATAGAGGGGTCTTTAGTTACTTTTTGCAGCGCCACCTGAATACTGATGTTGTCATTATTAAACAGTGGGGCGCGAACCAGCTCGACTAACTGAGCAATAGTCAGCTCGCCTTTTTCCTGCAGGGTTTGTTTGCTAACGCTAGCGGCGTGACTGTAGAGAACAATCCAGCTGAATAGGCCGAAGATTAGACAGGCAGACAATACAATAGCGGGTAATTTGTTAGCCATGGAATATTGGCGATGCATCCCGAAGTCCTTAAATATTGCCTGATTGAAATTTAATTGGACAGTATTCTATCCTATTCCCACAGCTTTTATATAATAGCGCTCTTAAAATTACTTTGGCTGGATTCTGTGAAAGATATATTACTGATAAACGTGTCGGGACAAGATAAACCTGGTGTCACCAGTGTGGTTACCGGCGTGCTCTCGCGCTTTGATGTCACCGTGCTCGATATAGGCCAGGCAGTGATCCACGATCAGCTTAATTTGGGCATTCTCGCCGCTGTGCCGCAGAGCGATGATTCCGAGACCATGATTAATGATATCCAGTCGAATCTGATTGAGTTGGATATGCAGGCGCAATTTTTGCCAATCTCCGACGAGCGTTATCAGAGCTGGGTCGAGCAGCAGGGCAAGTCGCGCTATATAGTGACCTTGCTAGCGCGCAAGATTAACTCCGAACATCTCGCCGCCGTGACCACAGTCACCAGTGATTTTGGGCTGAATATCGACAAAATTGTTCGGCTCTCCGGGCGGATTAAACTGGATGAGACCGAGAAGCTCGGCCGTGCCTGTGTGGAATTTTCCGTCCGCGGGGAACCTGAAAATGCCCTACAACTGAAAAATGCACTTCTTGAGCTATCCAGCAAATACGATATTGATGTCGCCTATCAAGAAGACAGTATCTTTAGACGCAACCGTCGACTGGTGGTGTTTGATATGGACTCGACGCTTATTGATGCTGAAGTTATTGATGAGCTGGCTATTGAGGCCGGTGTTGGCGAACAGGTAGCCGCGATTACCGAAGCGGCCATGCAGGGTGAGATAGACTTTAAACAGAGCTTTACCCAGCGCATGGCTTTGCTAAAGGGTCTTGATGTGTCGGTGCTGCAATCGGTGGCTGAGCGTTTAAGATTAAACGAAGGGGCGGAGCATCTAATCTCCACCTTGAAAAAGCTTGGCTATAAAACTGCTATTGTCTCTGGTGGCTTTACCTTCTTTGGTGAATATCTGCAGCAGCGTCTGGGGGTGGACTATGTCTATGCCAACCAGCTGGATATTAAAGATGGTCTGGTTACTGGGCAGGTGTCTGGCGATATTATCGATGGTCAGCGTAAAGCTGAATTGTTACGTGAGATTGCTGATAAAGAGGGTCTTAAGTTGCAGCAGGTGATCGCTGTGGGGGATGGTGCCAATGATCTTCCAATGTTGGGAATTGCCGGTCTTGGCATTGCCTTTCGTGCTAAGCCGCTGGTTAAGGCATCTGCTGAGCAGTCGATTTCTAATCTGGGTCTGGATGGGATTCTTTATCTGTTGGGGTACAGTGATAAGGATACGTTGATATTGGATTAGTTTTTTGAAGCGGCTTAAATAATTTTGAGCCGCTCTTAAGGCCCCTCAGAAAAATCATAATCCATCTCAAACCCCGGCTCCTTAATATAGTGCCCCTGAATATACTGCACACCCTGCTGCCACAGTGTAGGAATAATGGTCGCCTTCTCCACAAAGGGCACAATCACATCCACCCCAGTGCCAGTCATGCCGCCCATTAACTTTTGAAACTCCGCTTTACCCGCTTCATTTTTCTCAAGCTTTTCGACAATTAACCGATCGACTTTTACAAAATCAGCGGCAACTCTCTGCAGTGTTTTTAGTGGATTAATCGCCAACCCAAAGTTGGTAATACTGACCTGACCCTTGGACTTTTTCATCTGTTCACAAATTGCCGCGGCCTGTTTTAAGAAGCGTACCGCATCGATTTCACGGAACTGGAAAATAAGCGAATTGGCCGGCAGTTTTGATGCCTCTAATATCTTGGCTAGCCAGGGTAAAAATTCCTGGTCAGAAAATGACTGGGCACTAATATTAATAAATAACTGTGTCTCTGGATTGGTGTTTAATTTTTCAGTTAATGATTGCAGAGCCTGGGTAATAACCCATTGGTCAACCTCTGCGGCTATATCGGATTTAAATAGATTATTGATAAAGTCATCGGGAATGTCGTCGCTGGAAACCTCTTTGCTAACCCCGAGAATAACCTCGTAATACTCTTTGCCACTGCCGCCATCAATCAGGGCGACTATCGGCTGATAGCGAATCGAAAAGGCGTTTTCGCCAAGTAACCGTTTGGCGGTAATTGCCACGGCTTCGGTTTTTGAGACCTCATCGGAATGGATATCGGGGATATAGAGTTTTACGCCATTGCCCACTTCAGATTTATTTCTCAGCTGATCTATAGCTTCCTGACTGCGCTCCAGTGCGCGCTCTACGGAGGGGACATTTTCATTGAGTAAGGTGATACCGATCGAGGTGGTTAGAGAGAAACTTTCATTATCTATATCAAAAACTTCATTGCCGATCTGGTGGGTAATATTATTGGCTAGCTCAAGCACTTTTTCTTCGGTGGTCTCGGGTAGCACTATGGCAAAACAGTTTTCGGAAATACGCCCGCAATCCAGATTGTGATCAAATATCTGCACTATAAACATCACCAGTGAGTGGGCGATTTTTTCGGCTTTGGCGATGCCGAGATCTTCCTTTAGCTGGTTAAAGCGATCCACCTGAATATTGAGCAGCATACAGTCCTGACCGCTCTGTACCGAGCGGCTGATTCCGCGGCTGATAAGGTCGTAAACCAGGTGCGGTTGAATAGCGCTGTACTCGGCGCTCTGCTGGACGTCACTGTGGGTTATAGAGGCATCAAACTGTTTGTCTTTATTGATGGTAAATTGCAGTGCCGGCTCACTTTGATACTGAATCTGATGAATCTCTAAAAATGAGTCGCTTTCGTTATCTTCCGAGTCCAGAGTTTTGACCATGGCTTCGAAGGGCATAATTTCGTGGTTGCTCTCAAGGGGCACCATATAGGCTTTAAGTTTTGCGCGATCTTTGCTGGCGATATTGTCGATAACCGGCAGGCAGAGCATCTCTTCGGGTTCGGAAAAGCCAAAGATGCTCGCGCAGGCATCATTGGCGTAAACGTAGGTTCCCTCTTGAATAATGGCGATGGGGAAACGCGAGATATTCATTAGATGCTGTGAGCGTTTTTCGGCAACCGAAAGTTTGCGCTCCCATTCCCGAGATTGGCGGCGTTCATAAACTGCTTTTATCGACCGCTCTACTACTTTAATAAGGTGTTGGTCCTGGTCTTCAACAACTACATCGACGGCGCCGAGTCGCAGCCCTTCGATAACCGCCTTGGGGTCATATTCGGTGCTGATTAAAATAACCGGCACATCGCGCTCGGCGCGCCGGATACGCTGGAAAATATTCTGCGCGGGAATTTTTGTGAAGTTCTGGGCGGCGATCAGTAGATCCCAGTTGCGCATGGAAATAAATTTCTGCAGTTCTTCTTCAGTGCTGGCGAGTTTGGCATCCACTTTAAAATCGGCGCTGCGCAGAATGCTGATAAAGCGGTTTGCTTCATCGTTGGATTTATCCACTATAAGAATATGCAGTGGTTCGTTGCTGTGCATAAATTTTCCGTCCCTGGATTGTTAGTGCGAGTTATGGGTTAACAAAAGCTGATTTTAAAGTGCGATAGATGCTCGGTGGTTTCAATCTCTTCACCGAGTATTGCCGCTGTTTGTCGCTGCGGAGTCAGCAGGTAGATTTTGCTGCCTTTGGTGTAGCGCAGTGGCGGGCAGAGCAGGGTGACTTCGTCGCTGAGATCTTTCTTTTTCGAGAGCAGTATCGCCTGCATAAATTGCCGTTCAGTCTGCTGCTCTCTGGGGTTGCCACGGATTGCTGCGGGGGTGCAGTTGCGCGCTGGGAACTGCAGGCCGCAGACTGTATTTAGGGATGGCGAGATATGTTTCCAGCGAATAATGCCGGCCACCCATTTGGCGCTGCCTTTGGTGCGAATGGCAATCGGTTCGCCGGGCTGCAGTTCGTTTCTATCATCGACCAGTTCTATGCAGGCGCCATTTAGGCTGATATCGGTGCGCAGGCCACGCATCAGCTTTAATTTGGTTTTATTGCTGCGCGCTGGTGTGTAGAGCACCGGGTCGCCGGGATGGCTGTCGATAGGTTCAAAAGTGGTGCCCCAGGCATCGTCGGTTCTATTTACTCCCCTGACACCTGGATCTGGTATCGAGGGTTTTTGTCCGCAGAGCAGCAGGAAATTTTCAAACGAGTCGGTTCTCGACAGCATGCAGATAATTGAGGTAAAGCCGCGGGTGATTGTGACCTCGGCATGATCCCTAATATGGGTTTCCTGACGTTTTATTTTTGATCCCCACTGGCGCACCAGATCTTTGATCACCCGCCGGGAAATGCGATCGGAAAATAAGCTGTCGTTATTTTCAACCAGAATGTTGTTTAGAAATTTGACCAGATTAAAGGTATCCAAAATCATATTGCCCGGTTGCTGCTCAATTTCATCGGCATAGACAGCGCCGCGATTGCTGGACGGGTCTATGGCAAACAGTCCGCCCTTATTGCCTCTCTGCAGTTCGGCCAGCGAGGACCAAAAATCCAGCTCGGTGTAGACAAAGCGCAACTCATAATTGGAAAAGTGGTTGGGTCGCGTGCAGTTAAACAGCAACAGCTTTAAATAGACTTTATTGATCGAGGTGTTAATGCCCATTGGATTGGGGATATCCAGATCAGCTATATCCAGCTGTCTGGCCAATAGATGCAGTGCGTGCAGTTCACGCCAAAAATAGCTTGGCTGCTGCAGGTAATGACTAAGGCTGTTGAGCTGGATTTTGGCGAGTATATTGCAGGCGTTGAGAATGCTTTTGGCGAGCGCGGAAATATTGCTGTGGCTGGTGACATCGGGCTGCTTGCCGAGTTGGTAGATCACCAGTTTATAGCCTTCGTAGACCTGGCGGATCAGTGCCTGGCCAAGGGAGATTGCCTTGGCGGTATCTTGATTGAGCTGGGATTGCAGCAGGCATTCTGTAGACCTGATCACTGTGGGTGTCAGGCTGTCGAGAATATCCATCTTGGTGCTGGGGTCCATATCGAGTTTTATTGCTATAGGTAAGGCCCGATATAGCTCTATTGAATTATTGGCAAAGCTGGTCGCGGATAGACTGCCAATCCACTGCTCGGTGGATGCTTTATCTCGCAGGGTAAAGTTGGCATCGCTTAGAAGCTGGTCGGCAATACTGGGTTTGATGATGTCCAGTAGGGCGGAGATATTATCCAGTGATACAGAAGTCATAAATTTTATTTGCAAGGCATTCCGATTGTGTCGCCACTGGGATTCGCTGAGAGGGGCTGATACCCGGGGCGAGTGACTAAGTTAGTTTCCTCTCTCCGTACTTTTTTAAGTGTAGTCAACTTTCCCGGTTAAGCTGCTCAATTCAACAATTTGCCAATCAATAAGACAAACTGCTCAAATCGGTGAGTAGTTCGGGTATCATATCCGCCTTTTTAGATAATCGAGATAAGAGACCAATGGCTAATTATTCTACCAATGAATTCCGTCCCGGATTAAAAGTGATGCTTGACGGTGACCCCTGTTCAATTTTGGAAAATGAGCTTGTGAAACCCGGTAAGGGGCAGGCGTTTAATCGCGTCAAACTGCGCAATTTGAAAACGGCACGGGTTTTAGAGAAGACCTTTAAATCTGGCGAGTCTGTCGAAGCTGCTGATGTGATGGATGCTGATATGCAGTATCTTTACAACGATGGCGATTTCTGGTGCTTTATGGAGCCGGACACCTTTGAGCAGCATCAGGCAACTGAGAATGCGGTTGGTGATGCGCTGCAGTGGTTGAGTGAGCAGGATATATGTGTGGTGACTCTGTACAACGGTGCACCGCTTTCGGTAACCCCGCCCAACCACGTTGAGTTGGAAATTGTTGAAACCGATCCCGGTCTGCGCGGCGACACTGCTCAGGGCGGCAATAAGCCAGCCAAGTTGAGCACTGGTGCTGTGGTTAAGGTGCCGCTGTTTCTCGATCAGGGCGAAGTTGTTCGTGTCGATACGCGCACTGGCGAATATCAGGGTCGCGTTAGCAGTAAATAACCCCTGTAAATAAAGGCGGATTGCGCTGATGACATATTGGCAGCCCGGTATTAGTCTCGAAAGACTGCGTCAACGCAGTCTGGTTTTGGCTGAGCTGCGCGGTTTTTTCCAGCAGCGCAACTTGCTTGAAGTCGATGTGCCGGTGTTGGCGACAACATCGGTTACTGACCGAAATATAGAAAGTATCGCTACTCTTCCCAGTGGCTCTAGTCTGAGCGGCTCGGATATAACGGGTTACCTGCAAACCTCTCCTGAATATTTTATGAAACGGCTGCTCGCCGCGGGTAGTGGCGATATCTTCTGTCTGGGAAAAGCGTTTCGCAGTGGCGAGGCGGGTGTCCGCCACAATCCGGAATTTACCCTGCTTGAATGGTATCGCTGTGGTTGGGATGAACATCAGTTGATGGCTGAGTTGGGCGAGCTGATTGAAACGCTGCTGCCCACTATCGCGATTACTAAATGCAGCTATGCCGAGCTGTTTTCCAAGTACTTCAATATTGACCCCCATCAAGCAGAGCTGAGCAGTCTGCAAAAGCTCGCCGTCGAGGCGGGCTCGAGTGCCTGGTCTGATGATAGTCGCGCCAATTGTCTGGATCTGTTGTTTAGCGTTGTTATTGAACCTCAACTCGCCGATGGTCTGGTGCTAGTCTATGACTATCCGGCCTGTCAGGCGGCTCTGGCAAGCTGTCACAGCGATGCTCAGGGGCGCAGGGTCAGTCGTCGTTTTGAGGCTTTTCTAAATCGTGTTGAGTTGGCTAATGGCTACTTTGAATTAACTGATAGGGCAGAGCAGGAAAGTCGTTTTGCTGAGGATCAGAAGGCGCGAGAAATAGCTGGTAAGCCTGCAGTGGCTATAGATCAGCATCTGCTAGCGGCTCTTGAGTCGGGATTACCGGTTTGCTCTGGTGTTGCACTGGGGGTGGATAGACTATTGATGCAGCTTGAAGGTGCAGAGTCTATTGATCAGGTGATGCCCTTTAGTTGGGATCGCTGTTAGGCGCTCTCTAATCACACTTAAAATAATGATCCATAGTTCGAGATGGCTCGATGCTTCTGGCATCGCCAATTACCGAGGCGGGAACG
>Ga0257120_1001383_pt1 | contig 16079 bp, 16 predicted proteins | sample SI106_10metaG_FD_190153 | JGI IMG/M metagenome (GOLD analysis project Ga0257120, IMG submission 190153) | Marine microbial communities from Saanich Inlet, British Columbia, Canada - SI106_10 | ecosystem: Environmental > Aquatic > Marine > Inlet | place: Canada: British Columbia | collected... | reverse complement strand
TTTAAAAAGTTTGAGATTTACATCCTCGAGGGCATTTTCTCCATGAGTAATTGTGCCACCAATGTCCAACACATCATATGATTCTACTATGTTTTCACTTTCTTCCTGAGAAAAAGAAACACCTGAGCAAAGTATGCATGTTGTAAGTAGTAAGGTTGTCAGGATTCTATTCATGGCTGAGTATTTGTTTTAGCAGCAACTAAAATCAACAAAAAATCAATAAGCAAGTTAAATACGCCCTAATTGTAACAGTATTTCTATTGTTAGTTCAATGGATTGTGTTTTTCATTGACCAGGGAACAGCCCTTGATTTAAGGAGCTTTGGGCTTCGCCCAAGAACAATTGAGGGGCTTATAGGTATTTTGACCTATCCACTTTTACATTCTGGATGGGAACACATCACAAATAACTCGGTTACCGCTTTCGTCTTACTTTTTGGCATGTTTTCTTTCTATGGTAGGTTAGGATGGCAGGTATTGGCCTGGAGCTGGATAATGAGCGGTTTATGGATGTGGATTGCGGCCAGAGATGGCAATCACATTGGTTTTAGTGGAGTTATATATGCACTGGCATCATTTATCTTCTTTGCTGGAGTCATTCGAAAATACTTTAGGTTAATGGCTTTGTCAGCGGTGGTCGTATTTCTGTATGGGTCAATGGTGTGGGGCATTTTCCCAATGAATCCGCAAATTAGTTGGGAAGGTCACTTGTTCGGAGCCATAGCCGGTATCATTTTAGCGTTTTATTTCAAGCAATCTGGTCCTCAAAGACCAAAATATTCATGGGAGTTAGAGGAAGAGGAAGATGGTCTTGATTTCGAATCTCAATTCATGGAAGAGAATGATGTTGAAAATAAGGACATAAACAAAGAGCCATCAACTAATGCTGATGGCCCCATTCAAATTCAATATGTCTATAAGAAGAAGTCTACTGACTAAGCATTACAGGCATAACCAACATTGTAATCTTCTCGATGTCTTCTTTTTCTGATGGAGATAATATGCCAGCTCTGTTCGGAGCGCTAAGCTCCAACCTTACTTCGTCAGACTCAATGTTATTCAGCATTTCCACTAAAAAACGACTATTAAAACCAATCGTAATGTCCTCGCCTTTGTATTGACAACCCAGTCGCTCGGTTGCTTCATTGCTGAAATCTAGATCTTCTGCAGAAACTTGTATCTCACTTCCCTTGATGCTGAGTCTAACTTGATGAGTGGTTTTGTTTGAGAAGATAGACACACGTCTTACGCTATTCAAGAATTGATCTCGAGCTATCATCATTTCGTTCGGATTTTCCTTTGGAATGACTGCCTCATAATTTGGGTACTTTCCATCAATCAACCTACTAACGAGAGTGAATTGCTCAAAGATGAAAGAAGCATTTGTTTCATTGTACTCAACATCAACTGTTGTATTGAGGCTGACCAATAATGATTTGAGCAAATTCAATGGCTTCTTAGGCATTATGAAATTTGCTGATTTGCTTGATTTGCAATCGCTTCTGTGATACTTTACAAGTTTGTGAGCATCTGTGGCTACGAAGGTAATGCCGTCTTTTTCAAGTCCAAAATAAACACCACTCATTACAGGACGTAACTCATCATTTCCGGTCGCAAAAACAGTTTTATTTATGGCGTTAAAAAGCGTTCCACTGTCTATTTTAAGCTTAGATGATGATTCCAATTCAGGGAGACGAGGAAACTCATCCCCATTGATACCAGCTAATTTATATTTGCCATTGTCAGAACCAATCTCAATACCAAACGCTTTAGCATCGATAGTGAAGGTTAAGGGTTGATCTGCAAATGTTTTAAGCATGTCTAAGAGCAGTTTTGCTGGTACGCAAACCTTCATATCATCATCTGCCTTATCTAAATCTATCTGCGTGATCATCGTGCTTTCAAGGTCGCTGCCAGATACTGTTAGCTTCTTGTCATTGATGTCAAAAAGAAAATAGGAGAGAATGGGTAGATTACTACTCGTGTTTAGAACTCCACTTATGGAGGTGAGCTGCTTTAAAAGTGAAGAGCTAGATACGATAAATTTCATGCGATGAAGTAAAGGTTAATTTCGATTATTTCTGCTTCCCAAGTGAGCAAATATAACCGAATAGCATAGAGATTTTGGAAGGGTTTACCGATAAGAAGCTATTAGTTTTCAACGGGATTCCGAAAGAAATAAACACCCTTCGTAAGTTTATCAAATATGGCATATTGACCCACAAATAAGTCGTTAGAATCAACCCAAACATAAAGACGGTCTTGGTCATATTTGACGGGGTTTCCTTCTAAATCGTAACCATCTCGAATCGGTTTTCTGTAACCGTGAACAATCCTGGAGTCCTTGTCTGTATTGAGTTTAATTGTGAATAAAGGATAACTCTTCTTCACTGAATCAATGAATTCTTCGGTCTTTGTTTCTTCATAACTCTCATAATGGATCATTTTAAAATTGGATAAATAACCGTTAAGAAGCAATGTGTCAAAGGCAGCAGGATTTTCAAAGTTTGGGCCAGTGCTTACCTCAATATTGCCACCCCCATTGTTAATGACTTGAAAGCTGTGGTTTGTTTTTTCGCTGTAGGTAATATTCAAAGAGGCTATGTCTTCAACCTTGTAACCAAATATTTCTCTCGAACGCCATTCAAGAACGTTCGTGAAGAAACGAGGAGTCAAGAAGCCATGAAAACCTTCAATGTGAACGACAAATGGGCGGCTAGAACCTCTCATCATCATATTGGTGCCAGTATGCGACTGGTTGGCTCCACCAACATAATATGACTTGTTAGGCTCGTCAATGTCGGTATAGATTTCTACTATTACATGATGCGCAATCATGTTCTTAAGTGTTGACTGCATAGCCGTTTGGCTAATCGGGGTCTTAACACTCAACCTTTTCATTGTTGTGAGTAGTATTTCAACTGCATCAGGTCGTGCGATATAATCATCATTAATGGACCATGTTTGTCCATCAATTCTTTTGAGATCAACCGTTTCTCCACTTTCATCTTTGAGGATTATTCGATTCACGGATGCTGTATCTGTAAAAGCAAAGTCGCTTAATTCAGTTCTAATTGTACTTCCGTTTTGGTTTTTGTTCATTACGAAAGCCACAATGGTCAAAATGACAACTAAAACAGCACCAATTATCAATCTTTTCATTTCAACTACTTTTCAAATTTGCGCTTGCGCCAGACAAAGAATATCATCCCAATAATGATTACAAAACCAACAGGAACGGATGTGTTTAGAATCTGCCAGTAATATCGTTTCTCATCTATCTTGGATTGGTCTAATAACCTTGTCTTAAATTCCTTTTTTCTGACATTTAAAAGTCCATCATCTTCACAGAGATAATTCACGCAATTGAGAATAAATTCTTTATTGGCGTAGACTTTCTGAGCATAGCGATCAAAACCAAGAGCGTAAAATTTCTCTTCAAGTTTACTCACCGGATTTCGAATAATATCACCGTCACTTACCACAATCATTTTCGTGGGAACACTGCGTTCTTTAAACTGAAGAGATTTATCATTGACGAGCCTTTGAGGTAATCGATTCTTAAAAACGGAAGGGAATTGCCCTTCTAACAATAACGCTGCAGTATGAGGTCCACTATTGAATAGTGCATATTTCGGTGGCTCACGTAGAATGTTGAAGCTAATCCTAGTCGGTGCATTGACCAGCTTTGCCTGGTCACTCGATGTTAAAAGTACCGTTGAGCTTACACTATCCACTTCTATTACTTCTATAGTACTAACAAATTCTGTTTTTATGCGATCCAGATTACTTGATATCGGACTTTCTTCGTTACCGATTAGCAGTGGCTCATAATACCATGGGAACATTTCTTGTCGCGGTTGATTGCCTATGTATCCTGTAACAATAGGTTTGCTAATGCACTGAATATCCAGAATGAGGTCGTTATTGAGCCTTGCGCCATATTTAAATAGTAGATCTTCTAAATTATGCTCAAGCACCAGTCCCATTGTCAGATTGGATGTTTTCAAACTATCCATTCTTGCAAATACAGGATCAATCAGCCACAATACGCGACCGCCCCTCATAATAAACTGGTCGAGGATGAACTTATCCTGTTCTGAAAAAGCACTATCAGGACGTGCTACAATCGCAGCATCAAACCCATTTAAGGCATCAATTTTTTGATCAATTGAAATTCTTTCGACTTCATAGAATTCAGCAATAGCTCTTTGAGCATCAGCAGTTTCGAGTTCAGATAACTCACCGTGACCTTCGATAAATGCAACGAATTTCTTCTCAGGATTGGTTATTTTTTGAATTGCGCTTATAAACTCATATTCCAACTGCTGGATCGATGATGTTATCATTTGCTGTTCCGTGGCACCAGCAGCACTCTTAAGCAATTGAATCGGAGTCTCGCGATCTTTGTAACTAACCACGGCACCAGGAAAAATGATTTGTTCTGATGTTTTGTCACCAGCCTGCATGCGAATATTAGTGTACTGTAAGCCTTGTCGGGTAAGCTCCTTATAAACCTCAACACGTTCATCTTCATCATTGCTTTCAGATGGATTGATAAACTCATATTGCACATTGTCACCCGAATAAGCCCTGAACTCATCTAACAGCTCCTTAGTCGCATTTCTAAGCTCTCTGAACTCTGTTGGTAGATTACCTTCCAGATAGACTCGCACAAAAACAACGTCTTCCAGCGTTTCGACTCTGTTTGTAGTGGATTCACTTAGGGTATATCGCTTTTCCTCTGTTAAGTCGAATCGATGAAAGAAATAGGAGCCAACAATATTTATCAGTACGATTACTATCAGCCAAATTAGGAGAGATCCAAAATCTAACCACTTTTTACTTGCTAAACTATTTGTTGCTTTACCTACCATTTACGGCTTTCAATTCTGGTTTTGGTAAGTAAAATGAAAATTCCAATGAGACTTAGGAAATAGATCAGGTCACGAGTATCGATAACGCCACGACTCATCGACAGATAATGAAAATTGATTCCCAATTGAATAAACAGACCCTCCAAAACCGAGTTACTAAATAATGAGCTAACAGATTCTAATCCGGTAAATAAGAGGAAACTTAAGAATACGGCCAAAATGAATGAAACAATCTGATTGCTAGTCAATGAACTCGCAAGGAGTCCAATGCTAACATAAGCTCCGGCTAAAAGCAGCAACCCAATATAAGAACCCCAAGTACCGCCTGAATCTATGTTGCCTTCAGTAGCACCTAACTGGTGAACTGAATAATAGAATAGTAGAGTAGGGATTAAAGTGATTATAGTCAAGAACCATCCTGCTAAGAACTTAGATAAGATGATTTGCCAATCACTCAGAGGTTTCGTTAGTAAAAGCTCGATGGTGCCTGTCCTGTTTTCTTCCGCAAATAAGCGCATTGTTACTGCAGGGCATAGAAAAAGAAAGACCCAAGGACCTAAAACGAACAACGCATCTAGATTCGCATAGCCACTATTAAGGACATTCATCTCGATAGGGAAAACCCACATAAAGAGACTTACAGCCACTAAAAAAACAGCCATTACCAAATAGCCAATTAATGAGGATAGGAAGTCAAATATTTCTTTTCGTAATAAACTCAGCAAAGCGGCTTTTTTTCGAGACGGCCAAAGATATATGATTAGGTATGCTTTGTTTGTCAAATTGAGTTTTTGGTTGTAAACCATTTGTTGACAACAAAGATTTGAGCAAGTCAGATAAAGTGGACTTCTACGATTGCAGACTCTCAAGAAATAGAAAATGATCATTCAAAAATTCGGTGGAACCTCAGTCGGAAATGCTTCGAGTATGAAGCAGGTGGCAGATTTAGTAAATGATGATTCGGTTAAAATAGTCGTGTTGAGCGCTGTTTTGGGTACCACAAAACGACTAGTAGAAATTACCAAGGCACTATACGAGCAGAATAATCAAAAGGGTCGCAAATAGTGCTGACTTGGTTAGCCAAGTAGTTTACATCAAAAAGGGACAAAAAACCAATTTCATGATTCTTGATGCGGGTATGACTGAATTGATTAGACCTTCTTTATATCAGGCTTATCATAAAATTGAAAACATTTCAATTGAAAACATTTCAATTGTTGAAAAACAAGCTGATGAAATCTATGATGTTGTTGGCCCTATTTGTGAAAGCATTGATTGCTTTGGGAAAGCAGTGAAACTACCTAAATCGAAAAGAGGTCAGTTGATTGTAATAAGATCTGCAGGGGCATATGGCGAGTGTATGGCAAACTCTAACAACATGCGAGAGTTGAATCCACCATTGTTTTACGATTGATTTAAGACCTAAATCACTTTTGGTTTACTGCTAAATAAAATAGACTAATTTTGAGTTTTAATTTTTATTTCATTTAATCTTTTTTCCCGTGAATATTTTTATTGGCAACCTAAACTACAGGTTGGATGTTGAAGCCGTAGAGCAATTATTTGCTGAATACGGTCAAGTTGATTCTGTTAAAATTATCTCTGATAGAGAAACTGGCCGATCAAAAGGTTTTGGTTTTGTCGAGATGCCAAATGATAGCGAAGGCGAAGCTGCAATCGAAGGACTTAATGGCTCAGAAGTAATGGAAAGAGCAATGGTTGTGAACCAGGCTCGTCCAAGAGAGTAAGACTATTATTTTTTTTCTCCCATCTTGATACCAATATTTGGTATTCGGGGTGGGAGTTTTTGTTTTTCAAGAATTCTTTCACCATAGAATCTTTGAAAAGTGACTGGTACCCCAAATTTACGGTCTAGGTTTAAATTCTTTCTCTATCTAGATAGTTCTCAAATTGCAGAAAAGTTATCTGAATACTCGCAGAAGAACGACAGCATCTCCCTTACCAAATCTTATAATCATTTCATCTTAGCTCATGTGAGGGAGTTATGTCATTATTGGTCGCCATTTTCAGATAATAGTGTTGAGCAAGAAAAGGATCCTTCACTCGTACGCTGTCTTATCGGTCCAGCACAAACATTTGGATCATGTTCATGTTTATAAATGGCTTCTTTGGTTTCATCGACTTTGTGGGACTAATTTTAGGTATGTCGCAATGGACGCTAAAAAAAGAGATGTGGGGCTTTTTGTTTTTGCCGCTCGTTTAGGTGGTATGCTAATGATATACTTGGTTTCTGCACAAGGTCGGAAATTGGCAAAGGATGACATGATGGATTTAAAATTACATGTAGATAAGGTATTCCAATGTGATTGCTTCGAACTACACGACCAGTATATGAAATGACAGGATTTCGCTTTACCAAATACAATGAAGATGGAGGTAAAACTCCATTTGAAAATTTGCTCGATATTTTCCTCGAACTATTGACACATACAAGTGGCGATGTGGATGAGGCATTGGATTGGATGAAGGAGCTTGATCAAGAGTATAATTTGACGGATGAGCCATATACTCTTGATGATTTTGTGAATGAATTGAAGCGAAAAGGCTACCTGAAGGAGGATAAGACGAAAGAAGGCGGGATGTCAATAACTGCGAAATCAGAACAAGTCATTCGCCAGCGTTCACTGGAACAAATATTCGGAAAACTGAAAAAAAGCGGGCAAGGGAATCATAGGACCAATAAATCGGGCAGGGGAGATGAAAGAACCTCAGACCTGCGCAGTTATCAATTTGGCGATAGGATAGATCAGATTGCATTTACTGAGAGTATTCAGAAAGCACAGCGTAATCATGGAATTGATGGATTCAGGTTGGATGAAAGCGATCTTGAGTTGTATGAAACTGAACATAAATCGACTACCTCTACAGTACTAATGATAGACATCAGCCACTCTATGATTCTATATGGTGAAGATAGAATAACACCGGCTAAAAAGGTTGCTATGGCTTTGTCTGAGCTCATTTCAAAGAAGTATCCAAAAGATAATTTAGATATTGTTGTTTTTGGAAATGATGCTTGGAAAATAAGTGTGAAAGACTTGCCCTACTTAAAGGTTGGACCATATCATACAAATACGGTCGCTGGACTCGAACTCGCGATGGATATCTTAAGAAGGAGCAAGAGTAGTAATAAGCAGATTTTCATGATTACAGATGGTAAGCCATCATGCTTAAAAATGCAAGATGGAAGCTACTACAAAAACAGTATGGGTTTAGACCCAAAGATTGTGGTTCGTACGCTCAATTTGGCTGCTAAAGCCAGAAAGGCTAAAATTCCAATAACCACGTTTATGATCGCTCAAGATCTTTACTTACAGAAGTTTATTCAAGAATTCACCCAAGCCAATAATGGCCGTGCATTTTACACTAGTCTCAAAGGACTTGGTGATTATATTTTTGAAGACTATGAAGCAAACAGGAGGAAGAGAACCAGATGAGTTTATCTTACGGTTATTTCAAGACCTAGAAGCTGTGCTTTGGCGCTAGCTGTAATCATGTAAGCGCCTTCCCCAACTACATCTGTTTTGGGTAGATATAACTTATCACCACCAACTGTCACGGTCTCTTCAACATAATATTCTGCTCCGTCTTTATCTCTTAGCACAAAAACAAGGCGTTGGTCATTAAAACTCTCAGCACTTTCAGTCATTGACTTTGTATCGTTGTCACCCAATATGTTAGGGACAATGAGTCAACCTTTTTGCAATCGGTCGGCTTTGTAGAAAACAGGCACTGCATGGGTTACAAATATTTTTTCCCTTGTTGGTTTCGTAATGATTTCTATCGAAGGACCAACCTTGCATTGGTGAGAAATCAGATTCAATAAATTCTGCAATTCGCGGAGACACTCCTTCATCAAGGATTTCCTTGAATGACTCGAATTCTTTACCTTCTCGACTACGTTCGAGATTGTAACTTTTTATCTTATCTCTCTCATTCGCACGCCATTGAATATTTACCTTATCCTTGGCAATGTATGCGGTGAAATCGACCATATCATCTCCGTTATATTGCACAGCAAGCAATTTTGGCGCTAGGAGAATAATTAATATGGTTAGAACTTTGTGCTTCACGCTACGAACATGGTACCTTAATTCGATAATTTACTCAGTAAAGCTGCAACATACTAACATCATAATTGTTAAAAAAGACACTTAGCAACATTATTAAGAATGAAACAATCAAAAAAACTAGGTGATTTAAGGTCATTAGGTTATAGCTCGAAAGATGTAAAAACCGAATTAAGAGATAATCTTATTCACTCTAAGAAAACGGGTGTAAATGTCTTTCAAGCACTAGAGGGTTATGATGACACAGTTATTCCAGAGTTAGAAAGAGCAATTCTAGCAAGACATAACATCAATCTTTTAGGGTTGAGAGGTCAAGCAAAAACTACTATTGCCAGAATGCTTGTAAAGCTCCTGGACGAGTATATTCCTGTAATTGAAGGTTCTGAATTAAATGAGGATCCATTTAATCCCATAACCCAAGGTTCAAAACAATTATTGATTGATAAGGGAGATGAGACACCAATAAAGTGGATTGATAGAAATGAAAGGTACACCGAGAAATTGGCAACCCCAGACGTGAGTGTAGCAGATCTTATTGGCGATTTAGATCCCATAAAAGCAGCGAATGAAAAATTGAGTTACAACGATGAAAGGGCGATTCATTACGGGCTGGTACCAAGGGCAAATAGGGGGATTTTTGTAATTAATGAATTACCAGACTTACAACCACGAATTCAAGTTGCCTTGTTCAACATTCTTCAAGAAGGGGATATTCAAATAAGAGGTTTCAAGGTCCGTTTGCCCCTTGACGTGCAATTTGTGTTTACTGCCAATCCCGAAGATTATACCAATAGAGGCTCCATTATTACTCCATTAAAAGACAGAATTCAATCGCAGATAATGACACATTATCCTGCAAGCATTGAGTTGGCGAAGCAGATTACCCGGTCAGAGGCAAAAGTCTCTGAAGAGGCTGGGATAAACATTGAAGTCTCAGAGTTAATTCGAAATTTGATAGAACAAGTTTCCTTTGTCGCAAGGGAAAGTGAATTCGTAGATCAGAAAAGTGGCGTATCGGCCAGGTTAGGTGTCTCTGCTCTCGAATGTCTCGTTGCTAGCGCTGAGCAGCGTATGCTTAAGTCAGTAGACACGAAGACAAAAGCAAGAATCAGTGATTTGTTAAGCATAATTCCTGCCATTACTGGTAAGGTGGAACTAGTATATGAAGGAGAGCAGGAAGGTGCTGTTCAAGTTGCGCATAATTTGATCAGACAGGCAATTAGAAAGGAGTTTTTGAACCATTATCCAAGCCCCGAGAAGTTAACTTCAAAACAAAATGGATCTCCATATACGCCAATTGTTGAGTGGTTTTCGAGAAATGAATTTGACATCAGTCACTGGTTATCGAATGATGATTACAAAAAAACGCTCATTAAAATAAAACCGATTTCAGGTTTCATTGAAACATTTAATCCTGATCTCCCGCTAGAGCATAGGACTTTGCATTCCGAATTTGTTCTACATGCGCTTGCAGAATTCTCGTTAATCTCGAAGAAAGGATTTCAAGGAAGTTTCAATTTCAATGATATGTTGAACTCTATGCTAGGTTAACCCTTTGTGGCGGCCATTTGAAAAGCATTGTATGCATTGATAATGCCTCCTGTAGCTGACAGCTCACCAAATCTCACCTTCTGTTTATTCCCAGGTTTTTTAACTTTTTTCTTCTCGAGAAAAGTTGCTGAATCAAGTAAAATCTGTTTCAACTCAACAGCGCTTAAATCAGGGTGATAGGCCCAAACTAAAGCAGCGACTCCACTTGCCACAGGTGCAGCCATGCTAGTACCGCTAAGTAATTTGTATTCGCTATTGGGAACGGTTGAATAAACATCATGACCAGGAGAAAAAATATCTACCTCTTCTTTTCCATAGTTTGAGAAACTAGCGACCACATCCTTTTTTCTAGATATAGCACTTGCACCTATTGTTAAAAATGTCGCGGCCTTTGCACCATTTCCGATATATGGATTGGGATAATTGGCTACTATATCATTGTTTTCACTGTCATTTCCAGCGGCATGCACAACAAGCACATTATTTTCAGAAGCATACAATAGTGCATTATTGACCAAGGCTTCTTGTGGGCTTAATCCTTTGCCAAAACTCATGTTTATAATATTAGCTCCATTATCCACTGCGTATCTTATAGCATTAGCTATATCTAAATCTCTCTCGTCTCCGTCAGGTACTGCACGAATAGTCATTATTTCAACAACATCTGAAGCAACTCCTCTTGCGCCAATTTCATTATTTCGATCTGCTGCAATGATTCCAGCTACATGCGTTCCGTGCACTGCATCAGGACCTTCATAATGGTTATTTCCATAGTTGGCGTTGTCTGCTGCTCTATCTTCAACTGCAATGAAATCGTAGTTAAGATAGTATCCCTCATATTTCACGGCAGTCTCGCTTATCTCTTTTAAATCTTCTTTTTTTATGCCAAATAGCTTTAAGCGTTTGAGCGCCTTGTGAATTGATTCCATAGGGTTTTCGTCATGTGGAACTTCAAAGGCTTCCTCGAAGGACCATTCAGGATTACCTGTTTTTTCGGTCAAAATGGAATCTATTTTAATGTAAAATTCAGAGAGCTGCTCCATTCCTTTCAAGTCTGAGACATTACTGTTATAGATCTCGGTAGCCCGCTGCATAAAATCATCGGTCATCCAAGGTTTTAAATCTTTCCCTTCTCTTTTTAATGCCTTTCCCTCTCTTAAAACTCTTGTCGCCTCTAAATTCTCAAATTCGATATCTGTACCATCTTTTGTCGCGAGAAAGTTCCAACCGTGAACATCATCGACATAACCATTTTTGTCATCATCTAATCCATTGCCCTCAATCTCATCAGTATTGACCCAAATATGCATCGACAAGTCCTCGTGTTCCCAATCTACACCAGAGTCAATCACAGCTACCACAACTTTCTTCTTTGCCTTTTTGTCCTTGATTAATTCAGAATAAACTCGATTTGCGCTAGTGCCATATATCTTGTCTTGCTTATAATCCAAGTTATGCCAATCCTGTTTGATCTCTTTTGAGACTCCTTTTTTGGATATTGATCGCAAGGGCTGAGCGTTTGAGTAGCTCAGCGATAAAGCAAGAAAGACGAATAGTATGTAGCGCATAATCGAAAATTTGCGCAAAACAAAACATTGATATTGTGTTATTGCTGTTTTTTATGATGAATTAGAAAGAGTTATGTTAAACGGTTACATTCTAATTTGTAATTGCTTAGCCATTATCAAGAGAAAATATGAACTTTGAATGCTGTACGCAATAGTTGACATAGAAACTACTGGAGGCAGCTCTAAATCTCATAAAATAACGGAGATAGCTGTGATAATTCATGACGGTGAAAGGGAGATTTCACGTTATGAAACGCTTGTTAACCCAGAGATGCATATCCCTAGAAATATCACAGCATTGACTGGTATCACTAATGAACTAGTAGAGACAGCTCCAGTTTTCAAAGAGGTTGCTGAAGAATTACACGAGCTATTAAAAGATAAGGTGTTTGTAGCTCATAACGTAAACTTCGATTACGGTTTTATACGTGCGCATTTCGCAGATGTTGGTGTCAAATGGAATCCTAAAAGACTTTGTACCGTGCGTTTATCACGAAAGATAATCCCTGGATTGTATAGCTACAGCCTTGGTAAAATTGCTCAGCAATTGTGTTATCAAATTGAACATCGCCATCGCGCAATGGGTGATTGTGACTTTACTGCGATACTTTTCAAAAAACTTCACGCTGAAGATAGAAACGAACACATCAAATTTGCGCTAAACGCGCGCAGTCGGGAGGCAACATTACCGCCTAACCTTTCGAGAACTATCATGGAAAAGATGCCCGACACGCTCGGAGTTTATCTATTTTATGATGCCTCTGGTAAAGTAATCTATACCGGAAAGGCCAACAATATTAAACATAGAGTCAGTGAGCACTTCAGAGGGAATACCCATACAGGTTATATAAGCAGGTTTGCAGAGAAAATAGTTGATGTGAAGTGGATTGAATGTCCCAATGAACTCATTTCATTATTGGTAGAGGCCAAGGAAATAAAAAAGCACTGGCCACCCTACAACCGATTAATGAAGAGAGTCACACTGAACTGGGGTGTGTTTTCTTACCGCGATCAAAATGACTATGCGCGATTTTCTATCGGAAGAGTGGGTAAATGGGCAAAACCGATTGTCTCTTTTCGCAGTCAATTTGAAGCTCGGCAAATAATTATGAAATTAAGAGACGAGTTTCAATTATGCGCCAGATATTGCGATCTACAAGAACAATCAGGCGAGTGTGCGGAAGACGTACATGGCACTTGCAATAAGGCGTGCGTTCAGTCCGAGGCACCAGATATTTATAACAAGCGACACGCCTTGGCGATTGAACACCTGACAAAGAGTGATGGCACGCTAATCATTCGTGATGCAGGGTTTACTCCAGATGAGGAGACTTTAGTACTAGTTGAAAATGGCAGATACAAAGGACATGGTGTTATTCCAAAGTCGCTGCAAGTTGATGGTGTAGAGGATGTTTTAAAATATATTGAAACAGGCTATGATGATCAAGACATCCAGTCCATTATTAGAAGTCATATACATAGAAACAAAAAGGCGCGGGTTACGGTCCTAAGTTGATTTACTTTGGCGTTTATTCTTCAGGATTTAGCAGTCTTTTCAAATAAGTAAACTGATACTGATTATGGGTTGTTTGCAAGGCGTCTGTAATTCGAGACTTCTCCTTTTTAGTAAGGTGCCAGCTCAGACTTATCGGATTTAACTCCGAACGCTCCAAAACCAAGTCTATTATTTCTATGTCATCCTCATACCAATTACCGGCCATTCGTATTTGGTCATCTAACTGATAGTCTTGTACGTTCAATATGGTGTTGTAAAATGTGCCAAAGGGTTGGGTGATAGACTCAAACAGTGACTTCTTTTTATTCGGGTCATCTACCTGTAATTTTTGCTGATCTCTAATCTGAATTATTACTATGCCAGAAGTATTTGAACTCATCCAATCGCGGAATGTTTTGATGTAACGTAATGTACTTGTCATACCGTAATTGTCGCGAATGCCCGCGTCTAATATTTCTATCTCTGGTTTAGTAGGGAGGTTTGCCGAGGGAAACACATACGGAAATGTAGCGCTCATCCGCAATGCGCTCAAAAAACTCAAATTACCTGGGTCATGATTTTTGAAAAACTGTGTGAATTCGATGTTTTCATTGGTTTCTTTTCTCGATCGTATTTCTCCCAAATATGAGATTGGTAAGGGAGAGATCAATAGTTTTCGTCCATCATTACTGATTGTTGGCGACAATAAAAGCATTGGGGTTTTTGCCGATTGCTCTCGCTCAAAATATTGGCTCAAGGTTTTGTTCAACAAACCTCGTGTGTCGGTGCTTAGCTTTTCTTCAAATGACTTGGCTCTGTCACGAGTATATGATTTACCCTGATATTGAAAGGATTTGAAGCGAAAGAATACATCGTTTAAAACTGCCGTTGCCGCCACCGGATTCAGCTTGTCCTTGCTCATGTCGTTGTAGGCATCTTCTAAAGAAATAGGTTTATTGACCGGATTCAGCACTTCGCGCAGATATGAGGCTCCAATCATGCCACCAGAGGAGCCCGAAATGAGCACCAAGTTTTCCCAGAGCTGTCCGTTGGTACTTTCATTGGCGGTAGCCACCGACTTCATGGTCCAAATAGCTGAACGCAATCCTCCACCCGGTACGTTTAAGAAAACCGCCAGAGGTTTTTCTTCTCCCGTTTGTTGTTTCCAATTTTCGAGCCGCTCAATGCCCAAATTCACATCTCTTCTTATTTGGCTAGAATCCAGCTGCATGGAGCTGATCTGATCGATTGAATACTGGGCAGGAACTCTATCATAGTCCAATCCATAAGCTTGGTTTTTATATACGGAGGTGGATTGTGTCGAGAGTAAGTTCAGTGCCACAATGAGGGTTAAAAGCACCAGAGATGTCCATCCTTTAAACCAAGAGTAGAAAGCTGAAACCAACATGATGAACATGGTGAAGAGCAATAGGATAGAGGCTGCAGATGGAATCATGATCCAATCAAAATTGCTTAGAAAACCCAAAATAAAAATGACAACAATTATGGATACCTGAAAAAGAGAGGCATTGATCCTGTTTTGTTGAAATACCTTTTCCAATGTGGACTTAAGATAATGACTGCTATCTCGCGCGATTTTTATTTTGCCGAAGGCGGCTATGTACGTGGCTACTTTCCATTCTTTCTTGTTCTTTCCTTGTATGTGTTCCCATTTTCTTGAATTGCTAAACAAGTCTGATATCGGATTGATAAAGTTCTTATCTACGACAGTGTTCTTGTTTCTGAAAAACATTGCGCTTTTGTTGGTCAGACTGAAGTAAGCAGCTGTCATAAGAATGAACAAGACGTTGCCTGCTAAAAAACCACTCATGTTTTGAATGACCTGGGAAAGTGTTTCTTCTTCATGAATCATTTGAAAACTTGCAGCAGTAAACAAATACGCAACACTAAAAGAGATAGGAATAATGAAGTTGTTTTGACAATACTTAATGAAAGGTCGATTCAGCGTAGCCAAAAATGGAAAGCGAAAACCGTTGACCGTGTAGCTTGAAATATTGAAAGCCATGATAAAGGCTCCCGCACTTAGTCCCACAATGCAATGAGATAAAAAACCGACTTGCCCTAGGTATTCTGGGTAGAGAAATAAATAGGGGACTCCATATTTTAAACCAAAACTCTTGGTGATAATCGCGAAAAGAATGACCCAAAAACCGAGTAAGAGCACGTTCTTTTTGAGATGTACAAAAAGCAATTGAACCGGAAAAAAGTAGATTGCCTTTTCCCAAATCGAAAAGTTTGGAATGTTGTTTTTGGGGGTCATGTACTATATAAACGAAAAGGGCGCTAAGTGTGTTGCCAAAGTAACGCTCCATTTAGTTTTCCAAACTTCTATTTTAAAGCTGCTTGTCAACCAATTCTAGAATTTCATTTTCTAATTTTTCAGCTTTTTCGAGTAGTAAATTTGAGTCAGCTAATACTTTGTCCACAAAATCCGGAGCATCTAAGTCCAAAACATTTATTCGGACATTAAGTCCTGC
>Ga0257120_1001382_pt1 | contig 16096 bp, 10 predicted proteins | sample SI106_10metaG_FD_190153 | JGI IMG/M metagenome (GOLD analysis project Ga0257120, IMG submission 190153) | Marine microbial communities from Saanich Inlet, British Columbia, Canada - SI106_10 | ecosystem: Environmental > Aquatic > Marine > Inlet | place: Canada: British Columbia | collected... | reverse complement strand
ATACCGTGTTATCGTCGAAGTGCGTTGGTTACAAAAGCTAGCACAAACTCCAGGCATTACTGAAGTTGCCCCATTTTCTGATGAAGCCAATGCCTTATTAGATAATATCGCTGCTAATTTCAACGAAGCGGATGCACAGCGCATAAAAGACATTGAAAAGACCACTAATCACGATGTCAAAGCGGTTGAATATTTCTTAAAAGAACAAGTTGCTGATTTACCTGAACTACACGCAGTGAATGAATTTATTCATTTTGCATGTACCTCCGAAGACATCAACAACTTGTCACATGGTTTAATGCTGGCACAAGCACGTGATGACGTGTTGTTACCTTACTTAAACAAGTTGATTAGCGAATTAAAACGCTTAGCCATCGAGTATCGTTCCATTCCAATGATGGCGCGTACTCATGGTCAGCCAGCTTCTCCAACTACTATGGGTAAAGAAATGGCCAACGTGATGATGCGTCTTGTACGTCAACGTGACCAAATCGCCAATGTCGAAATTTTAGGTAAGTTTAACGGTGCTGTTGGTAACTACAATGCTCATTTATCGGCGTATCCAGAAATAGATTGGCATACCCTTTCAGAAGAATTTGTTACTAGCTTAGGTTTAAGCTGGAATGCTTATACTACGCAAATCGAACCGCATGATTATATTGCTGAATTGTTTGATGCGATTGCCCGTTTCAATACTATTTTAATCGATTTTGACCGTGACGTATGGGGTTACATTGCCTTAGGTCACTTCAAACAAAAAACCATTGCGGGTGAAATTGGCTCTTCAACCATGCCACATAAAGTTAATCCGATTGATTTTGAAAACTCAGAAGGTAACTTAGGTATTGCTAATGCCTTATTTGGTCATTTAGCGACAAAACTACCTGTATCTCGCTGGCAGCGTGATTTAACCGATTCGACAGTTCTGCGTAATTTAGGTGTTGGCATCGGGTATTCTTTGATTGCCTATCAAGCAAGCTTAAAAGGGATCAGTAAACTGCAAGTTAACGAAGGCAGCTTACTGGCAGAACTAGATAATAACTGGGAACTGTTAGCTGAGCCTATTCAAACCGTAATGCGTCGTTACGGCATTGAAAAACCTTACGAGAAACTCAAAGAGTTAACTCGTGGTAAAAAAGTCAATGCAGAAGTCATGGCTGAATTTATTAATGGATTAGCATTACCTGATCAAGTCAAAGCGGAACTCAAACTATTGTCACCACAAAACTACATTGGCCAAGCCATTGCCTTTGTGGATCAGTTGTCAGACTAAGTAATATCGGTCATCATCATCTTTTTAATTAAGGATGATGATGACACTTTCTACACCAATCCCCCATATTACTCTGTATGCCAACGTTGCTGTTATCTTCATAGATATAGCTGGTTTTGTGGCACATACAAGCGCATTAACCGATAGCCAACGTGTAGCGATGTTACATAATATTTATGCTATTTTTGATGACATAGCAGCACAACATGATGCCAAAATTATAAAATATTTAGGTGATGGCTGTTTACTGCTCTGTGGACCTTATTTTAGCCAGAATACAACTACATTATCAGAACAGAATTCGACTGCAAATAACGCTATCTCATTAAGCATTGCTCTGCAACAACGTCTCTCCTATCCCACCAAATATGCAATCACTTGCGGAGACATCATGGCTGGGTATATAGGCATCAATCAATCCCAATTCGATATATGGGGTAGGATTGTCGATCACTGTTCTAGAATACTCGGCACAACGCCTAGTAATGCTATCTATGTATGCCATAATACAGCCCAATATCATTCATTACCGATCCAGGTTTCAAAACATCATTTGGAACTAAGAGATTTTGGTGATACCTGCGTGTATCAAATTCATCATTAGGCTATTTATGTATCAACTTTCTGCATTTTCTATCACGTCGTTTTTATCCGAAAACTGGCAACGTCAACCTTGTGTATTAACGAATGTTTTACCTGATTTTGACGATCCGCTAGATGAGCATGATTTAGCCGGCTTAGCGCAAGAAGAAGATATAGATAGTCGCATCATCAGCCATCTTAATGATGTATGGACAGTTACTGAAGGGCCATTTACAGAGTTTGATGATCTATGCCAAGGTGCATGGACGTTAATGGTGCAAGGGGTTGATGCGCATATTGAGGAAGCATCTTTATTAATGAATGCGTTTAATTTTATTCCGCATTGGCGCATGGATGATTTATTAGTCAGTTTTTCACAGCCTGGTGCCGGTGTGGGTGCACATATCGATCAATATGATGTTTTTATTGTCCAAGGCAAAGGTGAGCGTCGCTGGCAAGTTGGCGCAAAACCCAAACACTCTAGCCGTTTTTACCCTCACCCTAAATTACAACAAACCGATGAATTTGAGCCAATCATCGATGTGGTTTTAAATTCTGGTGATGTTTTATATATACCACCGGGTTTTCCACACAAAGGAGAATCCCTCAGTGAATGCCTAAACTATTCAATTGGGTTTAGAGCTCCGGATCAATCTGAGCTTTTCCAAGTCATTGCGGATGACTTGTTAGAAAATGATAAAGTCACGCAACGCTTTAGTGATAGGGACCGAGAAGCCAGTGAGCAGCCTGCTGCTTTGCCAGCTCGTGATATGATGTTATTGAAGGAGTTACTACAACAATATGTGACCAGCCCACAAGTAGAGCAAGTATTAACTGAATATTTGTCAAAACAAAATGAGACATTAGATAACTATGAACTGGACACACCTATCTTGCGTCATGAAATACTCGAATTGATGACCCGAGGTATTACGGTACAGCATGCCTGTGGTGTAAGGCCGGTATACCTAGATCGCCAAACTGACCATCACACCAACAACCAAACTGGCCATCACACCAACAACCAAACTGGCCATCACACCAACAACCAAACTGGCCATCAAAGTGAAGCGCCATTTATCTTTTTTATCAATGGACAGCAATTTGCTTCGACCGCTGATGAAAAAGCACTCACCAGCCGAGTACTAAATCATTCACAAACATTCATCCAATATAGCACCGAGATGAGCGATGCTTGGATTGACATGTTGTGTGAGTTAATTAATCGTGGGTATATAGAGATCGTGGGTGAGTAATTTATACCCACAACTCTTGTTTTTCGCTCAATTGATATAAGCTAATTGCGCGATCTGCCAATAATTTAGCATAGTTTTGTTGGGTTACATCAATGCCATTAGTGGCACTGATATTCTCAGCTTTTAACTGCCATGATAAAGAAAAGTGTTTTAATGCACTCCGTACATCTGGAGCTGTATCAAATGGGATATAATCTGCAGGTAAATCACCACTTAATACCCAAAAGTACTTACCTTGTTGTGATTTGATTTTCCAAACTGCAACATAAGGGGCTAAATAGCGACTCTCTTCTACGACCACTGAATCAAACAATACTCCGTTTTCAGCTAAATGTTTATTGGCGCGTTGAAACTGTTCACGCACCCATTGGTCATGTTCGGCTTGTGTCATTGGTGTATTGGTATCGCTCATAAATCCTCTTTTATTATTATTGTCTTATTTTTGTAAAAGTAACTGGTTTAAGACTTGTAATGGATGCTTAGGTTTTGCCCCTACTAAACGGTCAACTTGGCTGCGGCACGAATATCCTGTAACAATCCGCGCTTCCACTGGATATTTGGCTATGGCTTGCTCCCAGCTTAATTCAAATATCCCGATACTATTGGCTAAGTGCGAAGCTTCATGGCCATACGTCCCAGCCATGCCACAACAACCCACAGAAACAATATCGACAGCGACATCCAATTTAGCAAACACTTGCTGCCATTGTCTTTCACTCACAGGTAATGCGGTTTTTTCGGTACAGTGGGTAAATAAACCTAATGCCGTAGCAGGTGGGGTAGCCACTTGAGCGTTGCTTAAGGCCTCACTCGCCATTTGCGATAGCCATTCATGAACCGCCAACACACTAAAGTCACCGCGTTTTTCACCGAGTGTCTTGGTATATTCATCACGATAAACTAATAACAATGACGCATCAACACCAACCATAGGAATATCAAATTTGGCAATCTCATTTAAAAAATCAGCAGTTGATTGTGCTGTGCGCGCAAACTTATCTAAGAAACCTTTGACATGTTGAGGCTTACCATTTGGATTAAATGGCAATAAAATAGGGTCAAATCCCAATTTTTTAGCTAACGACATAAAGTCCGCTACGACTTGCGCGTCATAGAAACTAGTAAACGGGTCTTGCACGACTAATACCGTTTTATTAGCGTTGTTTTGTGTTTGGATCTGGCGCAACGTCTCTAACGAAAATGGCGTGTATCCGGCGGACAAATTAGCTAATGTCGGCGTCGAAAGTAATGGCGTATCGACATAACCGATGCTTTCTTTTAATAACACTTTGCTCAAGCCTAAGTTAGTGAAGAAATTCACCATACGCGGCATTTTAGCAAGCAACGGCGCCATTTGCTCAATATTAGCAACCAAATAATCTTTCACCGGACGAGAATAACGCTGATAGTAAATCGATAAAAATTTGGCTCTAAAATCTGGTACATCAACGCCAACAGGACATTGTGCTGAACAAGATTTACAGGCTAAACACTCATCCATGACCTCAAAGACTTCATGTGAAAAATCAGTACTCGATTTGCGGGAATTGGTGTTAACCATCCTGGACCACCAACTGCTCTTAAATTGCTGTGCATTTAATGCATCAACTTTCACATCTTGTTGAGCGAGTAAGCGTAACCACTCACGGATCATGCCTGCCCGACCTTTGGGTGAATGACGACGATCACCGGTGATCTTGCTCGATGGGCACATCGGTGAGGTTGTATCGTAGTTAAAACATAAGCCGTTACCATTACAGCTCATTGCTGGCGCAAATTCTTCTTTAAATACAACCGGAATGGTTCTGTCATAAGTACCGCGTTTAGTATCAGTGACTTGCACTAATTGTGCATTTGAGTCAATTGGCGTGCAGATTTTGCCTGGATTCATTTTATTGTGCGGATCGAATACGGCTTTAATTTTACGTAATTCAGCATATAACTCATCACCAAAAAACGCTGGCGCATATTCACTACGATAACCTTTTCCATGTTCGCCCCACATTAAACCGCCATATTTGGCAACGAGCGCGACAACTTGGTCTGAGATTTTTTTCAGTAACACCTCTTGTTGTGGATCGTTCATATCAAGTGCAGGTCGAACATGAAGTACACCGGCATCAACGTGCCCAAACATGCCATAATCCAATTTGTGTTCATCTAAAAGCTCTCGAAATTCCATGATAAAATCAGCTAGATTTTCAGGCGGAACAGCCGTATCTTCAGCAAACGCGATAGGTTTTTTCGCACCATCGGCTTTACCTAATAGGCCAACTGACTTTTTACGCATGGCATAAATTTTTTGAATATCACTGACTTCATACGTAATTTGATAGCCAATCACACCGCCTCGATGAGTGGTAATATCATCATCAAGCTCCGCACTTAAAGCGGAGATGCGTGCTTTGATTTCGGCTTCATCATTACTGTTATACTCCACCATGTTCAAACCTAACATTTCTTCATTAGGCACATCGGTGATGAGCTCTGAAACCATGTGCCAAATTATATCGGCACGAGCAAGGTTTAAGACTTTGGAGTCAACGGTTTCTACCGACGTGGCATTGGCAGCGACCATTTTAGGAGCATGCCGTAATGCCGATTCAAAAGAGTTGTATTTAATATTCACCAAAGCTTTGTGTTTGGCAATTGGCGTAATATTGAGTTTAGCTTCGGCAACAAACGCTAATGAACCTTCAGAGCCCGCAATTAATCGACTCACATCAAATTGCTGACTATCAGGTATGTACGCGTGTTCTAAGTCATATCCCGTTAAAAAACGATTTAAGCGTGGGAATTTAGCGAGTATTGCCTCTCGCTGCTCAACACATGAAGTTTGTATTTGCGCTGCAATGGCTTGATAACTGGCTTGTGAATGCGCGAGACAATCTGCGATCGGCGAAGGTTCAGTGGCTAAAACATCACCATTGGCCAATACGGAGGTTAAGCCTAAGATATGATCGGAGGTTTTGCCATAGACTAATGAGCCTTGACCAGATGCATCCGTGTTGATCATGCCGCCAACCGTTGCACGATTTGACGTGGATAAATCCGGTGCAAAGAAATACCCAAATGGACGCAGTGCATCATTGAGTACATCTTTAACAACACCAGCTTGAACTTTTACCCATTGCTCCTTGGCATTGATCTCTAAAATTTGATTCATGTGACGGGATAAATCCACCACGATCCCACTCGTTAATGATTGACCATTGGTACCTGTACCACCACCTCTTGCTGAGAAAACAACATCACTAAAGCCTTGTACGACCTGACCAATACACGTCAGATCCTGAATGTTTTTAGGATAAACGATAGCTTGCGGTAATTTTTGGTAAATAGAATTATCCGTTGCCATCGCTAATCTGCTGGAATATTGCGTTTCAATATCGCCAGAGAAACCAGCTTTTGCAAGTGCGGTAAGATAATCTAAATATTGTTGATCAAGGGCATTATTACTATCAAGTACAGGTAACATATATTCTTAACAAGTTATCAATGATGATAGTATTATACGCAAAAACCCACATAAGGACTATTAATGGGCAAAATATAATCATAAAAAAACCGTTAAATCCAAGATTAACTAAACTTAACGGTTTTAAATCTTTACATCCTTAGGATAAACATCCTAAACATGCGGTTAGCCATGTTTTTCGGCTAAGTATAACCAGGTTTCAACCACTGTATCAGGGTTTAAAGACACACTGTCAATGCCTTGCTCAACCAACCATGCAGCAAGATCTTCATGATCAGATGGTCCTTGCCCACAAATACCGACATATTTACCGCGTTTCTTCGCTGCTTGGATCGCCATCGCTAAGAGTTTCTTAACGGCAGGATCACGTTCATCAAATAAATGCGCAATGAGACCAGAATCACGATCAAGGCCTAATGTTAACTGGGTTAAATCGTTTGAGCCAATAGAGAACCCATCAAAGATATCCAAAAACTCATCCGCTAATAACGCGTTTGAGGGTAGCTCACACATCATAATGATACGCAAACCATTTTCACCTTTAACTAAACCTTGTTCAGCGAGTAACTCAATGACTTTACGCCCTTCTTCTAACGTCCGTACGAAGGGGATCATGATCTCAACATTGTGCAGTTTCATGTCATTGCGAACCCGCTTTATCGCTTCACATTCAAGCGCAAAACAATCACGGAAATCTTCAGAAATATAACGTGATGCCCCACGGAAACCTAACATTGGATTTTCTTCATCCGGCTCGTATTGATGCCCACCTACAAGGTTAAAGTATTCGTTAGATTTAAAATCGGACATCCGAACAATAACTTTTTCTGGCGAAAATGCACAGCCAATTGTTGCAATTCCTTCTACCAGTTTTTGAATATAAAACTCAGTAGGTGATGCATATCCAGCCATCATATCGACGATTTCAGCTTTGACGTCTTCAGGTTGAGTATCAAAATTCAATAAGGCTTTTGGATGCACACCGATCATGCGGTTGATGATAAACTCTAAACGCGCTAAACCTACACCGGCATGTGGTAGACGCGCAAAATCAAAGGCTCGGTCAGGGTTGCCCACATTCATCATTATCTTAAGTGGTAAATCAGGCATTGAGTCAATACGCGATGTGACGACATCAAACGCTAATTCATCACCATAGATAAAACCCGTATCACCTTCGGCGCAAGAGACTGTGATTTGATCGCCAGTCTTAATCAAATCAGTAGCATTTCCACAACCAACTACTGCAGGAATACCTAGCTCACGGGCAATGATAGCAGCGTGACAAGTACGCCCACCACGATTAGTCACAATCGCAGATGCACGTTTCATTATCGGCTCCCAATCTGGGTCCGTCATGTCCGTAACTAAGACATCGCCAGGTTGGATTTTATCCATCTCATCAATCGACGCGAGGACTTTTGCTTTACCCGCTCCGATTTTATGACCGATAGCACGCCCCGTACAAATGGTAGGGGCATCACCGTTGAGCTGGTAACTTTCAATAACTTGCATATCTTCACGGCTGCGTACGGTTTCAGGCCGAGCTTGCACAATATATAATTTACCATCTACACCGTCTTTTGCCCATTCTATATCCATAGCTCGACCGTAATGCTGTTCGATAATCACCGCTTGCTTCGCTAACTCTTCAACTTCACTATCGTTGATGGAAAATTGCATGCTGTGTTCACGTTCAATATCCACGATCTCAACTTGTTTACCATGATCTTGATTTTCAGAGTAAATCATTTGAGTGAGTTTACTACCCAAATTACGTCGCACAACCGCAGGATTACCAGCGGCTAATGTCGGTTTATGTACATAGAACTCGTCAGGATTAACCGCACCTTGTACCACCATTTCACCTAAGCCGTAGGATGAAGTGATAAAGACAACATCTTCAAAACCCGACTCGGTATCAATCGTAAACATAACACCTGATGACGATAAGTCAGAGCGAACCATACGCTGGATCCCTGCCGATAAAGCAACACCTTTATGGTCGTAACCTTGATGTACGCGATATGAAATCGCACGGTCATTAAATAAGGAGGCGAATACATGCTTGATCGCAACCATAACAGAGTCGTAACCTTTGACGTTTAAAAACGTCTCTTGCTGCCCAGCAAAGGAGGCATCTGGCATATCTTCAGCGGTTGCTGAAGAGCGAACAGCAAAAGAAGCTTCGTCTCCCGCTGTACCTTGGAGTTCAACAAACGCAGTTTTAATGGCGTCTTCTAGTTCAGGCTGAAATGGCGTATCGATGATCCAGTTGCGAATTTGTTCACCCGCTTTAGATAGTTCAGCGAGATCATCTACATCGAGCACATCGAGGAGCTCGTGAATTTTTGCTTCAACGCCACTTCGTTCTAAAAACTCGTTAAATGCATCCGCCGTTGTGGCAAATCCACCTGGCACTTGCACCCCTGCGTTAGCTAGGTTTGAAATCATTTCACCTAAAGAAGCATTTTTGCCTCCCACTCTGCCAACATCATGCATTCCAAGTTGTTGATACCATAGAACGTATTCTTGCACTTTTGAGCCTCCAGCCGTATTCTGTTTAACTAAATTTAGATTATTTATAGTTACTGTAGTTCATACTCAAAGTTGCATGAACAAAAAATGACCTAACCAATGAAAAAATCATTGTAGAATGATGTACTTACGCTTGTAAAATTTAATTGCAAGCTGTAATTAAATTACAACAATGTTAAGGAGTTGTTATGCGTTCGGCATACTATATTTCAGATGGAACAGCTATAACGTCAGAGGTTTTTGGCCATGCTTTACTGTCTTTATTCCCGATCGAATTCAAACACATCACTATCCCTTTTGTTGAAACCGAACAACAGGCTTACGATGTGTTAACAAAAATATCTGAAAGTTTTCAAGATTCTAAAACTCGTCCGTTGGTTTTCTATACAATCGTGAATACTAACGTGCGCAAAATCATTTCTAATTCAGTCGGGATCAATTACAACTTTCTGGATCAGTTTGTTGCCCCTATCGAAAAAATCTTAGGCGTCCCTTCAAAGCCCGAAAAACATCGGACTCATAGCATTCATGAAACCACCTATGATATTCGGATTGAAGCGGTCAATTATGCGTTAGCCAATGACGATGGCGCAAACCTCAAAAACTATGCCGATGCCGATATTATCTTGGTAGGTGTATCACGCTCTGGTAAAACTCCGACGAGTTTGTATCTTGCATTACAGTATGGAATAAAGGCTGCGAATTACCCATTCACGGAGGAAGATCTAGGGGATGTAATTAAGCTCAATCCTGCGTTAAAACGCTATAAAGAGAAGCTCTTTGGTTTGACCATTCATCCGGAGCGACTGCATCAAATTCGTTCTGAACGCAGAGCCAACTCAAAGTACGCCTCGTTACAACAATGCCGCATGGAGTTGAGAGAGGTAGAAGGTTTATATCGGAAAGAACGGATCCCATTTTTAAATTCGACAAAGTTTTCCATTGAAGAAATCTCCGCTAAAATTTTAGCGACAACAGGGTTACAACGTCGGAAATATTAAGTATCGGAATTGTCTTGTGGAGCGGGGTCGTTTATTTCAACGTTACGTTTGGAGGCTTTCGCTCTGCCGCCCGTTACTTTATCTGCACGCCCTTCTTCTTTTGCTTTTTCCGCACGCATGCGGCGCACTTCTTTAGGGTCAGCGATTAAAGGTCGATAGATCTCTATGCGGTCGCCGTCTTTCAAGGTATCGGTTAATTTGCAGGTGCGATTCCAGATCCCAACTTTGTTTTCGCTCAGATCTATTTCCGGAAAATGCTGGCTCATGCCGGAGGTTTCAATCGTTTGCTCAACGGTTGCATCGGAGGCAACAAGCACCTTAAGGATGAGTTGCTTTTCAGGCGTGCCGTAAACGACTTCTATGTTAATGGATCCGTTGTCACTCATACTGTTATCGCTCATAATCGTTGTCCGCATGCTTACGGTAAAATATAACTTGGACTAAGCCGCTTGTTTCGCACGTTGTATAAAGGCATCCACCATGCTATTGGCAAGGCTATGAAAAATTTTGCCAAACGCCATTTCAATGATACGGCTGGTAAATTCAAATTCTAGATTTAATTCAATCTTACACGCATGCTCATCTAATTCAGTGAATACCCAACCGCCACTTAACGATTTAAAGGGTCCATCAGCCAAACTCATTTCAATGCGCGACGGAGCAACTAATGTGTTATTAGTAGTAAATGTATGCTTAATACCGGCTTTAGAGATATCCAAACTGGCTTGCATATGTGTGTCATCTACACTATTAATACGCGTTGCCACACATCCTGGAATAAACTCCGGGTATGCAATGACATCATTGACTAAATCAAACATCGTTTGCGCGCTGTATGGCACTAACGCACTTTTATTTACTATTGCCATCGTGACCTAACATTACTTACGACTAAATATTGAAGTAAGTTTATCATGAAAAGCTTGATTGTTAAGACAATTCCCCCATATTAGATTGCACTGCGACAAATCACAGGTACAATAGCGCACATGAGTAAAAAAAATTCCAAAACCCCAACAGGCACTATTGCACTAAACAAAAAAGCCAAGCACGAATTTAGTCTTATCGACAAATTTGAAGCGGGCGTGCAACTCCAAGGCTGGGAAATAAAAAGTATCCGTGCCGGCAAAGTCAATTTGACAGACAGTTATGTGTTCGTCAAAGACGGCGAGGCATTCATTACCAATTTGACCATTCAACCGCTAAATCAAGCGTCCACGCATGTGATTTGTAGCCCCGATCGCGTGCGCAAATTACTGCTTCATAAGCGTGAAATCGAGCAATTGATGGGTGGTCTAGATCGCCAAGGTTTAACCATCGTCGCAACAGCTATGTATTGGAAAGCTTGCTGGGCAAAAATCGAAATATGCCTAGCAAAAGGTAAACAAGAGCATGACAAACGTGATGCGATAAAAGATCGTGATTGGGCGCGTCAAAAAGAACGGATGATGAAGGTGAAGAGTTAAAAATTGATAATAGCCATTGAATCTGACCACACCATAACCTAATGTTGACGTTTCATTTTGTAATTCAGCAACGTTAGTTGAATACCTGAGCTAATTGGACAATCTATTGAAGTATTGGTTTTTGCCTCATCCAAAGAGAATTCTTTGATTTCGCCAAATTCAAAATAAGGATAAGCGGAGATGAATTTAACTTTGCTGCCGGTACAGAGCACTAATGAAAAGAGTGTTTGGTATCAAAATGATTTATAATTTTAATAGCTTAATCTTCAGTTAGTGCTAGAATATAGGAAATTTGGGGCTGATTCGGATTCGACAGGATTCAATGATGCTTTAGGTGCATGCAGAGGTGCGGCTGGCCTCTTTAATAAGCCGCAAAAAAATAGTCGCAAACGACGAAAACTACGCACTAGCAGCTTAATAACCTGTATAGGCCCTCCCACTCAAGTTTTTTCTACTAGCTGAGGTTCGGGAGGTCATCCCAGTAGGATAGCGAGGGAAGCTTGTCTAAGGCTGAACCGCGAAATAGTATTAGGCCAGCCTGACGGAATCCTGTTTGCCGGAGTCCCTAAGGTTAAATAAATGACAAACTAAGCATGTAGTACCGACGGCTGACGCTTTCTGGACGCGGGTTCAACTCCCGCCAGCTCCACCAAATTGATAATCAAAGACATCCTAGGGTGTCTTTTTTTATGTCTACAACCCATTGAAACTAGCATCTCTTAAGAATTACAATCCTCTAATATCCACTAACACCTTGTAACATCCTTTTCCTTAGTGGTACAGTTAGTGGCACAAACTCACATTTACATACATATGTACCACTACCATGCCAAGAATAACTAAACCACTAACATCGACTGAAATTAAAAACTCAAAGCCTAAGGGTAAAGAATATAAGCTCAATGATGGTGGTGGCTTGTCATTCAGAGTCCGAATTAATGGTACAAAAGATTGGATTTTTCGTTATTACGAGCCTTTTACTAAAAAACGTAAAGACATTTCTTTTGGTAGCTTTCCCACAGTTAGTTTAGCGGATGCTCGAAACAAAAGGGATCAGGCTAAAAAATTATTAGATAATGATGTTGATCCAAAAGCGCATCAGCTTGAAAGTAAACGTCTTCAAACCGAAGAGCAAGCAAATACCCTACTCGCTATTACACAAGAATGGATGACCATAAAAGAAACGACTGTATCACTTAAGTTTGCCGTTCAAATTATGGCTTCACTAAACAACCATGTTTTACCTAGGTTGGGAAACATCGCAGTAGATAAACTTACTCCAGCCCTAGTTATTGAAGTACTGAACCCTATTGCAGCAAAAGGTAATGCAGAAACGGTCAGAAGGTTATGCCAGCGTATCAATGAGATATTAGATTTTGCAGTCAACACTGGCCGCTTACAAATAAATACATTATCTAAGATAAATAGTGCATTTATTGCTCCTACAAAAAAGAACTTACCCGCACTTAAACCTGAAGAACTTCCCGTGTTCCTTAACACTTTGCAAAAAGCGAGTATAAAACTAGTAACACGGGCTTTAATTGAGTGGCAACTTAATACAATGGTAAGGCCTAGTGAAGCTGCTATGGCAGAGTGGCAAGAAATTGACTACGACAACAAACTATGGGTAATCCCTGCTCATAAAATGAAGAAAAAGAGTAATGGGGATCATTCTGTTCCGCTTACCAAACAAACATTAGCTTTGCTTGAAATGATGAAGCCTATTAGTGGTTATGGACAACACATATTCCCCGCAGATAGAGATCCAAAGACACACGTTAACAGCCAAACCGCTAATATGGCTATCAAACGTATGGGATACAAAGACAAGCTCGTTAGCCATGGAATGAGAAGTATTGCTAGTACGGTATTGAATGAAGAGGGATTTGATTATGACGTTATTGAAGCTAGCTTAGCTCATGTAGATAAAAATACAGTTCGTAGAGCTTATAACAGAACAGATTATTTAGAACGTAGAAGAATATTAATGCAATGGTGGTCTGATTATATTGAAAATGCATCTAGAGGAAGCTGTACCTTGGCATCTACGTAGTATTGCTTCACAAAAAGTATTGTCCGCATACTGCATAAAGCTATCATAAGATAGCTGTAATTATATGTGACACTGCTATACAAAAACTAGCATCATTTATTCCCAAGCCAATACTTACTAATGCGTACATCACTAGTTCGTAACCCCCCGTATGGATCGTATATGACTGCTAAAGTAGCTAGGTGATAAGTACATCAATTACTCATTAAGATGTCATACAATGCCATACAGATCTATACAGCTACCGCACTTCGTTTGCTGAGTACATTTACGTTTAAAACCTAATGACAATACTAAATATCCGAGTAAAGAATAGTCAGTCACAACCCAATAATTCAAATGAGAATCGTTATCATTTGTATTTACATATATAATAAAGTTTATTACACTCCCCCTTGAACTATTAACACAATCATTGATCCAAGGAACGATATCTAATATGTCATCTCAAAAAAACACGCCTTTTACCTTAGGCTCAGGCGCATTATTAACAACGCTAGCCATTGGTATGGGTAACACTTTCGCAAATGAAACCGTTGAACAATGTGACAAAGCTGATATGCAATGTACAGAAGAGTCAATAGAGCTTATACGCATCCATGGCGTTCGTAATTCTATTTACAACGTAAATAACTCTGGTGATATTCGCCGCATGACTGATTTGGTTGACACTCCTCAAACGATTACGGTACTGACTAAAGATCAAATTGAAGAGTCTGGCAAAAGTGACCTCAAAGAAATCCTTGCTTCCCAAGCAGGCGTTACACTAGGTACCGGTGAAAACGGTAATGCATTTGGAGACCGATACATTATTCGAGGCCACGAAGCCCGTTCAGATGTATTTGTTGATGGTTTGCGTGACCCAGGTATGACAACCCGTGAAAGTTTTGCGACTGAACAAATCGAAATCACCAAAGGCCCAAGCTCTACTTTCGCTGGGCGCGGATCTTCAGGCGGCGCTGTTAACAGTATATCTAAGAAAGCGTCAACTGCTTATGATTTTGGCCGTGTTGATGCCAGTATCGGTACTGACGATTATTATAGATTGGGACTTGATTACAACACACCTATTAGCACTAACTTTGCTACGCGTGTGAACATATTAAGTGCGGAGGAAGATGCGCCAGGCCGTGATGATATTAGCCGCAGTCGTAACGGAATTTTACTTTCAGGCTTATACGACAACCTTGATGACTTACGCGTTTATACTGATCTCTACTATTTAGAAGCAGAAGACACCCCAGATTTAGGGAGTTATTTTGACAGTGAAACTCGCTCACCAGTAGAAGACATTCCTGTTTACGCACAGGATGAAGACTTTTTAGATTCTGAGGTATTTGCATTTACCGTGCGCACTGAGTACGACATAAACGAAAATATGACCTTCTACAATTCAACCCGTTATGGTGAAACTAGCAATGGCTATATGTCTACAGGCGCTCGAGGCACCGTTAGAGATGACTCTGACCCATTCGCTCCGGGTGCAGATACAGTAAACCTTAGTACACACCAAGGTTGGCAGGAAGTTGAATATTTCGCTACACAATTTAACTTGCTTTGGGATGTTGATGCCGCAGGTATTGAACACAAACTACTATTTGGTTTTGAATTTACTGACGAAGAAGTAGATAACGGTGTATACAGTTATGAAAGTACTGGTGATACGAATTGTGTAACAAGTGGTCGCGGTGGCGCAAGCGCAGCTTACTGCTTGAATGACCCGTCGGGTAACGTGCACGACAACGTAAGTAATTTAATTGGCCGAGACATTACTCGCGGTGATTCTGATGCCTTGTTTCAAGCACAAACAAGCGCGTTTTATGTAATGGACACTGCTACCATTAACGAAAATTGGCAGGTATTTGCGGGCTTACGTTTCGACAAGATTGATTACAGCAATGACGTTGTAAGCCTCGGTACTGAACTTGATTATGCATACAAAGATGACTTTTATAACGGCCATTTAGGTGTCGTATACAGCATTACGGATGACGCCAACGTATACGCAACTTACTCAACGGCTACTAACATCAATGGTGGTGAATCTGACCTTGGTGCAAACTGTGGTTACGGCGGTTTATGCGGTGATCCTGACCAAGCATCAGTGGCAGACCCTGAAATTGTTGAAAATATCGAGTTTGGTACAAAGTGGTCAATATTGGATGAAAAGCTATTTATTGCCGCTGCATGGTTTCAATTAACTAAGTCAGACGTAATGGAAAGTGTAGGAGATGCCTATTCAACTCTTGGTTCACTCAATACTGGTAAAAACCGTGTAGATGGTTTTGAATTTGCTATGAACGGAAACATTACTGAGAAACTGAGTGTTCAAATTAGTGCTGCAGTAATGGAGTCTGAAGTATTAGATTCTTATGACGAAGACAATATTGGCTTAGAGCTAAGTAACTTTGCGGGTAATAGCTTCTACGCTCAATTACGTTATCAGTTA
>Ga0257120_1001375_pt1 | contig 16148 bp, 7 predicted proteins | sample SI106_10metaG_FD_190153 | JGI IMG/M metagenome (GOLD analysis project Ga0257120, IMG submission 190153) | Marine microbial communities from Saanich Inlet, British Columbia, Canada - SI106_10 | ecosystem: Environmental > Aquatic > Marine > Inlet | place: Canada: British Columbia | collected... | reverse complement strand
TTGAGATCACTCCACTTCCTGAGATAGAGACTACAAAGACGGCAACAACAATAGACAATAACAGCAATGGTATTGTAGATCTGGGAGACACGATAGTTTATACGATAACGGTAGAGAATAAGGGTAACACGAGTTTATCAAGCTTAACCTTAGTAGATACGCTTAGCGATGGAAGAGGTGGTTCATTAACATTAACAAGCGGACCAACCTTTACTTCTTCTAGCGCAGGATCAAGCCAAGGCACATTGATACTTGGAGAAACGGCTACTTATGCAGCATCATATGTGGTAAGTAGTGTTGCTGAGAGAACTGGGTTTATTTCCAATACGGTACTAGCCGCGGCATCCTCTACAGGGAACTCTAATGATGTAACGGATACCTCAGATGATGGGGATGATACTGACGGAAACACTACTGATGATCCAACGATAGTTAGTATAACCGCTTTACCTGGAATCGAGGCGACCAAGACTGTTACTATTACCGATAATGGTGATGGTTTATTGGGGAAAGGAGATTTTGTAAGATATGATATTGAAGTAACTAATACAGGAAATATAAACCTTCAAGGAGTTTCCATTTTTGATCAATTTTTGGATAATAATGGAAGAACACTCAATCTAATTTCTGGCCCAATATACACTGGAGCTAATTTAGGGTCTGCCGAGGGAAGCTTACAAGCAAGTGAAACCGCAAATTATATTGCTTATTACATCATAGAACAAGCAGTAGTTGATGCTGGCGGATTATCGAATCAAGTTATTGTTTCAGCTTCTTCAGGAAATTCTAATATAAGCGATGTTTCCGATGATGGTGATGATAATGATGGGAATACGACCAATGACCCAACGGTTTCTACAATTACATCATCCCCATCAATTGAAGTAACTAAAATCAGTCAAGTAACCGATAATGGTGACGAATTAACAGGGGTGGGAGATGTAATAAATTATTCTATTAGCGTTCGAAACACAGGTAATGTGACCCTAAATGGGATAACAATTACCGATATCCTTCATGATGGAAACGGAAACACCATAAACCTTTCAAACGGACCTACCTATGGAGGATCTTCTCAAAACTCCATAAACGGCATACTGATTCCAGGAGAACAGGCAACTTACAATGCATACTTGATTGTAAACCAAAGTCATGTCAATACAGGCTTAGTTTCCAATACCGTAAATGTAGTTGCAAGTAGTCCAGGGCAAAGTAATGATGTAACCGATCAGAGTGATGATGGGAATGATGCTGACGGCAATACCGAAAATGACTCAACGGTGACTTATTTTGATATCAACCCAGGTTTAGAAGTCACAAAGACATCCAATGTAATCGATACAAACAGCAATGGAAACAACGACCTTGGAGATTCAATTGTGTATACGATTACTGTGCAAAACACTGGAAATGTTGTTTTATCGAACCTTAGTTTAATAGATATTTTAACCGATGGAAACAACAATACATTAAGTTATTCTGATCCAATAAGCTTTAATAATTCTAGTTTAGGATCTACGGTTGGAAATTTAGACATTAATGAAATAGCGACCTATACGGCTACCTACACAATTGTTCAAAGTGACGTTGATTCGGAAAGAGTAATAAATACAGTAACTGCTGTAGCTTCTGATCCATTGAACACTTCTTCTGTTTCTGATCAAAGTGATGACGGAATTGATTCAGATGGAAATACGACTAATGATATTACTGAAACCTTACTGTATCGAAACCCATTGGTAGAGGCAACAAAAACGGCAGTGGTTATCGATAGCAATTCAAACAACACCAACGATAGTGGTGATGTAATTGTGTACACCATTACAGCACAAAATACAGGAAATGTTAGTTTATCAAACCTTACTTTAGTAGATAATTTAACTGATGGGGATGGAAATGCATTAGCCCTTACAGCGGGACCAGTCTTTACTTCCTCTAATGCCAATTCTATCCAAGGAAACCTCACAGTCGGAGAAGTTGCAACTTACACTGCCACTTACACCATTTCTCAACTTGCTGCAAACACTCAATCAATAATAAATTCGGTTCAAGTAACCGCAAGTAGTCCTGGGAATTCAAACAATGTATTCGATATCAGTGACGATGGAGATGATAGCGATGGTAATACTTCAAGCGACTCAACCGTAATAACCACAACATCAGGAGGTTCATTAGAAGTAACGAAAATTGCGAGTGTAGTTGATAATGGAGATGGTAGTAATGGAGCAGGAGACACCATAAACTACACGATAACCATTGAAAACACCGGAGGACAAACTATTACAGGAATTACTCTAGTAGACAACTTAACTGACAATAATGGAATTTCATTAACTCTAGATCAAGGACCAGACTATGTTAGTTCTTCATCAGGGTCTTTAGAAGGAACATTAGTCTCAGGTGAAATCGCTACTTACTCGGCAAGTTTTGTAATCACTGATGCAGCAGCAAATTCAGGGTTGATTCAAAATACTGTAGTAGTAACGGGAAGCAGCCCAGGCGATACCAATGACATAACCGATACTTCTGATGATGGAAATGACTCCGATGGAAATACATCTGATGATCCTACAGTAGTATATACCTCACTTGCACCAGAACTTGAAGTAACCAAAACAGCAACAGTAGCAGATAATGGAGATGGAATTAACGGAGAAGGCGATACCATTAACTATACTATCACAGTTGCTAATACGGGGAATGTTAGTATTACCTCATTGAGTCTTGTAGATTTATTAACCGATGGTAACGGAAATGCATTAACTCTTACCTCTGGACCAACTTTTGTATCAAATTCCATTGGATCCCCTCAAGGATCAATTGTTCCAGATGAGATTTCAACCTACAGTGCAAGCTATCTAATTTCTAATTCAGCTGCCAATAGTGGACAAATTGAAAATACTGTAACAGTAACAGGTAGTAGCCTTGGAAACACTGATGATGTAACTGACCAAAGTGATGATGGTGATGACACTGATGGAAACACAACGAATGACCCCACAGTAGTTTCAATAGCTCCGTTAGGATCAATAGAGGTGACTAAAACATATTCAATCACTGATGATGGAGATGGGTCAAATGGTGCAGGGGACACAATTAATTACACCATAACGATTGAAAACACTGGTAATATTACTATCAATACATTAAGTTTAGTTGATACTTTAACTGATGGAAATGGAAATGCCTTAAGTCTGACTACAGGACCTAGTTTTGCATCAAATTCAGATGGTTCTGCACAGGGTACAATTGTAGCTGGAGAGACATCAACCTATAGTGCAACCTATCTAATCACACAGCAAGATGTAAATTCTGGCAGTGTAAACAATTCGGTTACGGTTACTGGAAGCAGTCCAGGTAATAGTAACGATGTTTCTGACATAAGTGATAATGGAGATGATACTGATGGCAATACTACAAACGATCCAACAGTTGTTAGTTTTAATACCAATAGATCAATTGAAGCAACTAAAACAGCTTACACCATTGACAATGGAGACGGAAGTGTAAACGCCGGTGATACCATAGTTTACACAATTACCATAAACAACACAGGCTCAACACAACTTTCATCAATTACATTAATTGACACTCTAAAAGACGGTAACAATAATGTTCTTCAGTTATCTTCAGGACCACTCTTTGTTTCATCTTCACAAGGCTCATTAGAAGGTTTATTAAGCCCTAGTGAAAGTGCAACTTACTCCGCAACCTACCTTATTACTAACAGTGATGCTGGAACGGGGAAAGTCATAAATACAGTAACAGTAAACGCTTCTAGCCCTGGGAATAACAATGATGTTACAGACATAAGTGATGATGGTGATGATTCTGACGGAAATACAACAGATGATCCTACAGTGATCGAAATCATTTCATTGCCTAAAATAGAGGTAACAAAAGTAGCATCGGTTACTGACCTCAACAACAATGGAATTAATGATGTTGGAGATAGAATAGATTACATTATTACAGTTGAAAATAAAGGGAACATTACTGTCAGTGGTTTATCTTATGTTGATACACTTTCAGATGGAAGTGGAAGAGAACTTATATTAACCTCACAGCCAACATTTAGATCAGCTTCTCAAGGTTCTGCCGAAGGCATTCTTGCTCCATCAGAAACAGCAAATTACACAGCAAGTTACATTATTGGACAACGAGCGGCAGATTCAGGTGTAATCAGGAACACTATCGTATTTAGAGGGAATAGTCCAGGGAATGTAGGGAATGTGTTTGATGTGAGTGATGATGGAGATGACACCGATGGGAATATAGCTGATGATCCAACAGAGGTGTTTACAGTATCTAATGTTGGTATGGAGGTTACCAAAACAGCAGAAATTACAGACAATGGTGATAACGAAACAGGAGCAGGAGATATTATAACCTATACCATTACTATTGAAAATAAAGGAAACTCAACCTTAAGTGATTTACAAATAGTAGATACTTTAACAGATGGAAATGGTAATGTCTTGAACTTAAGTAATGGTCCATTCTTCTCGGGCTCCTCAGAAGGCTCTTCAGAAGGAATATTAATACAAGGCGAAACGGCAACTTACATAGCATTCTACATTATTCAAGTAAACGATATTGCTTCTGGACAAATCATCAATACAGCAGTAGCCTCTGCGACAGGGCCAAATCAACAAACACGTATTTCTGATATTAGTGATGATGGAGATGATACTGATGGAAACACCACCGATGATCCAACAATCGTATTCTTACAGGAAGTTCCAACTATTGAAGTAACTAAAACAGCATTCATAGATAACAATAACGATGATTTGATTGATACTGGAGATATGATCTCATTTGAAATATCAGTTGAAAACACAGGAAACACAATCTTAACCAATCTGGCGCTTGAAGACACAATGACTGATGGAAATGGAAACGTACTTAGTTTGTCCAACGGCCCATATTTTACTGGATCTACAATGGGCTCTCTTGAAGGAGATTTAAAAATAGGAGAAAGTGCTACCTTCATTGCTTTTTATACCATCAAGCAAGGGGCAGCAGATTCTGGTAAAATAATTAATACAGTAGTGGCAACTGCTGAAAATATCGACGGGTCAATAACGGTATCGGATATTTCTGATGACGGAGACGACACAGATGGCAACACCCAAGATGACCCGACCGAAGTATTGATTTCTCCAAATCCATTACTCGAAGTTACCAAGACAGCTTCTTCTTCAATAAGTGATGGAAGGATTGCCATGGTGGGAGATGTGATTACCTTTACTATAGTAGTTGAGAACAAAGGAAATGTCAGAATAGATAACTTATTAATAGAAGACTTCATGACCAATGGTGATGGCTCTACTATTTATTTATCTACCGATCCTAACTTAGTTTCATCAACTTCAGGGTCTTCAGAAAATTCGATTGCCCCAGGTGGAGTACTTGTCTTCAGAGCAAGTTATAGCATTACTCAATCGGATATTATTTCCGGAGGAATTTTCAACAGTGTAAGGGTATCTGGAACAGCTTTAAATTATGAAGGAGAAGTCTTTGACTACAGTGATGACGGGGATGATGAAGATGATAATACAGAGGACGATCCTACGGAAATTGAATTAAACGGTGAGTATGTTCCGAACATAGAGATATTTGAATTAGTTACTCCAAATGATGATCAAAAAAATGATTACTTCATTATTACCGGTATAGAAGACTATCCGAATAATATTTTACAAATTTACAACCGATGGGGTGTTTTGGTTTTTGAAAGCAATGGATATCCTGGCCCGGGTAATTCAGAAATATTTACAGGATACTCTAACGGGAGAATTACTATTAGTGAAGACGTTAAACTTCCTTCTGGAACATACTATTATGTTTTAACATTCCCATCAAATAATAATCCAGGAAAGAGCGAGTATATAGGGTATTTATATCTTCAAAATGATTAGAAAATGAATAGTAAAATTAGAAAACACTTATTTATTTTAATGCTACTGGTATACAGTTCTAATTTTGGTCAGCAGGAATCTCAGTTTACTCAATACATGAATATACCCCAAATTTTTAATCCAGCTTATGCTGGAAATCGTAGAATAATGAGTTTAAGAACACTAGCTAGATCTCAATGGTTAGATCTGGAGGGTGCTCCAAAAACAAATCTAATTTCATTTGATACTCCTATTGGAGCTGAGGAAAAAGTTGGTCTTGGGGGAACAGTTTTTTTTGAACAAATAGGTCCTTTGACAGAAACGAACTTTTCAATTGATTATTCATACTCTATAAACTTCATGTTCTCTAAATTAGCATTTGGACTTAAAGTGGGATTAAATTCATATGATATTGATTTCAATAAACTCAACATTTATGATCTAACAGATCCTTACATAGGCTATGTTGAAAACAATAAATATCAACCGCAAATAGGAGTAGGAATATTTTACAATACCCAAAATTACTATTTAGGAATTTCTGCACCAAATCTTTTACAAAAACAATATTTTGATTTGGTAGATTCGGAATCAAGTTTTTTCTCAACCTTTTCAAAACAAATTCATTTATATATTATTGGGGGATATGTTTTTGACTTACATCCCTCATTAAAATTTAAACCAGCTACCTTAGTTAAGGCAGTTAAGGGCAGTCCAGTTCAGTGGGATATTTCTTTTAACTTCATAATAAATAATAACTTTACCTTTGGTGTTGCAAATAGAATTAGCTCTGCTTTTACTACTATGGCAGGAATTCAATTGTCAGATTCAATGATGATTGGGTTTAGTTATGATTTTTCAACTACCGAAATTAGGAAAACAACAAGTGGATCTTTTGAAGTTCTTTTTAGATTCGATTTTGGAACAAATAAAAAAATACTGACACCTAGATTTTTTTAAATCATGAAATTAAACGTTAAATATTTTACTGCTACTTTTTTATTTGTACTTAGCTGTGTATGGCAAAATTTGAATGCTCAAAATATTTCTGATAAGGATAAAATTGAAATAATTGTTGGGTCCTACAAGTATGAGTATAATGCATACCTCTATAAAATAAAATTAAAGAAGGAAGGGTTTAAAAGAGTCCGAGTTCTTGCAAAAAGAGATGGATTCCATAGAGTATCTATTAATAAGTTCAAAACTTTAACAGAAACAAATCAATTCTTAGATAGTGTAGGTATTAAAGAAATTGATTATTGGCTTCTTTATCAAGAAAATTATAAAGCATCTTCAGAAATTCTTGAAACTGAAATTGATTCGCTTAAGGTTAAATTAGCAAGTATTCCGGCAGATGAAATGACACAAAAATTATTCAAGGACTCATTAGAGTCTTCTAAAGTTATTGTAAAAGAAGATGAAAATAGTATTTCTTTAAACTCAAATACAAACATAGGAATCAAGGTTGATGTAGAAAATGTTATTGATGTAATCGAAAAAATTAAAGATAATCTGGACCCTATCGAAACAATAGACTCTCCTAAAGGTATTTTAAAAGAAGATGAAAATAGTATTTCTTTAAACTCAAATACAAACACAGAAATCAAGTTTGATGCAGAAAATGTTATTAATGAAATCGAAAAAATTGAAGATAATTTGGATCCTATCGAAACTGGAGAGTCATTTAATGTATTTCAATTAGAAAATAAAATAGCTGTTGATTTACCAGTTTCTTCTGTCGCTGAGGTATTTTTTGATTCATCTAGAATAGATTCGCTTTCAAATAAAGTAGATAATAAAAAACAAAATAGTGTCAATAATATATTTTCAGCGAAAAGTAAATACGAAGCATATGAATTCTCCCCGGCAATAAATCGTTATCTTAAATTAGCCAGATCTGGCAAGGGTAATAAGGAGGTATTTGAAAACTTAGCAATTGCTTATTACAACAACAGTCAATATGATTTGGCTACAGTTTGGTTTAATAAATTAATCTCTTTATATCCGAAAAACCTTGACCCTGAATTATATTTTAAGGCATCTGTTGCATTCAAAAGTATAGAGGCATATGAAGCTGCAGACGAGTTTTACGAAAAATATGTTGAATTAAATAAGCAAATTATTTCACAAAAGTATTTAGAACAGAATTCAAATTACATAGATACTATTTTAAACAATAGTGGGAAATATAATCTATTCAAAACAAATATTAATTCTCAAAACTCTGATTTTGGATTAAACTTTTATGGTGAAGATGAAGTTGTGTTTGCTTCATCTTTAGATGCGACTGGAAGTCAAAAATTTAAATGGTCTAATGAGCCGTTTTTGGATTTATTTACAGCTCAAATTGATTCATTAGGGAACTTGTTACAACGCGAGGAGTTAAAAGGAAATGTAAACACAAAGTATCATGAATCTACTGCAACAATAAGTATGGATGGAAAAACCATGTATTTTACTAGAAATAATTTTTTTAAAGGAAGGTTAAAATCTTCAAAAGATAAACAAGTAAAACTCAAAATATACAAAGCAACCAAAAAACAAGATTCTTGGAGTGATATTAAAGAATTGCCTTTTAATGGTAATCAATATTCTACTGCTCATCCAACTTTAAGTCCTGACGAGAAAAAACTCTATTTCTCATCGGATATGCCGGGTACATTTGGTATGTCGGATATTTGGTTTGTCTACATATTTGAGAATGACACTTACAGTCAGCCAATTAATTTAGGTCCAAATGTTAATACTGAGTTTAGAGATTCTTTTCCATTTATAGACTCTGAAAATAATTTATATTTCTCTAGTGATGGAAGAATAGGACTTGGAGGTTTTGATGTTTTTGAATCTAAATTAAATACTAGGGGTTTCCCAAACGAAACTTCAAATATTGGAAAACCTGTTAATTCAACATTTGATGATTTCAGCTATGTTTATAATAATAAACGAAATTTTGGATTTATATCATCTAATCGAAATGGTTTAAATGGAAGCTCTTCTGACGAAGTATATAAAATTAAAAAAACAGATATTTTTAGTCGATCTACAAAAAAATCTTCCCAATGTGAGGGAAGCATTAAAGGTATTGTTTTTGACATGTACACTAAAAATAAACTTACAGGAGCAACTATTGAACTATTAAATAAAAATAATAATATAATAAATGAAGTTAAGTCAAATAATTTAGGAGAATTTGTTTTTAATAAAAATTTAGATTGTTCAGAATCTTATTTAATACGAGTTTCAAACGGCATTAGTTATAATAGTAGAATTTTAACTTTAGATTTAAAACAGGATCAGAATATTTATGAAAACATAGATTTAGAATGGTCAACAAATTGTTTACCATATGATTTAATTTGCGTTTTAGGTATTGAACCAATTTACTTTGACTTAAACAAAGCTACTTTAAAAGGTAGTTCTATACTATCATTGAACAAAGTGATCATTGCAATGACTAAATACCCTAATATGATATTACAAATAAGCTCTTACGCTGACTCTAGAGCTTCAATTCAATACAATAAAGATCTTTCTCTTAGAAGAGCAACCAAAACTAAAAATTGGCTTACAAGTAAAGGAGTTAATTCGAGTCGATTAATAATTAAAGCTATGGGTGAAGAAAATATAGATAACGTTTGTTTAGACAACCCCGGTTGTTCTGAGGCAGAATATCAATTGAATAGAAAGTCTACTTTTAAGATCCTTGAATTTTAGATAATTAAATTAATTTATTTTTTTGATTGATCATTTGTTTTATTTAATTAACAAGAATTTAAATTATCTTAAAATTCACGCTTTTAAAATAATTAATCATAATCAGATTTAGATTTTTTCAACTTGAATAAAAAAATAATGCCCAAAATTATTTAAGTAGTAGTGCTAGTCAAATATTATACACTAAGACTTTGTTTTTTTCTAAATCAAGATTATTAGTAATTTAAAACGTGTAGCAGTATCAATGCAGTGCTAGTTTTTGTTTTTGTTGAAACTATTTGAATTAAATTTATATAAAAAGATTTACTATTAAAATTTATTTAATAATCAATTTACTAAAATAGTAAGAAGAATATGAATAAAAATAGAATATTTCGAATTGGAATAGTCTAACGAAATTAAAGACAAACATATATTAAACACTTAAAATGAATAGATATGAATTATTAGAAATTATTTTTTTTTTAACTTTATGTTTAATAATGTTTACATTTTTAAAAATTTAACGCTTTGAAATTAATTTTCATAACACTTATTGCTTGTAATATTTGTTTTAGTCAGCAAGATCTAAATGCAAAGATAGAATCTTTAAAAGATTCCGTTTTACTTTACAAAGATACAAAACCAGATAAAGCATTAAGTTTTGGATTTCAAGTTTTAGAAATTGCAGATCTTTCCAATCCAACACAAAGTATTCATGCAGTTTATTATCGTATAGGTGAAATTTTATTCTACCGAGGTCTAGACGCAGATGCTATTGGTTTTTTCGACCAATCACTTAAACTATTCGAGGCTATTCCTGTAAAAATAAGATCAGAAAAAAACATTAATCTTCCTCCATGGGTTTTAGTTACTATTGGTAATCTTTATTTTAAAAATAAAGATTACGGAAAAGCAAAGTTAAAATATGCTGAAGCTTTAGATAATTTTAATCTATATGAAAACACAATTACAAAAAACTTCGGATTATCTACTGTTTATGATAATTTAGGATTAATTGAGGAGTTGAAAGGCGATTATAAATTAGCAGAAGAATATTACCTTAATTCATACCAATTAAGAAAGAAAAACAATAAGACAGAAGACTTAATATATTCTGAACTACTTCTTATGAGTCTTAATATAGAGCAGAATAATATGTTTAATGTTAATAAGCACTTTATTGAAATAGAAAGGTTATACGACCAAGGAAAGACTAGCTATTCAGGTGAAGATTTCAACATAACCTACATCACACGAAATTATGGATATGCATATGTAAATATGGGTAACTATTATTTTAAAAAAGAAGAATATAAAGTTGCTAAAGAGTTTTTTGAAAAATCTTCAGATTTATTAGCTGACTTTGTTAATGATGTCCCATTCATACAATCCAAAATAGCAGAGTGTTATCTAGGCTTAAAAAATTATGAAAAAGCAATGAGTCTTGCAAAGCAGAATATAAAATCAATTAATTTAAGTCTAAATAAAAAAGAAAAGGAAAGCAACCTTAAGGTTCTTGAAAAAATCTATTCTGAAAAAGGAGATTATGCCAATCTTATTAAAATTAAGGATTCTTTACTGTATTTATCTAAAGCCGGTTTTGGTTTGGATGTATTAAATAAAATGGGTGATTTAGAAACAGGTATTTTTTTATTTAAAAAAAAATCAGAATTAAATGAAAGTCAAATTAAGTACAATACTTATTTATTCATTTTAATAATATGTTTTATAATTTTAACTTTTTCTCTTGTCTCGCTTCGTTTAAACTATAATCTAGAAAAAGAGAAGTCTGAAAAAATATTGAATCAAAAAATAATAGTAGAAAATGATTTAAACCATAAAAAATTGGAATTATTAAATAAATCTAATTTTATTTCTCAACGAAATAAAAATTTAAATTATTTATTAGATTCCGTTGATCATCCTGATAGTAGTAGTCCCATTCCTTCATCTCAAATCAAACGAAGAATAAAAGATCTTTTACAAAATGAAAATTTAAATGATCGTTTTGAAAAACATTTTGAAGATGTATATCCTGGATTTTTTAAATTATTATTTGAACATTCAAGTAAACTAACTCAAAACGATTTACGTTTTTGTGCTTATTTAAAAATGAATCAAAGCACAGATGAAATTGCCAGACTAACAAGCATATCTATCCGAACTGTAGAGAGTAAAAAATATCGATTGAAAAAGAAATTTAAAATTCAAAAGGATGAGAGTCTAACAAGCTTTATTCATAGTATTTAATACGATTTATCCTTAAAAAAATTTACCATTTATAATTTTCAATCTATTATTCTTTCGTGTGAAGAATAAATTGCAGTAGAAATCCAAAGAAAATTGTAAATACCAGTTCTAATTACATTCAACCATAGTTACCCAATAACATCTAGATAAAAGATGAAAATTATAAGTGCCTCTTATTCTGTAGATGTACAGAAAATGGCTTGTTCTTTGATGGTGTCAAAAAGTTATCACTACATGTGGTAGTGATTATTTGATTAAAGCAGATTTTATACTTCCGATTTAAACAGGTTAGATAATGACACACGCTATATTTTTTTGGCTTACAGAGCTATTTAGGAGTTAGAACAATATAACTATAAGTCATTGATTATTAGTATATTGATTTTTATTATGGCTGTTTTTTGGAGCTCTCCAACTAAATAGCCTTAACTTTGTTTTTTATTCTGAAGGTTTCTTGTTATGATTTTAACAGAGAGTTTATTTTTTGAGGTAGGCTGGATTTTTACACTAAATGCTTTATGATCTTCTTTCTTATGTTTTATATATCTTCCAAGAAATATCGTTAGCTCCTAACTCCAGTAGGTGCCAAAGCCATTCGTATGTTGAAAAAATCATCCTTTATTTTGAATGTAACGATTCGTATTGATTGACTTTTAATAAATCAATTTTCAAATCATCAAGCCCTTTTTGATCAAATGGATTCTCAATGTAATCTTGTACATTGTACAAAGCCATTAGTACAAAACTAACTACCATAGAAAAAGACAATGACATAAATTTAGTTACAAAATCATTCTCTAGATTTAATAAAGACTGGGAAGCATAAAGGAGCGGTGAAAAGTAAATGAACACCAAACAGTATTTTTTTAAAGAAATTGGAGTTCCATGAAGCTTAATCCCTCGAATCTTTTCAGCAGAAAGAAACAATTCGTTTTTTACTCGAATTAGACTATCTTTTTCTCTTTCATTAAAAAGCTTTTTGTGATTGTCAATGATTAAAAGAACCTTTTTTCTTTTCTCTCGAATTGCATCAAATGTTTTTTCCGATTCATCCTGAGTTAAATATTGAATGAGAAGCTCTTGCACCTCTTGTAAACTGTTAAATAATTCGTTGTAGTTTTTAACTTTCACATTTTCAACTGCATAAAATATATTGGTCAAATCAATGATCTTATTTCTAAATTCAAGGTACAAGGTTATTGCATCTTGTCTTCTTTGGTATGCACTGGTGATTGAAAAAACAAGAGGAAAGATAATCGCTATACTCATTATGGTGTAGTCAACCTTGATGTTGATCCTGTACAAGTCATATAGATAGAAAACAACGATGGTCTCCATAAGAATTATGAATAATCTGGTATTGAAGACTGATAAAATTGCTCTTAAATTTGATTGCTTTGAACTCATGAATTTGTATTAAATTTTTATTAAAAAAAATCCGAATTGTCTAATAGTAGACCTATGACGATTCCAAGCAGTAGTATGAGGAAATTTTTTACTTTGAAAACTAAACCTAATTTTTTCTCCCAAGAATCAGGGATGTTATTTAGATTGTCGTCCTTAGACATTCCCGATTTGATTGACTGTTTTGCAAACCAGAAAAAAAACAATAAAATAATTGCTGTGATGCATGCGATTATTAGTAATATATTGGCCATTGATGGTATTTTTTTGCTAAATTAATGATTTGATTCAAGATTACATGAATTTACATACTTCAATAGTACTGCATATTTATTTTAAATTGAAATTTAAGGGAAAAAAAGATTTTTATTAATAATAAAAAATTTTATTTGTTTTTCACAACCAATTTCGTCAGGGGTACTTTTTAGTTTCTGAATCTTTTTACAGTAATATTTTTTTGACATTACAAAGACAGGTGATTGATGGAGCTTTTACCCTCTTTTTTTGACTTCTAGCTGGGCTTAAAGTATTACTGTTACTGGATTCTTAGGAAATGTATTTTTTTTAGTTCTCCGAAATAGATTAGAGTTAGGCTGCCTTAACCAGCACAAAAAAAACCTTCTGATTTTCAGAAGGCTTTTTTTATGTAATAAATTTAATGCTCTTTTCTCATGACATTTCAATGCCGTGTCGATACATATTCAGCGATCGAGTTTGAAGTTGTCTAATTTAATATCATCTAACCCATCGTTATCAAAAGGATACTCCATTTGATCTTGAATATTATATAAGGAGATCAAAATAAATTCACTTACAATAACAACAAAATAAGTAAGCCATTCAGCGTCCATACCAATTTTATTGATGATTGTAGGTGTGTATATCAATGGGAACATATAAATAAAAATCTTACAATATGCTTTCAAACTAATCGGTGTTCTGTGAATGTGAATTGCTTCTAAGTTTTCTGCTCCTTCGTGAAGTGAGCGCATGAAACCAAAAATCTTTAAGCGGAAACCGCCAGAAATTGCTTCATCGTTATCATGAACAAACTGCTCAATCTTATTGATGGATGCATCAACCTCTTGAATTGTTACCACACTAGTCTTTAGGTGATTCAATAGGTTATCGCTTATTGCTGCTAAGGTATTATGGATTTCATTTTTTTTGTTATCAGTTAGTTTTGAGTTCGTAGCAAAACAGTGTTGAAGAGTTAAAATTGAGCCTCGAAATCTACTTAAATGCTCTAAAGCTTTCTCTCTTCGTCTAAATGCCCCCCTTATGGCAAAAACCAAAGGAAAAATGATAGCAATGCTTATCAATGTAAGGTCAATATTATAGACAACTCCGAATTCATAAGAGAAGTAAGGCACTACTAATGAAATGATTAGCGTGAATAATGTTCGCTTGTTTATTATTGAAAAATATTGATTCATGTTTTTATTTCTAAAATATTATATTTGATAAATCTATTAACTAAATAAATGCTATGCAACCAATGAAGACATTATTAATTATTTTATGTACAACAACTTTTGTTTTTGCGCAAGAAGAGCCAAAAGTGCTATTCCAAACACAAGACATCATTCCTATACAGATTAGCTTCTCAAACAGGGATCTGAAGAAGAATGATAACGACACGATTTATTTTGATGCCGCAATGAAATTCAAAACCATCGATGGTGTTTGGAATGATATTAATGTAGGTGTTCGCGCCCGTGGTAATTTCAGAAGATCTACTTGTTATTTTCCTCCGATTAAGATGAAAATTAAAAAGTCGGATGCCAAGGGAACTATTTTTAAAGGAAATAAAAAATTAAAACTAGTAATTCCATGTCTTCAAGAGAAAAACAAAAATGATAACATTCTTAAAGAATTAATAGGTTATAAGTTGTTTGAAATTATTTCTCCTTACCACTTTAAGACTAGACAGGTTGCTATTGACTTCGACGAAATAAAGAGAAAAAAAATAGTAAAACATGATCTTAACGGCTTTTTTATAGAAGACGATAAAAATGTTGCTAAGCGTTTTGGTGGTAAAGTTTTTGAGCGTTTTATTCATCCATTAGCAATGAACGCAGAAGCTTCTGTTCAAAACATCTTTTTCCAGTATATGATCGGTAACACAGACTTTTCTGTGGCTTATCAGCATAACGGCAAATTGCTTTATGCAGATAAACAAATTATTCCTTTGCCTTACGATTTTGATATGTCTGGTTTAGTTGATCCTAGCTATGCTGTTGCAAACGAAGCCCTTGGTCTTCGAGATATTCAAGATAGAGCCTACAGAGGTTTTAAAAGAGATGAAGCTTTAATGAATGATGTACGTTCACAGTTCTTGAATAATAAAGAAGCTTTCTTTGCTATCATCGATGGTTTTAAAACTCAATTTGATAACCCAAAAGAGCACCAAGAAGTTGTAGATTATATTGCTTCGTTTTTTGATGTAATTGAGAGCGATAAATTATTTCAATCAAATATTATGGATAAAATGAGAACCAAATAAGGTAACTCATCTATAACATCCATCATCTAAGTCATAGATTTTGATGTAAAATCCTGGAAGTATACGTTGATGGCCACTGATTTTAATCAGAGGCCTTCATTGTTTTTAATGTGAATTGAAGGATCAACATTGTCATTAAACTAAACTGATAATTAATGCTTTTTACGGCTAGCTGAGTATGATTAACAGTAATTATATTGGTAATTAACCGTTCGCAAGCTTATTCATTCAGTACATTCAACATTTTAGTGAAAATTAAGGTGTTGTCATATATTCCAGAAAAAGTATCGGCAGATGGACCTTTAGCGAAAACAGGAACCATGGAAGCCGTATGACCAACAGTAGAAAAATCTACACTTGGGAGCATTTTTTTAATATTACCCTTTGGG
>Ga0257120_1001374_pt1 | contig 16149 bp, 20 predicted proteins | sample SI106_10metaG_FD_190153 | JGI IMG/M metagenome (GOLD analysis project Ga0257120, IMG submission 190153) | Marine microbial communities from Saanich Inlet, British Columbia, Canada - SI106_10 | ecosystem: Environmental > Aquatic > Marine > Inlet | place: Canada: British Columbia | collected... | reverse complement strand
TGGAAGCTTTGAAACACTCGAAGCAGTTATCGATCACTATGCAAAGGGAGGTGAAGGACACCAACTTCAAGACCCTGTTATTCAACCGTTTTCTTTGACCAATAAAGAGCGAAGTGCCTTGCTTGCATTTTTGCTTGCGCTTACCGACCTCTCCTTTGCAGAGCGTCTTTAATTCTTAACTTTGTGCCATGAACATTAAGACCGAAACGATTTGTGCGATTGCCACCGGAAATGGTATAGGTGCCATAGCAATTGTCCGTGTTTCAGGACCTGATTCAAAGAAAATATGTTCAAGGTGTTTTTCTAAGGGCCTCTCAGATATAGAAAGTCATACCCTTCATTTTGGAACGATTACGGCTGCAGATGGTGTTCAAGTCGATGAGGTATTAATGAGCTATTTCGCGGAAGGAAGAAGTTTTACGGGTGAAGAAAGCATTGAAATTTCTTGTCATGGTTCACCTTATGTTCAGCAGCAAATTTTAGCGGTATTGCAACACCACGGTTGTCGGATGGCTAAACCTGGTGAATTTACGCAAAGGGCATTTATAAATGGGAAGTTGGATCTTTCTCAAGCTGAGGCTGTCGCAGATTTGATTGCGGCACAAAGCAAAAAGGCACATCAGATTGCCTTAAGTCAACTGAAAGGAAACTTATCTTCAGATTTAAAAGTATTGCGTGATGAATTGATTGCTTTTGCCTCTTTAATAGAGCTAGAACTCGATTTTTCTGAGGAAGACGTTGAGTTCGCAGATCGCACACAGCTTAAAGCTCTTGTAGGAAAAGTCTTAAATACAGTTGGGGATCTAGCAGCATCTTTTGCCTTGGGAAATGCCCTGAAGAATGGTGTTCCTGTGGCGATTGTGGGCGCTCCAAATACAGGGAAAAGTACGCTTTTGAATCAGCTTTTAGGGGAGGACCGAGCGATCGTTAGCGATGAAGCTGGAACGACGCGTGATGTGATTGAAGAAACCTTAAATATTGATGGAATACTATTCCGACTTATAGATACTGCCGGTATTAGAGAAACAAACCAACATATTGAGTCGATGGGTATTGAGCGTTCTCAACAGAAAATTAAAGAAGCATCTATTGTTCTTTGTTTGGCAGATGCCACAGACAAAGCCAATCTTTCTGAAACACAATCTTGGAGTAGGGAATTGTCAGAGACACATTCAGATAAAAAGGTGCTTTTCATCATCAATAAATCAGATTTAAGTAAACAAGTATTAAAAGGTTCGATCCCAATCAGTGCAAAAGACGGCATTGGTATTGATGTGCTTCATTCAGAAATGGTTGAAGCGGTGTTAGGAACTTTAGATCTTGAAAACGATACGATTATTGCCAACGCAAGACACCATGAAGCCCTGCTCAAAACTTCAGATGCGCTTGAAAAGGCAGCCAATGGTTTAGAAGATGGAACTACGGGTGACTTTATCGCCATGGACATACGTCAAGCCATGTTTTACCTCGGTAGTATTACAGGAGATATTTCCACAGATGATTTACTTGGAAGTATCTTCAGTAAATTCTGTATCGGCAAATAAGACTAAACACCTGGCCTCTAGGGGATTATGTCGGGTCGGGGCACAATAAGAGAAGCCTTTTTGAAGGATTTAAAATGGTTGTTTTATAACGGTTAGCGGCTATGCTTTCGCGCCGGCCTCTCAAAGATAAGTTTTTCGGCATGATGTATAGGCGATGTTATGATTACTAGTCAATTATAATTTTAGTTGAATACTTTATTTCTTCAAGAACTATTTGACTTTCAATGTCGCCTATATTAAGGATAGATGCTACTTCGTTAACTAAGAAGTTTTTGAAAGATCGAATATCCGAGAAACGAACTTTAACTAAGAAATCGAAGCTACCCGATGTGTGGTAAAATTCAATTACATCTTTTAACTTCTGCATTTCCTGAACAAATTCATTTCGTTTTTCTGAATGATGATCCTTTATGGTAATATTCATAAAAACTAAAATGCCTTTATCAAGAATATCAGCATCAAGTAACGCAACATACTGTTTAATAATTCCGGTCTTCTGTAATTTCTTTATACGTTCATAAATAGGAGTTGTAGTAAGAGATAGGTCGTTAGCCATTTCTTTAGCTGTTGCCATTGCATTTTCTTGGAGAATTTCAAGGATTTTCCTATCAGTATCATCAATATTTGGGGAATTGTGCTTCATAGTTTTTAATTATTAGTGTAATTTACTTAAATCATCTAACAATAGAGGTGTATTATCTTATTTAAATGAATTTTGCATCAAGAAAATCAAAGCTTTATGAAAATCTGTTTTATAATGTCCCCTTGGGAAAGAGTGAACCCAAAGCAGGACTCAACGCTTCGCATGATACATGAACTTTGTATAAGAGGGCATGAGGTAGCGGTTACACATCCGCCAAATCTGACTATAAGAGACAGTGTGACTCTGAGTCTTTGTAAAACGATTATCGGACCAGCACGAGTGTCCAAAAGTATTCCGGCATTTTACAGATTAGTGGAGTTTGATGAAGAAATGAAGCCATTAAAACACTTCGATGTTATTTTCATGCGAGACAATCCACCAATGGATCCTTTGGTATTGAATTTTCTGGATTCAATTAAGGATGATGTGTTTATTTTGAACGCTGTTGATGGTCTGAGAGAAACTAACAACAAGATTTATACGGCAGCATATTACGATCCAAAGCGTGAACTTATTCCTGCAACACATGTTTCAAAAAACATTGATTATTTACTTCGAATAATTGATGAATCGGATAACGATAAGATGATTTTAAAACCTCTTGATGGTTATGGGGGAAGTGGAGTTATCGTAATTGAGAAGTCTGCAATGCACAACATTAAATCGTTGCTTGATTTTTACATAAACAGAACCGAAGGAAAATCTAGTTATGTGATTTTACAAGAATACGTTGAAGGTGCAGAGGATGGTGATGTACGTGTATTGATGCTCAATGGTGAGCCTATTGGTGCTTTACGAAGAAGACCCGCCAAAGGAGATGCACGATCGAATATTTCTGCGGGTGGAACGGTTCAAAAATACAAGCTCACTAAGGCAGATAAAATCCTATGTAGAAAGGTTGGAGAAAAGCTTGTGCGTGATGGAATTTACTACGCAGGATTGGATTTAATTGGAGGGAAATTAATTGAAGTTAATGTGATGAGTCCAGGAACAATAACGGATATCAATAAATTAAACAATACGAAAATACAGCGCAAAATTGTCGATTATCTTGAACGTGTAGTTGAAGAGATTAGTGATAGAAAAAACAAGTCGGAACTTATAAAAATTGATACTGATGAAACGATTGGAGATTAAAGAGATCATTCAATTAATTGAATCAGAGAAACATTTTGAAGCGATTGCAAGTGATGGTTCTTTTACAATAAAAGTTAACCGGTACCTTCCTTATTGTTGCACGGCTATTCATGATGGAAGTAATATACGTTCTGAACTAAAGGCAAAAATAAAACACGATGAGTACAGTCGTTGGTTTGAGGAAGATCCTTTTACAGGAGATTTTATTGCTTCAATGCCTATTACTCTTACTGCGCATGATTCCCGTTTTGAATACGACTTAAATAGAAGACCAGAGGACTGTGTTTTTGAAACAGCATGGGGGAAGAATGTTTGGAATAAGAAATTGACACCAAAAGATCGCCAGAAAAGTATTCAAAAACACGCAAATTATTATAAGGTAACACACGTTTTGATAACCAAACTGGAAGAGTTATTCGGTGGGTGTATTGTCTATGATATTCATTCTTATAACCACGAACGTTGGGATCGTAAAGTGCCCCTTTTCAATATAGGTGCTGAACGTGTCGACATGAAACGATTTGGTTCTGTGGTTGAACATTGGCGTTCAGAATTGGAAACAATTAAATTGGAAAACATCGAAAATATTTCGGCGGTCAACGATGTCTTTTATGGAAGAGGCTACAATCTTGAATACATAACGGAAAATTTCAAAAACACCTTGGTTCTTGCAACTGAGGTTAAGAAGGTTTATTGCAATGAGTTAACTGGAGATGATTACCCAAATATTATTAAAAGCCTTCAACAGCAATTAAAAATTAGGATTCTCAATAACGCAAATTTTTTTAGTCAGAACAATTCAAATTGGGAGCATAGCATAAAATCTAAGTTACTTGATAAAACGATGGAGTCAGCTATTCTGAAAGTAGATAAGGAAATGTATCAACTTTTGAAAAACTTTGAGTTATTGGCTTTTGTTAACCCGAATAACAATATTCAAGAGAAAAAACGATTTTTTAAGAATCAAGGGTCAGAGCTCCCCAAGTTCAAGTACAGCCCAATTCGGATCAATCCATTTGAGTTGAAACAAAAATTGAGTAATCTTAGAGTGCAGGATATTTCTGATGTGTCAATTCGACATATGTATGAATCTGTAATCAATAGCTATTACGATAAGATAGATTTATTAGGCTCTTTAAACACGCCTAAGTTTTTATACAATTCACTGCGTTATTTTGGGCGACCATCAAAAAAGGATATTCAAAACGCGCATTATTTTTTACACTTGCCACAAATTGCTGGCGAGCCGAAAAGATCACCAAGTCTTGGAGTGGATGAAGCAATGGTGTCGTTTAAAGAGGGGCTAGAAACATATGGTTTTGAAAGTAAAATTGAAAAGAGTAATAGAGTGATTGCTCAAGTCATGGTGTTAAATGCAAAGAAAACGATTTTGTTTAATCCAATAGCAAAGTTTACCCGTGGGCAAATCAACGCACTTGTGGAGCATGAAATTGGTGTACATATGGTTACGACAATGAATTCCAATGCGCAAAAACTACACCTTTTTAAACTTGGTCTTCCAGTAAATACAATGACGCAGGAAGGCTTGGCAATTTTAGCGGAATACTTAAGTGGAAATATATCAATGAAACGTCTTAAGAAGTTAGCTTATCGTGTTATTGTTGTAGACATGATGTGCAGTGGAGCTGATTTTCTTGAGTGTTATAACTTTCTGGTTAACGATCATAACTTAGATCAAGATGATGCTTTTAGTGTAGTTACAAGAATTTTTAGAGGTGGTGGGTTTACAAAAGATTATCTCTACTTGAGTGGGTTTGTTAAGATTTTGAGAATGTGGGAAAAGAGGCATGATCTGGAGCCACTTTTAGTTGGGAAAATATCGCTTGAATTCCATTCTGTTATAAGTGAAATGATTCAGCGCGAAATGGTGCAAAAACCTATTTACGTAACAAATAGTTTTAAGGATCCTGAGCTGAATAATAACGATGAAATTTACAAGTATGTTTTGAGTGGATTGAAGTGATTACACTTTAGAAACAGACTTGAAGAAATGGAATAATTAGAATTGTTGCTTAAATACAATACCGGTTCAAAAATACATGCCGATGCAAATTATTGGTTTATGCTTCGAATCGCTCTGATCGATTTTTAAATACTACAGTTCTGTGTGGGAAAGGGATTTCAATTCCTTCTGCATCAAAACGTTTTTTTAGAGCTTTATTGATGTCACTGTGCATTCTGAATACCTCCTGTGGGTCTTTGGCCCAAACATACGCTCTCAACGCTACGGCAGAATCTTCAAAGTCCAAAAGTCGCACTTCAATTACAGGTTCACCATCTGCCTTTTCCTTAGGGGTTCTATTGTCAAAAGAAAAAGGATGCTTTTCACTTTCTTCTTGCATTATTTTGATGGCAAGATCAACATCACTGTCATAACTGATCTTCATTTCAATGAACTTACAGATTATATCATCTTCAATGCTGTCGTTAATGATTGTATCAGAGCTGATAATAGAATTTGGAATTATTAGGCGTTTGTTCCGGAAGTCTAAAATTACGGTATGTCTTAAAGTTACATCTTCAACAATGCCATAGTCTAGGTTTCCGACTTTAATCATATCTCCAACTCTGAAAGGTCTAAAGATGACAATAAAGATTCCACTTATAATATTTGAAAATGCCTCTTGCGCGGCAAAGCCTATGATGGCAATTAAAATACCCGCTCCAGCAAATAATGTGACAGCAAGTGCTCGTAATTGTGGAATCAGCGATATAATTCCTCCTAGTGCAATCAACCAAATAACAAACGATACAGAATTTTTAAAGAACTTAACACGGGTAATGTCTGCTTTAATTTTACTATTTCCGTTGATAAACGATCTATTTATCAACCATCGTAATAAGCGAGATAGGATAAAGGCACCAACAAATATTGAAATCATCATAATTTCTAGTTGCCATTGCGTGATGAAGTCTTGTAATTGATTAAGCATCTTTAAATCCTGTTTTGGTCTCAAAAGTATTGTTGATTGCCAATAACTCAAATAGCTCTGGAAGTTCATGCTCTCCATCAATTTGAATAATATTTCCCCCCAGTATTTTTAAAGGCAATAAATCCTTATTGTAATCATTACCAATCATTAACATGTCGCTGTATGAACAGCCAAACCTATCAGCAACATACTTGAATGCTTGTGGAGTAGGCTTCTTCAAATTGAATTCTTCTGAAATAATTAGATCAAAAAGATTCTCCTTGCCTAGTACTTTCAATGTTCTCTTTATTTGTTCTCCCAAACAATCCGTATAGAGCACTAATGTATAGCCATCTTTTTTTAGTCGCTGAAAGGCTAGTACGGTTGATTCGCTGTACTCGTGAAACAAATTCCAATCGATTACCTGATTTCTATGGGTATAATATTGCGAGGGGCTCAATCCGCAAATCTGAAGTGCAAGTGATGTCGTATTTGGAAGTTTTCCAGAAAGCGACTTCCCGAGTTTTTCCATTATATAATGATCTCTAAAAGCAATATGATCAGGATGTTCCGATACTCTACCAGTGATCGTTCCATTGAGATCAAATATGAGTGTTTTAAAAGTACTGTTAACTAGTTCTTTTTTCATTGTGCTATATCATTGGGTAGAAATAATAAATCAGAAATTATTTTTGATTCATTATCCCCATCATATGTTGAGAAATAGAATACTTGAAACCATACATTGATATTCGTCTCTTCTCTCAGATCAAAGTCATAAATTAAGTCTGCTCTAGCTCCAGAAAACTGTACATTATTGTCCAGCACATCTTTAAAACAATAATGCTTGTTCTGAAACCCTGTGTATTTTAGTTCAACATTCTTCATGTTAATTATCTAATTGACTTAGGGCTACAAGGAGTAACATCAAAATGAATAATAGAATTGTAACTCCGAGCCACTCTGTTAATGGTTTTCTCTTTTTCCGTTTCACCATAAATATTAGGTGGATTTAAATAACTGATCGTCTTGCTCAAACGCTTTGAACTCGATGGCATATCCATTAGGGTCTTCAATGAACATTGTTTTTTGCTCTCCCACTTCTCCGCTAAAAACTATTTTGGGCTCAATGAGAAATCTTATTTTACTTTCACTGAGCTTGGCTTCCATTTCATGCCAATCCTTCCATGTTAGTACTGCACCAAAATGATAAAACGGAAAGGCGTTTTTTTCGCTTCTGTAAAAAGGAAATGAACATACGGCATCTGGATTTACTTGTGCTGTCAGTTGATGACCGAAAAAATTAAAATCCATCCAGTTTGATGATTCTCGACCAATTGAGCATCCTAATAAATCAACATAGAATTCCTTTGTGTTTTGTAGGTTTTTAATTGGGAAGGCTAAATGAAATGAGCTTTTCATAGTGATGGTTTTTAGTAATTATTATTGATTAAGTATGTAGGCAAAAATCAATGGTGCAACGATTGTAGCGTCGGATTCAATTATAAATTTGGGAGTATCAATATCTAGTTTACCCCATGTTATTTTTTCGTTTGGTACAGCTCCCGAATATGAACCATAACTTGTCGTTGAATCTGAAATCTGGCAGAAATAACTCCAAAAAGGTGTATCAGTACGTTCCATATCCTGATAGAGCATTGGTACAACACAAATTGGAAAATCACCTGCAATGCCCCCACCAATTTGAAAGAACCCGATGCCATCTTCACCTGCGTTTTCTGTGTAATAATCTGCTAACCACATCATGTATTCAATTCCTGACTTCATCGTTGAAGGATTCAATTCTCCTTTCAAACAATAAGAAGCAAATATATTCCCCATAGTTGAGTCTTCCCAACCAGGAACAATGATTGGCAGATTCTTTTCTGCCGCTGCTATCATCCAAGAATCTTTAGGGTCCATTTCGTAATATTGTTCCAAAACTCCAGAGAGCAGAAGTTGATACATAAACTCATGAGGAAAGTAGCGTTTCCCATCTCGTTCGGCTTCTTTCCAGATAGTAAATACATGTTTTTGAAGTCTACGAAATGCCTCTTCTTCTGGTATGCATGTGTCTGTAACACGATTTAACCCCCGTTCGAGAAGCGCCCACTCTTCGTTAGGGGTTAAGTCGCGGTAATTCGGTACGCGTTCATAGCTGTCATGCGCCACTAGGTTCATGATGTCTTCTTCAAGATTTGCTCCTGTGCAAGAAATGATGTGCACTTTGTCTTGACGGATCATTTCTGCCAATGAAATCCCTAGTTCTGCTGTACTCATTGCACCTGCAAGGGAGATAAGCATTTTTTTTTTAGATGCTAAGTGGTCTTCGTACCCTTTGGCAGCATCAACTAAAGAAGCAGCATTAAAGTGTAAAAAGTTCTTTTCAATGAATTTTTTTATTTCTTGAGCCATTCTAAATGAAATTTATAGGACAATAATTTATAGTACAATTTGGCCGCCATGAAATCTGGGGCGGTGAAATCTTTTTTGGGCGCTAATTCAACAATATCGAAACCAACGACGTTAGAATTCAAAAAGACCTTTCTGAGTAAATCCAAGGTTTCATTCCACAACAATCCGCCTGGTTCTGGTGTTCCTGTTGATGGCATAATTGATGGGTCGAAAGCATCTAAATCAATTGTTATGTATACGTTTTGACCCAAACAGTTGATTACATCTTCTTGCCAGTATTCGTTGGAATGAATATCGTAGGATGTGAATAGATTTTCTTCGCGTAAGTATGCTAGCTCTACAGTATCCATACTTCGAATGCCAACTTGCACCAAATTCGTTGTGTAGGATGCTTCATGCAATGCACAGGCGTGATTGTATTTTGAACCTTCGTATGATGGACGTAAATCTGAATGCGCATCCAATTGGAGAACGGTCAAATCTTCAAACTTCTTATTGAATGAGCGAATTGAACCAATACTAACAGAGTGTTCGCCACCAAGAATTGTTACGAATTTTTCTGCATCCAAATGTTGATCAACCGCTGATTCAACAGCTTTAACCATTGCATCAGGACTTGAATCTATTGTAATGGATGGTGCTAAATATACCCCTTGCAAATAGACCTCGGAATTCGTTTCTATATCATAAAGCTCCATGTTTTCAGCGGCATCCAAAATGGCATCAGGGCCTTTGTCTGCACCTTTTCCATAGGTACTTGTTTCATCATACGGAACGGGAATTAGAACGACTTCACTGCTTTCGTATTTTGCGTTCTCAACTGGAATTCCTGCGAATGTTCTTTCTTTATTCATAGCCCAATAATTGCATGAAGTTTTCTGAACTTTGTTGTTCCGCGAACACTTCTGTCTTTATTTCTCCTGATTCAGTCTTATTGATCAAAACATACTTCGGTTGTGGTATTAAACAATGTTGAAGACCTCCAAATCCACCTAGGGTATCTTGATAAGCTCCTGTGTTGAAAAAGCCAATGTACAAAGGTTTGTTCCTTGGAAATAGGGGCAAATAAATAGCATTTACGTGTTGATCATTGTTGTAGTAGTCATCGCTATCACATGTTAATCCACCAAGTAAAACTCTTTCATAAGGCTTGTCCCAATAATTAATTGGTAGCATGATGAATCGCTTGCTGATTGCCCATGAATCAGGAAGTGTTGTTATGAAAGATGAATTGATCATGTTCCATTTTTCTCGGTCGTTTTGTTGTTTTTGATACAGAATCTCATAGAGTATCGCCCCTGATTCACCAACAGTAAACGATCCAAATTCTGTAAAAATATTTGGAGCAGGAACCTTCCCTTCATCACATACCGTCTTAATTAACAAGATGATTTCAGAAACCATGTATTGGTAATCATACTCAAAGCCAAGAGAATCTTTGGTTGGGAATCCGCCCCCAATGTTTAAGCTGTCAAGGGTTGGACAAATCTTTTTTAACTCAACATAGACATTCAAACATTTTTGGAGTTCATTCCAATAGTAGGCATTGTCTTTAATGCCTGTATTAATGAAGAAATGCAACATTCGTAGATTGATACTCGGAATGATTTCAATTTCACGTTTGTAGAATGGAACAATGTTTTTGTAGCCTATCCCTAATCGACTTGTATAGAATTCGAATTTCGGTTCTTCCTCGGATGCAATGCGAATTCCTATGTCAAACTTTCGATTCGTTTTTTGATGGAGGAGATGAATCTCTTCGTAATTATCAATGATTGGAATACAATTGTACTTACCCGAATTGATGAGTTCCGCAATATTGTCTATGTATTTATCGCGTTTAAAGCCATTGCACAAGACAAATGTTTTGTCATTGATCTTCCCTTCACTTTTTAGTTTTTTAACGATTTCAATATCAAATGCGGATGAAGTTTCGATATGAATATCATTTTTCAATGCTTCATCGAGGACATGACTGAAATGTGAGCTTTTTGTGCAATAGCTGTAATGGTATTCTCCTGCGTAACTATGATCTTCAATGGCTTGATTAAACCACTTTTTTGCTAGTTGAATATTCTCTGATATTTTTGGCAGATACCTCAATTTAAGAGGAGTGCCATGCTCAGCGATTACATCTTCTATATTGACACCATGCCAAATCAGTGAATTATTTTCTGTAAGATGGAACTCCTCTTGAGGAAAATCAAACGATTGCTCAATGAAATCAATGTATTTGTTTTTCATTTTTACTTATGACATTTAAAACTTATTCAAATGAATCATCGTCGCTTAGATCTTCCTCTTTTACTATTTTACCATTCGGGTCAAGCGTAATTAATAAGTCCTGCTCAGTAGAATTGTTATAGATACTTACCACGTAAACAATTTGTTTGATATCTTCTCTTTTTGTTACACCTATTATTTCAAATCCTATGTACTTTCCTTTAACACCAGAGGATACATTCGCAGGTAAATCATCTTCGTTTATAATAAATTCTGAACTAATCCATACACCTTTAGGCGAGAAATATGCACTACCATAATCACTACCATCTTCGAAATAGCAGACAAATTGTGTATCGTCATCTATCCATTCGTCTACTACCGCTGTTGGGTGTTTTTTTGTGAAAGATGTTCTTACGTTAGACGGAGGTGAATAATCCTGAGCTACTAAAATTCCAGAGATTAAAATACTTGCGATTGTTAGTGTTACTTTTTTCATAGCCCTTTTTTTTGATTGTATTGGTTATTAGTCTTTACATGAAGATCCTTTTCGATTTGATCTTCATCTTCCTCTTCCTCGTCTTCAACATCTATTGGTGACGATTCATCATCATCCAAATCATCTGAAGAACCTGATCGCCCAGCAACAATAGTTGAGATTGGAATCAAATAAATAATGTCTTCATATTGACAAATCACACCAACCGTAATTTTTCCTTTATAGGGGAAAGCAGTCCGCTCAAGTTCGCCTTCCGAATATCACATATAGACTTCATCTTGGATAGAGGACTTCAATTTGGAGTAGCTCTTAATAACTCGATTCATATTCAGTGCTTTTTAGTGTAAAGTTCAAAAATAAAGCCATTACTGCTGCTAGTGAGGTGTAAATAAGTAAAAATTACTGCTTAATGTAAATTGTTAAGTTATTTTCGCTTTTTCGAGATTGAAATAATATATAAACCATAAAATTTCTTTGAAATAGCATGTTCTAGAATCTTAAAAATCTTCTCTCAATTTTAGATTAATTGGAAGATTACTGAATATCTAGTCATCGATTTTGATTGTCATTTCTACTAGATGAATAAAACTGTTCAACAAAAGATTCCAATTAAGGAAAATAAACTGACCAAATACTCACTGAGAAAGCAGAGAGGAAGAAAAATCAGTAACTTTAGTAGCATGATAGAATATTTGGTTCAAGATGTAATGTGGCAACTAATGTTGCAATTATCATTTGTTTTAGTCCTTCTTGTGTTGATCAGTAGATCCAAAGGTATTTATGAAGCGAAACAAACTCAGGACAAAAATTATTTTAAAGGTCTAATCAATGAAATTAAAAAACCTAAAAATATTGCTTGGTTAATCACACTACTTCCCTTCCTTTATATTGTAAAAACATTGTTAAGCATTTATTGGATTCACGATTATAGAAGTGTCTTTTTCCAACAAGCTTGGAATAGTGATTATATCTTATCTAATCCGAGTATAGATGATTTTTTATACATACCATTAATTGCCATATACTTTACAATTTATTTTCCATTTAATGGGCTATTATTAAAAAACAAAGCAGATGAGAACGACATATGAAAAAATAATTAATGTTGTATTTTTCCTTTTAATATACTTTATCCTTTTTGCTATTTTAAGAGAAGTATTGAAAGGTACAAACTACAGCAATAGTGCGTCAATTATATCAGCAGCAACTGGTTTTTTTTCAAGAAAAATCTACAGAAAATGGACTATTGCAATTCTTGATAAATTGAATAAGTAAATTCATCTCATCAACCTGATCTAAATCCAAAGGTTCATCTTTAGTTGATTGAACTTTTAATTCGTGTTTTTCTATCTTTGATAAAATCCTAATTATGAAAACACGGTTACTATGTTATCAAGGTGATTTTGTACCCTATTTGTATCTCTATTGCTCTAAGTCTTTGTAATAATTAGAAAAATACTTTTTGTATCGGGAAATAGAACCATTAAAGGATATTTTAAACCTTTCCACAGTTTGGACTTGAGCAGTTCTCACAGCTGCAGCCTTTACAATTCCCATTTTTACAACTTGTGCAACCACAGGTACATTTCGTTTGCTTCATATTCGTTGGTTTTATTTAAAGTTAAAAAACAAACGTTGTTAAAACGATTACCCCAAAAAAAATACTTATCATTGAATTGTTAAAAACTATATATAAATGTATCCATACTTAAGACTGGCTAGAGTTCTGATTACCAGTAGGAATAAGCCAAATCTTGATTTTTTCAGCGAAGAAAGTGATACGATTTCGTTAATGGTATGGCCTCAAGATATTGATCCATTTTTAGAGTTAAATAATGGTCGCTATGTAACGCTGCTTGATTTGGGCCGCTATGGTTTTGGAACACGAGTAAACATTAATGACTTCTTAAAAAAGAAACAATGGTCCTTGACGATAACCGGAACCTATAATGAATACAGACACCGTTTGCGTTTATTTCAAAAGTTCGAGCTGAAAACTAAAATTATTGGTTATGACGCGAACTGGTTTTATTTCTTTCAGAAAATTGAGCGCAACGAAAAAACGTACATGGCTTCTGTGGTTAAGTATGCTTTTACCTCAAAAAATGGAATTGTAAAACCTGAGGAAGTCCTTGGTGCCATCGGCGAACCTTATGACCCAAATCAGTTGCCCAAATGGATTACTGAAATAGGCCAGCATCAGGTTTTTAAAAAGTAACCATACGAACCTTATTAGTTAAGGTATCAAACTCCGAATATTAGTTTTATGAAACAGTTTTTTTTTTATCTGTTTACAATTTTAGCATTTAGCGCTTTTACGCAGGATTCATCTTTCGAGGGCAACCAAATTCTGTTCGACAATACGCTCTACACGGAAATAGATTCCTATGTTCGCAATTGCCCAAATGCGATTAAAAAAGATCCTGAAGCACTGGTTTCATATTTTGAATATATCGCCGATTCAGACCTTGAAAAAGCGAGGGCCATTTATGTTTGGTTGGCAGATAACATAAGTTATGATGTCAAGTCAATCAATAAAAATAAGCGAGGAGATAATAGTGCTCTAGGTGTTTTGAATTCTAAAAGGGCGGTTTGTGAGGGTTACGCTAGATTATTTGAGTTTTTTGGAAAAAAGATGGAATTGGATATTCGCTTCGTTGGAGGATATTCTAAGAATGATGTGTCAGAGGACTCATGGGATTTTGAGGATGAGGAAGGCGATCACGCATGGAATGTCATTAAAATAAATGGTGAGTGGCGAGTTTTTGATGCTACCTGGGGAGCGGGTAGCGGAAACGATGATGCACGAGGGAGATTAGTATTTACTAAGGACTATTCAAACAATTGGTTTGATTTAAGTCCTTATGAAGCGATATTTTCTCATTACCCTGAAGATACCTCATTGATTTTAACGGAGCCCAGACTCACCTTGGACAAGTTTGAGTCGCTTCAGCTTATTCCAATTTATTCCTTTACATCCAATCTGCTTGATGCGGAAGCATCCTTCCTTAAGGCATTGAAAAAACCATCGGCAAAGTTTCCAAAAATTTATCCATTGGAACCAGCAGAATTTCAGATATTACAAGCTCCAAAGGAGTTTCGATTAAGAAAAAGAAAACCCCATAATTTTGAGTTTCTGGCTAAACATGCGGTAAATGTATTTCTTTACGAAGACGACGAGAACACCCAAACATTCACAAAAGATGATTCGGGAAATAGATATTTTTTAGAATTTATTACGAAAGAGGAAGTGCAAATTGAAATTGTCATAGAATCAGAGTCAGGAGACTTGTTTTCCATTCTCGAATACAGCACGAAATAAATAATTCATATCTTCATCAAAAATAAATATGAAAAAATTATTATCTATTACCTTTGCTTCAGCTTTGTTAGTGCTGTCGTCTTGTGGAGAGTCTTCAGAAAATGCATCAACGGATGCAGCAAAAGATGCAAAAGCAATCCAATATTCCCCATGCGATTGTGCAGACATTAGCTACAAGGTTGCTAAAAACGGTGGCGTTGATGTTGCATCTGACTTAGATAATGTAAAATTAGAAGCTTGTAATGAGCTCATGGGATCGACTTCTTTTAGTTCTAAAGTAAATGAATGTCCTTCTTATCTTAAGTTGATGAATCTTTATAAGTTTTAAGATTTCTCTGCTTAAGAACGCTCTATAATCTCACCGTTAAATAATTATTTTGCATCCTGTTGTTCCATTTCAACACCGTAATTTATACAGTCTCAACGGCTTTTGTATCTTATCGGAGACCTCCTCATTTCAACCAATGAAACAGGATTACTCCGTATTTTATTGATTACATCACCACTCCTTTCTTCTCAAACACTGTGATTCCGGATTCAAATTTTGCCTCAATCCTTGCTCTTCATCTAATGCCTATCTTAATGATCATACGAATAGCCAACAAAGCCTTTGTCAAGATTCTCGATATGACGATTCGTGAGGAGCCTTTCAGACCGAATACGTCTTTATTTACCTCTACCACAATGAAAGTACAGAGCGTGTGTTTGGTGCGGAGTAGCCTTTGTGCGAAGTCATTTAAATTCCTGTTTTTCATAAAACTTATTTGAGTTCAATTTGTTTAAATTAGACCTTCAAACGCATAAACCTTAAGTATTAGCGTTTTTAATGGAATAAATGAAATCAAAATCATATACGTATTCAAAATCAGGATTTGTTTTTTCTCCTCATGAGAAAAAAGAGCAATCACCATTCGATCGCCTCTTCGATATTTTTCAAGAGTTGATCGTATTCACCTCCGGTGACGTAGATGAAACCCTGAATTGGATGGATGAGCTCGATCGTGAGTACAAGTTGTATTCTGCGGAATACACCAAAGAAGATTTTATTGAGGACCTCAAGAAAAAAGGGTTTTTGAACGACGACCCTAAAAAGAATAAGGGCAAGGGGCTCCAAATCACTTCGAAGACGGAACAGTTGATTCGACAACGCTCTCTAAATCAGATTTTTGGAGCGCTTAAAAAATCAGGAAAGGGAAACCATAAGACCAAACATTCGGGACAAGGTGAAGACTTTACGGGTGACATGAAAAACTATGTCTTTGGTGATGGGTTGGATCAAATATCTATGACTGAGAGCATCAAAAATGCGCAAGTGAACCATGGAGCAGGAGAATTCAAGCTCACAGAACAAGATTTAGTAGTCAATGACACGCATTTTAACGCACAGATGAGTACAGTGCTCATGATTGACATCAGCCATAGTATGATTCTTT
>Ga0257120_1001372_pt1 | contig 16154 bp, 14 predicted proteins | sample SI106_10metaG_FD_190153 | JGI IMG/M metagenome (GOLD analysis project Ga0257120, IMG submission 190153) | Marine microbial communities from Saanich Inlet, British Columbia, Canada - SI106_10 | ecosystem: Environmental > Aquatic > Marine > Inlet | place: Canada: British Columbia | collected... | reverse complement strand
TATATTCAGGAAAAAAAAGAGAAGTAAAATAGAAGGGGAGTAACATCAAAAAACCTGATAAAACTGTGCCTAGAAGCACCGGAAATACTGCATTGCCTTGAACAGCATGCTTTTTACATAAATTGTGTAATCCTAAAAAGAGTGCTGACAATAAGCCCAAATACATCCACATTTGGCGAATATAGTTTTTTAAGCTATTTGATGATTCATATTTGGTGTTTTTTAATCAAAATCAATTTCAAAAGAATTTTTATTGCTCTTTAGAAATAGCATGAAACACTATGCAAGAAGACTAAAATACATGACGCTGCTCTGCAGTAGATGAAGCACTTAGCAATTGATTAAACGTTCTTATTAGATCAAAATTGCGGGTAATTGCCTCAGAGACTCCAATTCCCGAAACTCCTGTTTCCAAAATAGCAATTACATCTGTAGTTGTAATTCCACCAACACCAATAATAGGAGTATTTGTACCTAAAGCTTCTAAAATGGCCGTATATCCATTGAGACCAAGTGCTACCTCAGAATTTTGTTGGCCTTCCTTATTTCTAAAAGGAGCCAAACTGATATAGTCTACTTCCTTAGCGAGCAAGTCCTTACTACCTTGAAGCGTCGTTGCACTTCCTCCAATCATTTGCCAGGTATATAAATGTTTTCTAACGATGGTAGGGCAGGGATCCTTTTTGTCTAAATGAATTCCATCAGCTTTGATGTCTTTAGCTATTTTATAATGCCCGTTAAGAATCAACCGCGTTTGAAAATGCGAGGTAATTTCTCGAGCAGCCACTGCAGTTTCTAAAACTTTTCTATCAGAAACATTTTCCAAACGTAATTCTACAAGCTCTGCACCAGATGTACAAGCATTTTGAATGTTTTCTAAATGTTCTTTTAGAGAGTGTCCTTGAGAAATATAATGCAATTTAGGAATGGTCATAAATGTTGTGATAACTTATATTGTAAGTGTTTTAGCGTGTTCCATAAAATTAGATTCAAACCGCTTAAGATTGGGGTGCATTTTTTCGGCATACATCACAAATTGGCATTTTCGGATGCTTTGGGTAATTGAAATCAGATCGGTGGTAGACGTGCCTTGAGTTAAAAAATCGGCATCATCAATACTTAAAATCTTGACTTGAGTGGTATTGACACCTTCTAACAAAAGTAATTTGTTCATTTTTTTAGGGGTAGAAATGAGAATATCAACTCCTTCAAAAATTTCTGATTTTAGCAAATCTATATGAGATTTTTCATCTGCAAGATAAACACGTACAGAGGTAAATCGGGTATATTTTGTAAATTCGTCATACATCTCCAATGCACGATCATTTGACTCTACAAGAACAATTGCTCTGGGTGCAATTCCAAATTCTTCACATTGTATTTTGTGCAAAGTTGTTAAAACTAAGGTAGTCGTTTTTCCGAGGCCTTTAGCGGCAATGCAAAAAACACTAGCACCGCTTTTTATGGCAGGAATACAGGCTTTCTGAAAAGGCGTAGGAATTGTTATTTTTTTGGATTCAAGAAACTCTTTAAGATGCGGATGTAATTTTTTAAATGGCATAGAAACAAAGAAATATATTGTCAAATAATTGTTGCAAATGTACAACTTAATTAACGTATTTATTTCATCTATTGATTGGGTCACATAAAAGGTCTTCTTTCATATTGAGATTTTTTTTACCATAGAAAATGAATTGCTCAGGCCTGTAGTAAAAGTTTGTTATTCTATTTGTAATATAATGTACTGCGTTATGTTACTTTACTTTGGGAAAAATCGAAGTTTAAACTACTTCATTTTCTTATTTTTTTCTTCTATAAACTTTCTCTAAAATGTTAATGGAACACTTATTATGAGGCAATTTAGGAGGGAGCACAATGTGTGTGGAATGTTTTTTTTAACTCTGGTGTATTGAGGTGAACTCTACTATGGCTTTATTACGGAGTAACCATTGACAAATAATTATTGTAATTAAGAATTATATTACACATTTACATTATTTAGCATTTTACCAAATAATAAAAAATAAACTATGTTAAATTTATCATTTCAACTCCAAATTTGATCATCATCTGCAACGATCTTATTATACCTGTTTAACATTAAAATAATATTCTTCTTTTAATCTTAAATCTATTTTAATCTAACGTTAAATAAAGGTTTTTACTGCCTTATTGTTGCTCTAACAATATAAAAAAATTTTCTTTTTGTTAACGTCACAAAAAAAAATAAACTAAATACTTATGTAGTTTTATAGAAAAATTTAATCAAATGAAAAACAACAACAAACTTAAATTTATTATTGTATCGATATTTTTTGCCTTATTTTTCTCTAATTCTTACTTTTTTGACAGGTACTGGCAAACCATTTTTTCTGTTGGGTAAGAAAACTTGAGGTTGTTTGATTCCATTTTCATCAATTATAAAAAAGGTCTCTTTAGGGATTTTACCATTCACAAATCCGACCAAATGATTGATTGGTTGGTGTATTAAAAACCGAATTGATGGATCTACAATTTTGTCTAATTGCTTTTCTGTAGTCAAACTGTCCAATGGTTTTTTTATATGAAATGCCTCCTGCACACCTGGTGGTTTCCTGCGACCAAAAACTGATTCTTTGTGCAATTGCCCCCTAGCAGCAATTCCTGTATTTGTGTACATTTCCCCATTTTTGATGGTTTTATGTGACCTAACGGTAAGTAAGTTGTTTTGTTTTTTATGTGAAACCAAAATTTTTGCAACTGCCTTTTCTGTATCCTGTCTAAAATGAGTCCAAGGTGGTGGAAAATCTTTCAATTCATGGTTTTTTTGATAGCGGTTTCTTTTTGTCAATTCCTGTAAATGGGTTCTTGTCGCACACGCCAACACTAAGGCATCAATAGCATGATGTCTGTGGTCATTGTGGATTTTTGCGTTACTCTCTGTGTTTAAAATACCATTTAACCCCCAATGATATCTCAGAATGGCGATCATTTGTTCGGGTGCAACCGAAACATTGTTACAAATTTTTGATAAATAATTTTTTATTTCTTTGCTGATGTACCTGGTGTCGTTCAATTGTCGATTGATAAAACCATTGTCGTGCTTTTTTTGAACAAAATATTTGAATTTATTATAGGCATTAGGATAGCTAGGATATTTGTCTTTGAAGCAATTCAGTGCTTGTAATTTTATAGCTTCCCATTTCTGATCTCCCTGTTTGCTGTAATATTCATAAGGAGTTTTATTTCCTTTTGCGTTATTTTCAGTGGCATAACAGAGTGTCTTGTTGTTAAAACTGTCGTTTAATGAGCGGCTCCAGGGAAAAATGTACTCTATATGAATCTCTCCTGTAAAAAGTTGATTGATACTAATGGTTTTTCTTGTGTACGGACAAGTGTGATTGCATTCTTCCCAAAGTTTGTATTTTAGGATGTTTGTGTGATTTATGCGTTGTCCCAATAGTTCCAATTCCTTTTTAATTCGGTCGTTTTCCTTTTCTAAAAATTGTTGTTTTCTTTTAGTTTCATACCGACTTTTCTTTGAAGCCTTTAAATCATGAGCCAATTCTACTTTGATTTCGTCAGGTTTTCCATAGGTATCAATAATTTCATTGACTAATTTCCTAGTTTCAAACAGTGCAGTAACGACTACAGGATTTTTAATTTTTTGCAGCTCTTGATCTGCTTTACTGTCTACAGGAAGTTTTTTTAAAATCGTCGTCCTTTCAATAACTGTACTATGATGGTAGAGTTTTTCTAATTGTTGCGCTGTACAATGAAACTCATTTTTCAGCATCGTCTTTAAAGGTTCGATATGCCCATCTTTTAAGTTGGAGCGAACAATTTCTGGGAGGTTGTCCAATAGAAACTGTTCGTGTTGCTCCCAATCCTTTTCGAGGACCTTTTTTACTCCAGCAAAAGCGACTGCTACATCATACACATATCCCTGTTTTAAAAAGGGAAGAATGGAACGGATGGCTTTCCTGCTAAGACTGGCATAACCTTCTTTTAAATTAAATTTTGAGATTAGCGCTGCTTGCTCTTCGTTAAATCCCCAATGCGTACTGGCATAAGTTTGAAGTTTCTTACGATCGTCAAAAAAATACAGGACATGCCAAATATCTTCTTGTTCTTTTGTTGAAAAATCAAACCACTGGGGGCCAAAGAATTTTTTATGTGATAAATGACTGATGGTATACGAGCCCAGGATGCGATCTGTATTCTTATAATTGAATTTATAGGCAAGATCCAATTTCCCTATGGCATTTCTTATTTCTTTAAAAGAGGTTGTTCTTTTGAAAGCAATAACGCTACAATTTTTTCTCGTTCTTGAGGAGTGAGTGTTTGCTTTTCTCCATTGAAATCAAAGGAAATTGTATTGACCCGTTGATATATTCGAAACAATTCAAAAGGAATGGCACTAAGGGGGCATTTTGTTTTTTTGGGCTCAAAAGGGCAGTGGCCTACCAAATGTTTTTGAGAGCGCAGGGGTCTTTGGTGAAACAAAATCCCGTCTTTGGGATACTTGTCTTTTTTTCGTCCACCAATACTTGCTTTTAATGTCTCGGTCAATTCAGGGTGAAATTTCTTTTGAAACTCCCATATCACCTCAAACTCGTTGACATACATCTGTCGTGTGGTATATCGATTTCGAATTCGTTTTATTTCGCCGGCAAAAGGTTTATTTTCTTCTGGAAAAATGGAGTATAAATAATTCCCTAGTGTTTTGTTTTTTGCTATGAGATCTCTGGTTTCTTCAATCCCTATTTTGCCCGATGTAGCTTCTCCTTTATATAGTACACTGGTTTCTTTTACATCTGCAGCTGCACTTCTACTATTGCTTAAAAACCCTCTATGCTGAATCATATGGTAAAAAATTCTACCCAATTCAAACAAAGAAATTTTTTCCTGAATGGCCCTGGCTCTTATCGAGTAGGGATTCAATTTGAACCATGCTGTAATAGCGGGATGCTTAAAAAAATCAGGAGCCTTGCAATGGGGCACCAATGAAGCATCAACTGGACATAATACATTATCGGTCAACGCTTTTAATAAGATTCTTTTTCTAATTTTGACGTCTTTTACCTCTAATCTCGCCTCTACTTGCGTTTTTTGAAGCCTCACGACCTTCGCCATCACCAAGATTTACAACTCCTTCAGGGAAAATTCGGCTTCCCATTGCTAAAATTGTATTGTTTTCTACCAAAGCCCAACCAATACTGTTGGTTCTAGAATTTATTCCAAGTTTTTTTGTCATCTTTTCCTTTTTTCAGAATAAAGATAAAACTTATATTTAGAAAAACTAATAAAAAAACTTTTATTTGTGAATATATATTCACTACATTTGTTTCAGATTAAAATTCCTAATCTTTAATCTTATCATAATAAGGCTATATGCCGTAGATGAAAATCTTAAGTCCTGCTTCGTGTAGGACTTTTTTGTTGCCTTTTGTTTTAAAAATGAAGTTTAAATACTCATTTATAAGAATTCATTGCATCGATATAAATTTCAAAGGATACCCTTATCAGTCTACTGAAAATTATTTCTTATATTCTTCAAAAGTTCCATCTTGGTAAAATACGACGATTCGTTTTATTTTTTTTGCAACATCCTCGTCAGTAGAAGAAAATAGTTCAGAATTGTTTTGAAAAGAGGTTAGAGGAGGTGTGGTAGTAGTTGCTTTTGGAAAGTTACCAACGCCATTTAAGAGCCAGTACATATCAACATCAGTAAAAATTGAGGTGACTTTAAGAACAAAATCCAAACTTGGTTTGTTTCTTCCAGATAGAATGTGTGAGATACTAGACCGCTGCACACCAATTTTATCTGCAAATAAAGAGGCTGTAAGCTGGTGAAAGGCCATTACTTTTTTTAACCGATTTGTAAATTCTGCTATGTTTACCAATGTAATTTGTTTTTATATTACAAAAGTAACTTAACAATTTTGAATAAACAATGGGAAATAAAACTTTAACACAAATGCGTATATTATATTAAACTAAAACTTTAAGTAATTTGTGTAAATTACTAAAATATAATATTTTATACTTAAAATATAGATAAAGCAAATAGTATCAATTTAATTGATGTTTACAAATATCAATTTTAGAAGAATCGTTTACAAAAGTAATGGTTTATGCTTGTAATAATGTTTACAATTGTAATATCTCCTTGTTTTACAATTGTAAAAAAATGATTTGTTACCAAAACAGAATTCTGTATTTTTGAAAAAAAAAAGATTCATTTTTATGCAGCTATTATCCTTGAGTATTTTGAATGATTTATTTGACAAAGGGAAAGAGACTGCTCTATCTGGAAGATGGATTCGTTTAAAAGAGATTGAGCCGATTCTTTTAAATCATCAAAAAAAGATGGAGGTAGCACAAATTGGTTTTTCTGAACAGCAAAGACCAATCTACCAAATCAAAGTAGGTATTGGAAAAAAGAAGATTCTTATTTGGAGTCAAATGCATGGAAATGAAAGCACCGGAACCAAAGCGGTATTTGATGTATTAAATACAGTCGGATTTGAATCTGAACCTAGTATTGAAAAGATTTTAACAGAATGTACCTTATACATCATACCAATGCTTAACCCAGATGGAGCAGAAGTGTACACCCGAGTTAATGCTAACCAAATAGACCTTAATAGAGATGCTGTAGATAGAACAGCCATTGAGAGCAAACTTTTACGATCTATTTTAGAGACTGTTCAGCCTGATTTCTGTTTTAATTTACACGATCAGCGGACTATTTTTGGTGTTGAAGGCAGCCATCAACCGGCAACAATCTCTTTTTTAGCTCCTTCAGAAGAAGTTACTAGAGCCCTTACCGTTGGTAGAAAACAAACCATGAACGTGATTGTCGCTATGAATAAGGTGTTGCAGCAAGTCATTCCGAATGCTGTGGGGCGTTATACCGATGAATTTTATCCAACAGCTACTGGGGATACTTTTCAAAAACTAGGCTACAATACAATTTTAATAGAAGCAGGACATTTCCCAAACGACTATGAAAGAGAAGTCACTAGGAAATATAATTTTTGGGCGCTAATCCAAGGAATTTACCATATTGCTACCAATGACGTTTTTGAAGAATTTGAAGAATATTTCAATATTCCGAACAATATTAAAAATTTCTACGATGTCATTCATAGGTATCCAACGACCAAAAAAAAGGACGTTGCCTTTCAATATGAAGAAAAAATTATCGACAATCAATTGGTTTTCGATCTTCAAAAAGTAGCGCAAGATGACTTAAAAACCTATCTTTCTCATCACGAAATCGTTTGCGATTGCTAATTTTCTTAAATTTTTATCAGTAATTTCTGTATTTTCGTAAATTAAATTCATATATTTGCCAATATATTTGAATTTTACGCAATTATGAAAAAATACATGCTCGATGATATAGATCATCAAATTTTAGACATCTTAATCGAAAACGCAAGAACACCATTTACAGACATCGCAAAGAAATTATTAGTTTCAGCAGGAACCATTCACGTTCGTGTCAAAAAGATGGAAGACGAAGGAATAGTGCAAGGCTCTACACTGACTCTTAACTACGAAAAAATGGGATATGCATTCATTGCACATGTAGGTATTTTTTTAGACAAAACTTCAAAAACACAAAATGTAATTGATGATTTGAGAAAGATTCCCAATGTAACTGTCGCCTATGTAGTTGCAGGGATGTATAATATTTTCTGTAAGGTAAGAGCAAAAGGAACTTCAGATGCAAAAGACATTATTTATGCCATTGATGAAATTCCAGGTGTCAACAGAACAGAAACCATGATTGCTTTAGAAGAAAGTATCAATGATAAAAAGCGTATGATGCACGCTATTTTTAAGGAATTATAAAATACACGTTATATTTATTATAAAATCCTCATCTTTTGATGGGGATTTTTTATGTTTGTATACCAACAAACAAAAATGTACATGTTTTATAAATCCGACAATAGTAGCTATCATTTTTCAAAAGAGACTTTACTCGAATTGTATCAAAACATGTTAAAACCTCGTTTGATTGAGGAAAAGATGTTGATCTTACTGCGACAAGGAAAAGTATCGAAGTGGTTTTCTGGTATTGGACAAGAAGCAATTTCTGTTGGGCTTACCATGGCACTTCATGCAAACGAGTATATTTTACCAATGCATCGAAATTTGGGTGTCTTTACCACACGAAAAATTCCACTTTCTCGATTGTTCTCACAGTGGCAAGGAAAAATGAATGGTTTTTCAAAAGGGAGAGATCGCAGTTTTCACTTTGGTACACAAGAATATCATATTGTAGGAATGATTTCTCACTTAGGGCCTCAGTTTGGAATTGCAGATGGAATTGCATTGGCCAATAAGATTAGAAGTGCCAAGCAGGTTTGTGCAGTTTTTACTGGAGATGGAGGTACCAGTGAAGGAGATTTTCATGAAGCCCTAAATGTTGCATCTGTTTGGAAGCTACCTGTATTGTTCTGTATCGAAAATAATGGTTACGGACTATCAACTCCCATATCAGAACAATTCAATTGCGAAAATTTAGCTGACAAAGGCATTGGTTATGGAATGGAAAGTCATATTATAGAAGGTAATGATGTCCTTGAAGTGTATTCTAAAATTTCAACAATTTCAGAAAGTGTACGCAACAACCCAAGACCTGTTTTAATTGAATTTAAAACTTTTCGTCTTCGTGGACATGAAGAAGCTAGTGGTACTGCTTATGTACCTCAAGATTTGATACAAGAATGGGAGGGCAAAGATCCCCTGATCAATTTTGAGCAATATTTATTGGAGAAAGACATTTTAAATCCTGAAGTGATTGCAAGTATGTATTCAGAAATAAAGTCAGAAATCGATACTCATCTCACTATAGCCTTTGAAGAAGAACCAATCACCCCCAATTTAGAAACAGAATTGGCAGATGTGTTTAAGGCGCATCAATATCAAGAAGTCATTCCTTCGTCACAAAAGAAAAAAATTAGGTTTGTAGATGCCATTTCAGAGGGACTCTTTCAATCGATGGAAAAATACGATGACTTGGTCTTGATGGGACAAGATATTGCAGGTTATGGAGGTGTTTTTAAAATTACAGAAGGTTTTTTAGATAAATTTGGAGAAGAGCGAGTTCGAAATACACCAATATGTGAGTCGGCTATCGTTGCAGCAGCCTATGGATTGTCTGTAAACGGAAAGAAAGCAATGATGGAAATGCAATTTGCAGATTTTGTAAGCTCAGGTTTTAATCCGGTAGTAAATTTATTGGCCAAATCGCACTATCGTTGGAACGAAAAAGCAGATGTAGTCATACGAATGCCTTGTGGAGCAGGAGTAGGGGCGGGCCCTTTTCACAGTCAGACCAACGAAGCCTGGTTTACCAAAACACCAGGACTAAAAGTAGTCTATCCAGCTTTTCCACAAGATGCAAAAGGCTTGTTGGCAGAAGCTATTAATGACCCAAATCCTGTATTATTTTTTGAACATAAAGCTCTGTATCGTTCTGTTTATCAAGAAGTCAATGAAGACTACTTTACTATTGAAATTGGAAAAGCAAATGTATTGCAAACAGGAAATCAAATCACAATAATTACTTACGGAGCAGGAGTACACTGGGCCTTAGAGACTTTACAAAAGAATCCAATGATTGCTGCAGACCTCATCGATTTAAGAACATTACAACCTCTGGATGTAAGTACTTTATATGCTTCGGTTAAAAAAACAGGAAAGGCAATTGTTTTACAAGAAGATTCACTTTTTGGAGGAATTGCTAGCGACATATCCGCATTAATCACCGAAAACTGTTTTGAATACTTAGATGCACCTGTTAAAAGAGTTGGTAGTTTAGAGACTCCCATTCCTTTTCAAGGAGATTTGGAAAAGCAGTATTTGGCAAAAAGTAGTTTTGAAAAACAATTAAAAGTACTGCTGAGTTATTAAAAATATAGTATATTTAAGCACAAAACAGACCCCAATGAACAATAAACAAATCATATTTAAGAAAAGACCCCTAGGAACTCCAGATGCAGCTACTTGGGAATTACAAGAGCATCCAGTACCTGAATTACAACATGGAGAAATCCTGGTTCAGCAGCATTATATCTCATTGGATCCTGCTATGCGGGGCTGGATGAACGATACAAAGTCATATATTCCTCCAGTAGCTATTGACGATGTAATGCGTTCGGGCTCTATTGGCAAAGTGATTGCTACCAATAATAATTCAAAATTTGAAATTGGAGATTGTGTAACGAGTTGGGGAGGAGTACAGCAATATGCCATTGGAAATGGAGATGGCTGGTACAAAGTAGACGAGCGTTTGGCCTCTATGCCAATGTATTTAGGAACCTTGGGAATGCCAGGAATGACTGCTTATTTTGGGATTACAGAAGTGGGAAAAATTAAAGAAGGAGATATTGTTTTGGTTTCTGGAGCTGCAGGTGCTGTTGGAAGTATTGTGGGGCAGATTGCGAAGATCAAAGGCTGTACAGTAATTGGAATTGCGGGAGGTCAAAAAAAATGTGACTATCTAATCAATGAATTGGGATTTGATGAAGCGATTGATTATAAATCTGAAAATATTTATAGTGCATTGAAGAAAAAATGTCCTAAGGGAGTCGATGTTTATTTTGACAATGTAGGAGGATTGATTTTAGATGCCGCCTTGAGCAAATTAAGAATGCACGCAAGAGTTGTTATTTGTGGGGCAATATCGCAGTATAACAATAAGTATAAAATAAATGGTCCTAGCAATTATTTATCCCTTTTAGTGACTCGTTCTACCATGCAAGGTATGGTGGTGATGGACTATATCAAAGATTTTGGTATAGCAGCCAAAGAAATGGGAGCTTGGTTGAAAGAAGGAAAATTAAAATCTAGAGAAGACATTTATGAAGGTATTGAGAACTTTCAAGAAACCTATGAACGTCTTTTTTCAGGTGATAAAAATGGAAAATTAATTTTAAAAGTGATTGAAGACTAATTTTTTATTCATGTGGATTTTTCCATTGAAACTCTTTAAAAAGCGAATTCCAATCTTCTGGAAATTCGCTTTTTAAGTTTAAATCTTCCTCTGTATACGGATGCTTAAAGACCAAGCTTCCGGCATGTAAAAAAAGATTTTTCCAACCAAAATTAGTTTCAAACATCATGTCGTGGTGTTTGTCTCCATATTTTGCATCTCCAATTAATGGATGGCTTATTTTAAGTGTATGCGCTCTCAATTGATGCATTCTTCCTGTTTTTGGCAGTAATTCAACCAAACTATAGCGTGAGGTGTGATAGGGTTTTACTGGAATGTCTAAAACGATAGTCTCCAGCGTTTTTAAATGGGTGAGTGCTTCTTTATGTGATTTTCCGTCTTTTCCTTTTACAGGGGTATCGATAATTTTCGATTCTGGAGTATGACCGCGTACCACACCATAATAGGTTTTCTGAATTTCTCCGAGGGTGAATAATTCCTGAAATTTTGCGACATAGCTTGTTTCTTTAGCCAATAAGATGATGCCCGAAGTTTTACGATCCAGTCGGTGTACAGGATACATTTTTTTACCAAATTGTGTTTCCAACAATTGCAATAATGATTCTTCATCGGCAACATTTCTCGACAGATGAGAATGATGCACCAATACATTATTGGGTTTGCAGACACAGATACAGTATTCGTCTTGGTAAATTACTTCTAAATTCATTTATCAAATATTTTTGTAAAAATATTGAAATAATATATGCAAGATTCAAATATCTATATTTTGTTTGAAAGTCGGAAGTTTTGTATCTATTTTTCATGTTCTAAAATCTCTATTTAACATAATATAAATTATAGTACAAATATATATAGTTATGGTTTGATTGAAGATTAGGAAAAATAATATTCTATTTATTATTATTTGGTAAATAATTCTAGTAACATCAAAAGATTAGGGAAAACGATATGAGCTGTATTTTAAGGTTTTTAAAATCAGTGATTTATGAAAAGATGTGTTTTTTAAGAAATGTCCCTTATAAAGATATCATTGCTTTATTTGAGGCAAGATTACTAGCATTTAAACCCAAACTTCTGGATAAATTGATATTATATCAACTTTGCCATTGCAGTTTTTATCTCCTCTATATTGGCTTCTTTGTTGGGTAGATTTTGTTTTTTCTGAGTCTGAATCATCTTTCGCATCAAGTTGATGACTACCTTGTCAAAATTAAATCCCTTGTATTGGTTTACTTTTACAATCATATCTTCCACAAGATTTTTAATCGCCTCGGTATTGTTGCTCTCAGAAATTTGATCAAAGGCTTTTAGATAAATGGCCTTGGTTTTTGGATCTCCAGTCAGAAACATTCCCGACAGGACGTTTTGCGCGATAAACGGGAGTTCATTTTCATCCTTTTCTTCAATAAAAATTTGAGTCAACGGCGTGGCTAAAATTTTACGGATTTCATTGGGTAAGGATTTGGATTTCTCTATCGCCAATTGCTTGTCTACATAATACATCGCAACCAGACTTTTCCCCACAACCGCATAAGACTCACTGTTTAAATGTTTGCTAAATATCGGTTTCAATTCAGGTTCTATCAATTTCCCTAAGGTTTCTATAGCAGCGGCTTTCACCAAGGTTTTGGGATCATTCTGTGCAATTTTCGTGATCTGTTGAATCGCGTCTTTCTTTGAAAATTTGTTGATCAGATCGATATTTTCTAGGGCTAAAATTCGAATCTTATAATACGAATCATTCAAAGCATGTACCACCGCCTGAAAGGCCTCTTTATCATCTTGTTTTTTAAGAACTTCCAATAGGGCTTCCCTCCGATCTCCGTAGTTTTTTGCTCGTTTCAATTGAAAAATATAATCGCTCAAAACCTTATTTTCTTTGATTTCACACAACAAAACTCCATCGGCATTTACCTGAATAAAATCGGGTTGCTTTTGGTAGGCAAAGGTAAAAGAGGCATCATTTCTGTCTACAAAAACGTACTCTCTCCTCGAACGTCCGTTTTCATAAATATCTATCGCTAAAGGAAATTGAAATTTTTCAGACTGCAACTGGATGATATTGACCGTTACTTTTTGCTGAATGGTATTGTAATCGTAAGAAACCTCTATCTGGGGGTGATTTGCTCCGTAAAACCATTGATTAAAAAACCAATTCAAATCTTTTCCGGTGATTTTTTCAAAGGCCAATCGGAGTTGGTGAACTTCTGCCGATTGGAATGAATTTTCAGTCAAATAAAGCTGTAAGCCTTTAAAAAAGGCCTTATCTCCCAAATAGTTTCGCAACATGTGCAATATTGTTCCTCCTTTGTTATAACTCACCAAATCGAAGAGGTCTTCTTTATTTTCGTACTGAAAACGCACCAATTTTTTGGAGGCATCTTGTCCGTTGAAATAGGCCAAATTATTTTCGAACAAATGCGCATTTGCTTCTTCGTTTCCATATTTATGAGCTCTCCACAAGTATTCGCTGTAGTTTGCAAAAGACTCGTTGAGGGCAAGATTTGACCAACTTTCTGCAGTTACCAAATCTCCAAACCAATGATGAAAAATTTCATGAGCAATGGTATTTTCGTGCGTATTTTCATCGATGAGCTGCCCCGGTTTTTGATAAGCCTGTTCTCCATGTACTACAGCTGTGGTATTTTCCATAGCGCCACTCACATAGTCTCTTACGACTATCTGATTGAAGGACTTCCAAGGGTAAGGAACTCCTAGAAGTTCTGAAAAGAACTCAATCATTGCAGGAGTATCTCCAAAAATAGCTGTTGCATGCGGAGCATATTCTTTTTCTACATAATAGGCAATCGGAAGTTTGCTAGAAGTATCTTTAATCACCTCAAACTCGCCTACCCCTATAAAAAATAGGTATGGAGCGTGCTTTTGATCGAACTTCCAATAATCGGTTCGGTTCTCCCCCAATGGGGTTTTCGATACCAATTCTCCATTAGAAAGGGTGGTATATTTTTTAGGAACTGTTATGTAAATTTCCTGAGATGTTTTTTGATTGGGACTGTCTATGGTAGGAAACCAACAACTGCTTGCTTCGGTTTCCCCTTGAGTCCATATTTGTGTAGGTTTGTTCGCATCTGCCCCATCGGGGTTTACAAAATACAATCCTTTTGCGGCTTTGATAGCTGCACTTCCCTGCTGTTGGACCTTCTCGGGCCTCGCGGTATATTGAATATAAAGGGTGAACGACTCTTCTTGCGTATAGGTTTTTGGGAGGTCAATTATCAACTCAAAATTATCGTAATGAAACTCCAATTTTTGATTTGCTAAAACTATTTGATGAATCAACATTCCTTTTGCATCGAGAGTTACTTTTTTGGTCGGATAGAAATAGGGTTTTAAAGTAATCCATGCTTCACCATTGAGTTGACGCTCTTTAAAATTGAAATCTACTTTTAGTTTGGTGTGTTCTAAAAGGTGTATTTTATCGCGTTCGCTTTGATACACAGATGAATTCTGAGCAAAACAAATTGCAACCGAAAGATAAATGGATAGGGAAAATATTTTTTGAAATTTCATACGTATTCTGCTTCGTGCAATCAAAAATAAGAAAATAATGTCGTGTGCATGTTAACTCGCCGTTAAAATGAAAAAAGCTGTATTTCCAGAAGAAAATACAGCCCTACCAAGATATAAAAAATCAAGTTATTTTTTAAAAAATTGTTTTGAATTGATTGAGATCAATCGCATTCATGTTGATATCGATATTTCCAAACATTTCCATAATGCTCGCTGGATTCATGTTTTTTCCTAAAATTCTAGCTACTCCTACCCCTATTTTATCACTATGTCCAAAAGTAATGACTTCATCTATTTGAGCTGCATCTCCCGTATAATAGAATTTCATATGCATCCCTTTTGTTTTTACACTTCCTAAGGTTTTGTATTTTTTTTGTGTGAAAATAGTTTTTAAGGTAGCAATTTCTGCTTGATAAGCTACCTCATTGTTTTTCGTTTTCTTAAAGAAAGCTGCATTTATTTTTTGAATACTTTTTGCGGTTGCTTTTACTTCCTCAGAAGCATCTTCTTTGGGATTCAGTATTAGGCCAACAGGAAGGTCACCGTACATATAGCCTTCTTTTTCACTACTTTCTACTAAGTAGGCTTGCAATGATTTTTCATGCTTACAGGCAGTTCCCAAAAACACCAGAAGTAAGAGTGATATGATAGTGGATCGTTTATTCATTTGTATTTTTTTTTAAGGACCTTTGAGTCATTTTTCGATCAAAGTTCATTTGTATAAAATTACTTCTTATTCGATTCTTTAACTAAAGTATCGGTCAATTCTGATATTTTGTTGATGTCAATATTCCCCGTTAAAGATACAATGACAGCCTCTTTATTCTTCATTGAGTTCTTGTCAATATCTCTAATAAACATTAAAACTTCGCTCACAAAATCTTTGTTTTTAGTTGCTTTTACGTAAATTTTAATTCGAGAATCATCATCTTTAACGCGCATCAACTCGGTAAGATTTTGTTTTTTGATTGCTTTTTTGCTCATGACATCCATTGTATTTGCAACAGTTGCATCATCGGTAGAAAACATTTTAAATTCATTCAAATCTCGAATGATATTAAAAATTTGCATTCCTTGGTTATTTTCAATTTGTACATTTTCAAATTTTGAAAGTATTTCAAATGCATCTTTGGTAATTACAACCATATCTACATTATTCATATCTTCTAATTGATCAAAAAAGCTTTGTGCACTTGACAATAATGGCAGCAATGTGACTGTGATGAATAGGATTATTTTTTTCATAATTTCTAGTTTTAGGGGGATGTTATTTTAATATTTTATTGATCGTTGTATCATAGGTTTGCACTTTTGCGATTGCATGTTCTCCTTTTTTAAGATTTACAGACAAGAGCGTCAGTGCACCACTAATCTGTGCATATTGTTGTTCCAATTTTCGTTGTTTATAAATTTCAGTACTCGCATATACTGTGACGAGTATGGCTAAAGAGGCTGCTATAGAAAACCATCTTAGGTTGTTTCCTTTTGTTTTTTGGGTAGCGAATGCTAGGGGCTTTGAATAACTTTCTGCTTTGCTTGTTGAAAAATAACTAAAGAGCGATTCGTATTCTTGCAAATGTGGTGCTACAGATCCTTGTGTAAAATAGTTTTTCAAGGTGGCTTCCTCCTGCAAAGTAGTTTCTGCGTTTAAGTATTTTTTGAG
>Ga0257120_1001370_pt1 | contig 16173 bp, 16 predicted proteins | sample SI106_10metaG_FD_190153 | JGI IMG/M metagenome (GOLD analysis project Ga0257120, IMG submission 190153) | Marine microbial communities from Saanich Inlet, British Columbia, Canada - SI106_10 | ecosystem: Environmental > Aquatic > Marine > Inlet | place: Canada: British Columbia | collected... | reverse complement strand
TCCTAACTCGCCAGAAACTTGAAGCAAACGAGCCACAAATCCATCAAAAAAATCAAAGGCAATTCCCAATACTACAAACAATGCTGCACCGTTATAATTTTCTTGCACCGCAAAAATTGTCGCTAGTATCCCACAAAAGAGATTGCCTAATGTCAGTAGATTTGGAATGTGTTTTTTCATAAAAAATTCGTTTCTGAATAGACGGCTAAAATAGGAAATCTATTTTGGTAGTCTTAAATATTGTTAGAAATTTGTCATATTTGTAGACAATTGCCAATTTAGAAGTACATTATGCCTTTATTAAAATCAACCTTCTTCCCTACCTTACCGTTTCGGAATTCACATTTCAATACTGTGTACCGTGCCGTGTTTATGAAAGAGCATGTTTCTTATGATCGAAAACGCATTCATACTTGGGATCAGGACTTTATCGATTTGGACTTCTCTTTGGTAGGATCAAAAACATTAGTCATTTTGATACATGGTTTAGAGGGCAGCTCACAATCAAAATATATTTTGGCGGCAACTAAAGAATTCAATAATGAAGGGCTAGATACCGTAGCTTTTAATTTACGTGGCTGCTCTGGAGAAGACAATCTCTTATTGCAAACCTATCATTCGGGAAAAACAGAAGATGTACATTTTGTAATCAATCATCTGCTTGAAAACTATTCTTATGATGACATTGTAATTGTAGGCTATAGTTTGGGTGGAAATTTGACCTTGAAATATATGGGCGAATATGCCAATACCCAATCTTCAAAAATTAAATGTGCCGTTGCTGTTTCTGTTCCGATTGATTTGGCTTCTTCTGGGAAAGAAATGAGTGCTTTGAAAAACAAACTTTATATGGATGAATTCTTAAAAACACTGCGAAAAAAGGTATTGTTAAAAGCGAAAAATTTTCCAGAATTTCATCTTGATAAAGACCAACTGTTGAAAGCAAAAGTATTTAGAGATTTTGATGCCCTCTACACCGCTCCTGTATTTGGATTTTCTGGACCTGAAGAGTATTGGGAAAAAGCCAGCTCCAAGCCCTACCTCTCCAAAATAGAAAAACCTACGATTTTAATCACTTCCCAAGATGATCCTTTTTTGCCAGCAGCATGCTATCCTATTCAAGAGGCGAACGCATCTAAAAATTTTTATTTGGAAATCACGAAATACGGAGGACATGTTGGATTTATCTCCTCCTTTTTGCCCCAAGAGAATAGATGGTTGGAAAATAGAATGCTAAATTTCATCAAACAGAATCTATAATAAACACAATATCTAGACGAAATAACTGTTATTTCAAATATATATTTAGATATTTGTTATTTAAAAATAAGGTCTTTTGAAACCAAAAATTCTTTTTCTTTTATTCGTTTGCCCTCTATTTTTGAATGCCCAAGCATTTAGAAACTACTCGAACGAATTTTTAAATATTGGTGTCGATGCAGCTGCTTTAGGAATGAGTAAATCGGTGGTAGCCACCACCAACGATGTCAACTCAATTTACTGGAACCCAGCAGGACTGGTAGGCATTCAAGATTATCAAGGAGCACTAATGCATGCCTCCTATTTTGCAGGAATTGCGAATTACAATTATGCCGCTTTTGCAATGCCTATCGATAAAGAAAGTGCCATCGCTTTTGCAATCATTCGTTTTGGAGTCGATGACATTTTAAATACTACCGAGTTAATTGACAATCAAGGAAACATCGATTTCAATAGAATCAGCTTGTTTTCTGCAGCAGATTATGCTTTTAACATGGCCTATGCAAGAAATCTCATCTTTAAAGACCTAAAAATTGGAATCAATGCAAAAGTTGTACGACGAATCATTGGAGATTTTGCCACCTCGTGGGGTTTTGGATTTGATGCCGGAATTCAATTTGAAAGAAAGGATTGGAAAATAGGATTGATGGCTAGGGATATCACCACTACATTTAACAGCTGGAGTATTGATCAAGAAGGATTTGATAAGATCAAAAATGCAATTCCAGGACAAAATCAAGAATTACCAGAAACCACCGAACTCACCAAACCTAAAATTCAACTAGGAATTGCCAAGAATTTTAAAATTGGAAGATACTTTCACCTGCTTTCAGAAGTAGATGCCAACATACGATTTGCAAGAACAAATGATATTTTTGCTTCAGATTTTCTAAGTATTGATCCTGCTATTGGTTTTCAATTAGACTTTGACAAATTGGTATACCTAAGAGCTGGAGTGGGAAACTTTCAATATATTACAGAATTTGACGATACCCAATCACTTTCTTTACAGCCTAATTTTGGTGCAGGGTTTCAATACAACGGTATCCAAATTGACTATGCCTTAACCAATATAGGAAGCGTTGGAAATGCATTGTATTCAAACGTGTTTTCCATTACCTTTGATTATCGATTTTTTAGACCTTAATTTTTTATGAAAAGAAATTCCCTTCTTTTACTTTTTTTTATTTCACTCATTCCTACTTCCCAAGCGCAAGTTCAACTCTCAGTATATTCGGAAGTAAGCATTGTTACTGCAGATTCAGGAAGCGAACTTTTTGAAGCCTTTGGGCATTCTGCCATTCGAATTAAAGATCCTGTACTGCAATTAGACATCATCTATAATTACGGAATGTTTGATTTTAATGCCCCTAACTTTTATACCAATTTCGTAAAAGGGAAACTACTGTACAAGTTAGGAAGACAACGTTTTGAGCGTTTTATAGATAGTTATAATTATCAAAAAAGATGGGTGAAACAACAGGTTTTGAACCTCAATCAACAAGAAAAACAAGCTTTCTTTATATACTTAGAAAACAATGCGACTCCAAATAATAGACAGTATTTATATGATCCGTATTATAATAATTGTGCAACTAAATTAAGAGATCTTAGCACGATTCTTTTAGGTGAAAAAATACACTTCCCTCCTTTGAATTCTATTGAAAAAAAACAAAGCTTACGAAGTTTAATGGAAGAAGAAATTCCATGGAACACTTGGGGAAGTTTTGGAATTAATTTGGCATTAGGAAATCAATTAGACCAAGTCGTTCCCGAAGAAGACTATATGTATTTGCCTGATTATGTCTTCCAAAAATTTAAGGTTGCTACAATTAACAGAGACGGAAATGTCGAGAATTTAGTAAAAAGAGATGAGGCGCTTTTGACGCATCCAAATCAAACCTATCAAACGCAGTTCATCAGTCCTTTTCTGATTTTTTCGCTTCTTTCTTTGTTTGGAATTTGGATCACCTACAAGGATTACAAAAAAAGAAAAAGAACTAAATGGATCGATTTTCTCAGTTTCTTTTTTACAGGAATCCTTGGCATAGTACTTGTGTTTTTATGGTTTTTTACAAACCACTCTACCACTCCAAATAACTTTAATGTGCTATGGACCTTTGCCCCAAATCTTTGTATTGCCTTTCTTTTCTTAAAAGAAAAACCCAACAAATGGCTTCGATTATATGTCAATATAGTTGCACTCTTACTCATCGTTTTACTCATTTTTTGGAGTTTAGGAATTCAATCTTTTCCATTGGCAGCTCTTCCATTCATTCTTTTTCTATTTGTAAGATATCGCTTTCTGCAAAAGATTTCTTTGAATCCAAACTTTAAATCCTAACAGACACATCTTACTAATTTTATTGATTTCTTAATAATCTACTTAAAAAATTATGATATCAGATTTTTACCACCAAAAAAACTTGTTATTTTTACAATTTATAAAACAGCAATAATGAAAAAACAGCTTATTGAATGTGTGCCAAACATTAGTGAAGGTCGTGATTTGAAAAAAATCAATGCCATTGCCAATACTGTAACAACTGTAGAAGGAGTAAAATTATTAGATATTGATCCTGGAAAAGCAACCAATAGAACTGTCATCACCTTTGTTGGAGAGCCTCAACAGGTAATTGAAGCAGCTTTTCGATTGATTCAAAAAGCTGCAGAATTGATTGATATGCGCAAACAAACTGGAGAGCACCCCCGTTTTGGTGCTACAGACGTTTGTCCGTTAGTACCCATAGCCAATATTTCTATGGAAGAAACAGCAAAATTTGCTCATATTTTGGGAAAAAGAGTCGGTGATGAATTAGGAATTTCAGGGTATTTTTATGAAAATGCCGCTACAAAAGCAGCTCGAAAAAATCTAGCAACGGTTCGATCTGGTGAATATGAAGGTTTGAAAGAAAAAGTAGCCAACCCCAATTGGGTTCCAGATTTTGGTCCTACGGAATACAATTCTCAAATAGAAAAATCTGGAGTAACTGCAATTTCCGCAAGAGATTTTCTAATTGCCTATAATGTCAATTTGAATTCAACGTCTACGCGAAGAGCAAATGCCATTGCATTTGATATTCGAGAAAATGGCCGTGTTAAATCGGTCAATGGAAAACCTGTTTTAGACTCTAATGAAGTAGCTGAGCGAATTCCGGGAAAATTAAAAGCTGTTAAAGGTATTGGATGGTTTATTGAGGAATATGGAATTGCACAAATATCTTACAATCTAACCAACATTCGGATTAGCGCTATGCATGAAGCGTTTTATGAAACCTGCTTAGCAGCAACAAGGCGTGGTTTGAGGGTAACAGGATCTGAATTGGTTGGACTTGTACCTTTACAAGCCATGTTGGATGCCGCAGATTTTTATTTAAAAAAACAACAACGATCTTTAGGAATTTCTGAAAAAGAAAAAATCAATATCGCTGTTAAATCTCTAGGTCTTGACGATTTGAAACCATTTCATCCCCAAGAAAGAATTATAGAATATGTGATGAATACAGATCGTGCCAAAAAATTAATCGATTTTTCTGTGGCCGATTTTGTAGAAGAAACTGCATCAGAATCAATGGCGCCTGGTGGAGGAAGCATTGCTGCTTACGTGGGCGCTTTGGGTGTTGCCTTAGGAACCATGGTCGCAAATCTATCTGCTAACAAACCCGGTTGGGACGATCAATGGGAGTATTTTTCTGATTGGGCACAAAAAGGGCAGAAATATAAAAATGATCTCTTGTTTTTGGTAGATGAAGACACCAATGCTTTCAATCAAATTATTAACAGTTTCCGACTACCAAAAAGCAATGCCGAAGAAATTGAATTGCGAAAAAGCGCAATTGAAGCTGCCACAAAATATGCAACTGAAATTCCATACAAAGTAATGGAAACTGCATGCAATTCTATTGAAGTGATGATTGAAATGATGAAAAATGGATTGCAAAATTCACTTTCAGATGGAGGTGTTGGCGTTTTGTGTGCAAAAGCGGCTGTAACGGGTGCTTATTTTAATGTTAAAATCAACGCAAAAGATATTAAGGATCGAGAATTTGCAGCAGACATTCTAGCAAAGGCAGAAAATGTATACCAACACAGCCTCTCTTTAGAACTCGAAATGATGGAGATGATCAATAATAAACTCGCGTAACGTGCAAGCAACTTCCATAGACATCATTCCATTTGAATCAGAATATGCAACTCATTTTTATGAATTGAACGCGGCATGGCTTGAGAAATATTTTTATATAGAACCTTATGATGAAAAGGTTTTGAGCAATCCAAAAAAGTATATTCTTCAAAGTGGAGGGTTTATTTTTTTTGCAAAAATCAACTCCGAAATTTTAGGAACTGTAGCACTGATTAATCAGGGAAGTTTTTTTGAGCTGAGTAAAATGGCGGTAACACCAGCCTATCAAGGAAAGAAAATAGGATTGAAACTTATGGAGTATTGCATTCAATTTTCAAGAGCACAACAATGGAAGAGTATTACCCTCTATTCGCATCGAAAATTAGTTCCTGCCATACAACTGTATCAAAAAATAGGGTTTCAAGAAATTCCGTTAGAAGAAAAGTCTCACTACGAACGTTCAGATATTAAGATGCGTTTCGATCTATAAAAAACTTTCGAGGGCTAAATCATAACTTTTTAGTCCAAATCCAAAAATGACTCCTTTCGCATTGGGAGCAATAAAACTTTGGTGGCGAAATTCTTCTCTGGCATGTACATTCGAAATATGAACCTCTACTACTGGTGTTTCAATTCCTTTTACGGCATCTCCAATTCCCACAGAAGTATGTGTGTAAGCGCCTGCGTTTAAAATGATTCCCTCATATTCAAACCCAACTTCATGCAGTTTATCAATAAGTTCCCCCTCAATATTCGATTGGAAATACTCCAAATCCAATTGCGAGTAGGCTGTTTTTAAAACCTTGAAATAGTCTTCAAAAGTTTGAGAGCCATAAATTTCAGGCTCTCTTTTTCCTAATAAATTTAGGTTGGGACCGTTTAAAATTAATATTTTCATGGGGTAAAAATACAACTATTTTAACTTTTAAAAAGAAAGTAAAAAAGATAACCTCACAAGTTCTTAAAACCCGTGAGGTTATCATATCAAGCTGAAATAATTACAATCGAAAGTAAAAATAAATTTACTTCCTACTTCATTCAATATCAGAGATTGATTAAGCTCCCAAATTAAAAATGAAAAGCAAATCCAACTAAAGCCTGAAAAGCACTTTCTGCTTTATTAGTATCTAAAGATAGATTATATCTTAAAGTTGGTTCAATACTTACATTTGAAGCAACAAACCATGCATAACCAGCTTGTAATCCAACCCAATTTGCATTTACATCATTAACTGATGAACCTGTAAAATCTACTCCTACAGGGATTTTTGTATTCAAATAATACTTAGCTCCAACCTTATAAACAAAAATGCCATCAGAACCAGTAGTGCCCAAATCAGTATATCCTAGTCCAGCTTTAATTGCTAATTTGTCTTGTATAAAATAACCTGCTTCAGCACCAACAGCCCATAGAGTATTCCCATCATTACTCACAAGAGAAAAAGCAGTATTTCCAGTTGCTAAAGAACCAGTATTAGCCTCTACAACCCAACTACCCTTACTTAATGAACCATCTTGCGCATTTACATTTCCAAATCCTAACAATGCCATTGCAGCAATACATACTATTTTTTTCATAATTTTTAATTTAAATTTAAGTTTTTTTAACTTTTGGTAAAGAAAAAACAATTTTAATAAAAATACTAACACCAATAAATAAGTGTACTATTTTTTGATATAAGTGTATTAAATTTGGGTATAAGTGGAAATTACTAAAACATTTTCTCTAAGAGAAGAAAAGTATCTACTACTAGCCTTCATAGGTTTTTAGAACTTTGAATACTTTATGATAGATGAATTGTATAGTTATGATTGGAAAAATGCAAACCACTCTACTCGAGTGATTTTTTATTTTGTAGATTTACAACTATGAAATGGAAAAATGCAATTCGGGATTTTCAGCTTTTTTTAAAGATCGAACGCGGCTTGTCTCCAAATACGATCTCTGGCTATTCGCGTGATATTCATAAACTCATCCGATTTCTTGAACAGAATGAAATCAATGATTCTCCTATTTCTATAAAAGAGACTGCCCTAAAGCAATTTATTTATGAAACTGCCAAGGAGGTAAACCCAAGAAGTCAGGCTAGAATTATTTCTGGATTGCGTAGTTTTTTTGATTATATGATTTTTGAAGGCTACATAGCCAAAAACCCTACCGATTTAATAGAAACTCCAAAATTGGGTTTGAAACTCCCAGACACTTTGTCTAAAGAAGAAATTGATGCATTAATTAGTGCTATCGATTTGAGTCATCCACAAGGAGAACGAAATAAAACTATTATTGAAACCATTTATAGTTGCGGGTTGCGAGTGAGCGAGTTGATCTCATTAAAAATTTCAGATCTCTTTTTTGAGGAAGGATTTATCAGAGTTATAGGTAAAGGAGACAAACAGCGATTTGTTCCAATTCATTCTACAACTCAAAAATTGATAGGTTTCTATATGACAAATTACAGAAACCAGATTGAAGCCAACAAAAATTTTGAAGACACTTTATTTTTGAACCGAAGAGGAAATGGATTGAGCAGACAGATGATTTTTATACTATTAAAAGAGTTGGCAAAAAAAATCCAACTCCACAAGAAAATCAGTCCCCATACTCTACGCCATTCCTTTGCTACTCATTTGCTGAAAGGAGGAGCCGATTTAAGAATCATACAACAAATGTTAGGTCATGAGAGTATTACAACGACCGAAGTTTATGTTCATTTGGACAAGAGTTATTTACAAAAAGTGGTTGAAAAATTTCATCCTAGAAAATAAAAAATCCTGCAAAAAGCAGGATTTTTTATCTTGTTGAGTACCGTCTTGATTACTTTGCGACGTTTACAGCTCTTGTTTCTCTAATTACTGTCACTTTTACTTGCCCAGGATAGGTCATATCATTTTGTATTTTTTGTGAAATACTGAATGACAATTCCGAAGCTTTGGTATCACTTACCTTTGTACTTTCTACCATTACACGCAATTCACGTCCTGCTTGAATTGCATAAGCTTTTTGTACTCCTGTAAAACCAAAAGCAATTTCTTCTAAATCTTTCAATCGCTGAATATAAGAATCCAACACTTGTCTTCTAGCGCCTGGTCTAGCTCCAGAAATAGCATCACACACCTGAACAATTGGAGAGATCAAACTCTTCATTTCAATTTCATCGTGGTGCGCTCCAATTGCATTACAAACATCTGGTTTTTCGCCGTATTTTTCTGCCCATTGCATTCCTAATAATGCGTGTGGTAGTTCGCTCTCTGCATCGGGCACTTTTCCAATATCATGTAAAAGACCTGCACGTTTTGCAGCTTTAGCATTCAGTCCCATTTCGGAAGCCATAATGCCACAAAGGTTGGCAACTTCTCTGGAGTGTTGCAATAAATTTTGTCCGTAAGATGAACGATATTTCATGCGCCCAACCGCTTTAATCAATTCTGGATGCAAGCCATGGATGCCCAAATCGATCACCGTTCTTTTCCCTACTTCGATAATTTCTTGGGTTATTTGCTTTTCTGTCTTACTAACAACTTCTTCTATTCTTGCTGGGTGAATTCTTCCATCAGTAACAAGTTTGTGCAAAGACAAACGAGCAACTTCTCTTCGAACAGGATCAAAACATGACAAAATAATAGCATCTGGAGTATCATCCACAATAATTTCTACGCCAGTGGCAGCTTCTATGGCTCTAATATTTCTTCCTTCTCTACCAATAATTCTTCCTTTGACATCATCAGACTCTAAATTAAAGACTGAAACACAATTTTCTACAGCCTGCTCTACTCCAACTCTTTGAATTGTTCCTAACACCACTTTACGTGCTTCTTGTTCTGCTGTAAGTTTAGATTCTTCAATAGTGGTTTGGATAAATGCCATTGCATCTGCTTTGGCTTCATCTTTTAAGGAAGTAAGTAATTCCTTTTTAGCTTCCTCTGCAGACAAACCAGAAATTTGTTCTAACAGATCTACATGACGCTTGTGCATTTTTTCTAGGTCGCTCTCTTTTTTATCAAGTAAATCCAATTTGAATTCGTAGTCTTTTTCTTTTTGTTCTAATGAGCGGTTTAATTTTTTATTTTTATCTACTTCTGAAGCTACTTGAGATTCTCTATCGCGAGTTCTTTTTTCAACGTCAGAAATCTTCTTTTCACGCGCCAAAATAACCTTTTCATGTTCCGATTTCAACTCGATAAATTTCTCTTTGGCTTGTAATATCTTTTCTTTTCTTAGTGCCTCTGCATCAATTTTAGCTACTTTTAAAATTGTAGCGGCCTCTTTCCTTCTTCCGTTTAAGATTTTTTTTCCTTTTGCTTTTTCTAAAAATTTAGCAATTAGTAAACCAACTACTGCTCCTATTAAAATCCCCATAATTATGGGTAGTGTCATCTCTTGCATAATTTAAATTTAGTGTATAAAAAAGCCTACATCAGTTGGGTTTATATAAACTCCATTATGGTACTCATAGGACTCACTAATTGATCAAGGATCCATTCTAAGATGGCTTGCTTTAACAACTAAGACTTATCCTTCATAATAGATTCTTGTTGAGTTTATCAAACAAATTACTAACGTAGGCAGTATGTTATTATTATCGTTTACAGAACTTATTCTAAATGACGATGTACCAATTGGGTAAGTGCATTTATTTTCTCTAATACTTCTGTATCTGTTGATGATTCTTCTAATTGTGAAATTTCTAACTTGGAAGCAAATTGTAATGCACACATGGCTAAAACATCTTGTTTGTCGCTAACGGCATAATTTTGTTCATAATTAGAAATCAACGTATTGATTGCTAGTGCTGCTTTCCGCATCCCTTCCTCTTCTTGTGTGGTATTTACACTTAAAGGGTATGTTCTTCCTGCAATGACAACGTTAATTTTTAATTTTCCCACAATGTAATGAACTTACTCATTCAACTGAATAATACATTTATCGATTTCTCGAATTAAAGTATTTATTTTAAGTTTTGTATTTCTTGTATTCTCTTTACTGCCTTCAATAGTTTTTGCAATTTTTAGAAGCTGGTATTCATTTTGTTGAGCTTCTATTATTTTTTGCTGCTTTAAAAGTTTTTGTTGAGCAATACTTGCATTTTGAAGCAGTAATTCATTTTCACTTTTTAAAAACTCATAGTTGGAGAGTAAATTTTTCAACTTAACTTCCAAAATATGAACTGCTTCTAATGGTATACTCATTTTTATTTCTAATAAAAACTATTGTAACAAAGTTAGTATTCTTTTTTCATTCTACAAGGTTTTATTGATTTTTTACTTTTTCAATTGAATCTCAATAATTTGATCTCTGCTCGTAAAATTTACTATTTTAGCTAAAATTTAAATATTTTAATGAAGTATTTTTTATATTTCCTGCTATGTAGTTCATTCCTAGGCTTTGGTCAACAAAAATACCCTACAGACTATTTTAGAAGTCCTTTAGACATTCCTCTAGTACTTTCGGGGACTTTTGGGGAATTGAGAAGTAATCATTTTCATTCTGGAATCGATCTCAAAACAAAAGGAAAAGAGGGACTCAACGCATATGCAACCGCAAATGGATATGTCTCACGTATTAAAATATCTCAATATGGTTTTGGAAAAGCCCTCTACATTACCCACCCCAATGGATACACAACCGTTTATGCACATTTGAAAAAATATGCTCCTGAAATTGAAAACTATGTAAAATCCATTCAATACAAAAAGAAAAAATACGCAACGGGGAATATTTATTTGAAAGATGATAAATTTCCTGTTAAAAAAGGCGCTGTTATTGCCTATTCTGGAGACACTGGAGGCTCTAGTGCACCTCACTTACATTATGAAATTCGGAATTCTCGTACAGAAAAAGTGATCAACCCCTTACTTTTTGGGCTACTTCCAGAAGATACGATCCAACCTATTTTTCGTTCTGTACTGATGTATGCCTTAGATAGTGATTCTAGAATTGACAACAACAATCTCAATTTGTCTTTGCCTATAAAAAATGATGGCAATGGAAACTACACAACCCATAGAGTTCTCGCAAATGGAGCTATTGGTATGGGTGTAGATGTATTTGACCGATTGAATAATGCTTCTAACAAAAACGGAATATTCAGTTTAGAAATGTTGGTAAATGATCAAAGGGTATATTATCACGATGTAACTACCTTTTCTTTTTCTGAAAGTAAACTGATCAACTTATTGATAGACTACCCTCACTATAAAACCTATAAGCGAAGAGTTCAAAAAACCCACCGAGTAGCTAAGAATAGTTTATCCATTTATAAAGATTTAAAAAACGATGGAAAGCTTCTTATCAAAGAAGGGTTCAATTATACGGTCAAAATTATTGCAAAAGATATCAAAGGCAATGCCAGTACTTTAACAATCCCAATCAAAGGAGTTTCTAGCAATGCGATCTTTGCCAAAACAAAAGATACCACGGCCTATAAGATTGTTGCTTCAAAGTTTCACAAATTTACTTTTGATGATGTTACAGTAGCTTTCCCTAAAAATTCCTTTTACGAGGATTGTTATTTGGACTTAAAAAAGGAAAATGGAATTGTTCAAATTCATAATCCTACAATTCCTTTAGATAAAAGTTATACCCTAACCTTTAATGTGTCTCACTATTCGGAAAAGGAAAAAGACCAATTGTATATTGCGAATGTGTCCAATAAAAAATATCCCTATTATCAATTTACTCGAAAAAAAGACAGCACGTTCTATACTACGACCAAATCTCTTGGGAACTTTCAATTACTTTCCGATACTGAAAAACCGAAAATAACCCCTTTGTATTTAAATGAAGGACAATGGATTTCAAATGCCACCACAATACAAGTGAAAATTTCTGATGCTCAATCAGGCATCAATAGCTACGAAGCAACCATTGATGGAGAATGGATTTTGATGGAATACAATCATAAAAAAGGAATTTTGACTTATGATTTTAATGACAAAAAATGGGTTGGTACCAAACATGTTTTTAAACTTGAAGTTTTAGACAATGTTTTTAATACGAATACCCTAACTAGAACGTTTTATAGAAAATAGCTTAATACAATAGATCTTCGTGAATAAAATATTTTTCTTTTTAATTTGTATGCCTACGTTCTTGTGGGCACAAAAAACTACTGTACTAAGAGGAGTTGTAAAAAATACAGAACAAAAGCCAATAGAAGGGGTCAATATTCAATTTAGTACTTCGGGAACTATTTCAGATAAAAATGGAAATTATTCTCTTCGAATTCCTTTAGATGAACAAATTACGATTGTTTACAGTCATATTTCTCATTACCCAATTTCAAAGGTTATCACAGCAAATAATAGAAATATCATTCGATTTTCACCAATTTTGACCCCTAGAACAGAGGCGTTAAAAGAAATTACCCTCAAAAGCAACAAACAAAATGCAGCAGGAATTACAAAGATTGATGTTTTAAAAGCGAAGAACATTATAGGAGCCAATGCCGGTATCGAAAATGTACTAATGACTTTGCCAGGTGTCAATAACAATAATGAATTGAGCACACAATACAATGTAAGAGGGGGTAATTTTGATGAAAATTTGGTGTATGTAAATGGAATTGAAATATACAGACCTTTTTTAATTCGCTCTGGACAACAAGAAGGATTGAGTTTTATCAACTCAAATATGGTGCAGAATATCAATTTTTCTGCAGGTGGATTTCAAGCCAAATATGGCGATAAATTGTCTTCCGTTTTAGACATTAGTTATCGAAAAGCTAAAGAATTTTCTACAACCATAGATGCGAGTGTTTTGGGGGGTAGCATTACCCTAGAAGCACAGTTATTCAACAAAAAACTAAGTACAATCACTGGAATTCGATATAGAGACAACAGTCTTTTTGTGAATAGCAAACAAATAGAAACCAACTTCAGACCTCGATTTGCAGATATTCAATCTTTTGTTTCTTATCAAGCTTCCGATCAATTAACGCTACACTTTTTAGGAAATTTTTCTTTAAATAATTACAACTACACCCCTATTTCTCGAAGAACTCGATTTGGAACCATCAATGATCCTTTGGAATTGATCGTTTTTTATGAGGGTCAAGAAAAAGATAAGTATCACACCTTATTTGGGGCACTTTCGGCAAACTATCAACTAACCAAAGAGTTTGATATTACTGCGACAGTTTCAAGCTATACTACGCAAGAAGAGGAGTATTATGATATTTCAGCAACCTATAATCTAGGAGAAGTAGATACTAATATTGGTTCTGAAAACTTTGGAACCGTTGAATTTTCTGAAGGAATTGGTTCACAACTTAGCCATGCAAGAAACGATTTGGATGCTTTGATTCGTAATTTTCAACTCAAAGGAAAATATCAAAAAGAACATTTAGAAATCTCTGCCGGAATAAAATACCAACACGAAGAAGTGAAAGATCGTATTCGCGAATGGGAAATAATCGATTCCTTAGGTTTTTCGATACGTCCCCCATATACACGAGGAAACAACCAACCCTACGTACCTTTTGAAGGTCCCATTACTCCTTTTCAAAATATTAGAGCCGATAATTCAGTACAAATCAATCGTATTTCAGGATTTGTTCAATTCAATCAAAAACACTTTTTTGATGATGCCGAAATTTGGTACAGTGCTGGTATCCGTGCCCAAAATTGGACTGTTTCTGGAAATGGAATTTCCTCAAAACGGCAGTTGATTATTAGCCCAAGAGGACAATTTGCTATCAAACCCAATTGGGAAGCAGACATGTTATTTCGAGTTTCTGGAGGGTGGTATTCACAACCTCCCTCTTACAGAGAATTGAAAGATTACAATGGAAATATCAATGTAGCTGTCAAAGCCCAAAAATCCATACATTTTGTAATGGGTATGGACTATAGTTTTGACATCTGGGAAAGACCCTTCAAGCTTACTTCAGAGATGTATTACAAAGATTTAAATGATGTCAATGCCTATTCAATAGACAATGTCCGAATTCGATATAGAGCAGATAATGCAACTACTGCCTATGCTACTGGAATTGACCTTCGGTTAAATGGTGAATTTATTGCAGGTAGCGAAAGTTGGGTGAGTTTGGGATATCTAAAAACCATGGAAAATATTGACCAACAAGGTGAAATTTCTCGTCCCTCTGATCAACGTATCAAGTTTGGAATTTTATTTCAAGACTATGTTCCTAGTTTGCCCGATTTGAAAGCCTACTTAAATCTTGTGTACAATACGGGCGTTCCTGGTGGCGCCCCTTCATACTCCAATCCGTACAACTTTCAAAATCGTTTGCGCGATTATAAGAGAGCTGATTTAGGAGTTTCTTATGTATTTGCAGATACTAAAAAGCAGTTCAAAACAGGTTTAAGTTCTTATTTTAAAGAATTAACCGCAGGTTTAGAACTTTTCAATATGTTTGATATCCAAAATGCCATTACCAATACTTGGGTTCGAGATGTCAATTCAAAAACTCAATTTGGAATTCCAAATTTTATGACTGGAAGAGTTTTGAATTTTAAAATTGGAATGAAATTTTAAGCTATAGATAGCATTTGTATACCAATACTATCTGTTGCTTTTTTTTATCCTAAAATCTGTTCTGCGTGTGCTTTGGTTTTTACTTTGGTGATGATGTCTTCTATGAAACCATTTTCATCAATGACAAAAGTAGTTCTGTGTATTCCATCATATTCTTTGCCCATAAATTTTTTGGGTCCCCAAACGCCAAAAGCATTGATCACAGTTTTATCTTCATCTGCCAATAAAGGGAAAGGCAATTGATGCTTGTCGATCCAATTTTGTTGGCGTTTTGCTGCATCTGCGCTGGCTCCTAAAATAGCATATCCTTTGGCCAAAAAGGCATCGTAATGGTCTCTTAAATCACAAGCTTCTGCTGTACAACCAGGAGTACTTGCTTTGGGATAGAAAAACAAGACTAATTTTTTTCCTGAAAAATCAGCCAATTGAACTGTATTTCCTTTTTCATCTTTTGATTCAAATTGTGGAGCCTTATCCCCTATTTTTAATGATGTCATATTTTTTTGTTTCAAAGTTTAAAGTAGGCAAGTTACAAAGTCTTAAAACATATCCCTAATAACGAACATAAAAAATTACAAACAAGGTTGTACCTTTGGAACTCGGCAACTTAGCAACTCAATAAAATGACCAAACACGAAAAAGTACAATTTGTTATCAATCAATTGGAAATGCTCTATCCAGAAATTCCCATTCCATTAGACCATAAAGATCCGTACACACTACTTATTGCAGTATTATTGTCTGCTCAGTGTACAGATGTTCGTGTCAATAAAATAACTCCATTGTTGTTTGCCAAGCAGACAATCCCTTTGATATGGTCAAAATGTCTGTCGAAGAAATTAAAGAAATCATACGACCGTGTGGCTTATCGCCCATGAAATCGAAAGGAATATATGGATTGTCTAAAATTTTAATTGAAAAATATGACGGTGAAGTTCCACAATCTTTTAAAGGATTGGAAGAATTACCTGCAGTAGGTCATAAAACCGCGAGTGTAGTGATGAGTCAAGCATTTGGTGTCCCTGCATTTCCTGTAGATACTCATATTCATAGATTGCTTTATCGTTGGAATTTAACCAACGGAAAAAATGTTGTTCAAACTGAAAAAGATGCTAAAAGATTGTTTCCAGAAGCATTGTGGAACGATTTGCATTTGCAAATCATTTGGTACGGGCGAGAATACTCACCTGCAAGGGGTTGGGATTTAGACAAAGACATCATCACCAAAACCATAGGTAGAAAATCGGTTTTAGAGGAATATTATAAAAATAAATAACTCAATAAGTATTGAAAG
>Ga0257120_1001369_pt1 | contig 16178 bp, 12 predicted proteins | sample SI106_10metaG_FD_190153 | JGI IMG/M metagenome (GOLD analysis project Ga0257120, IMG submission 190153) | Marine microbial communities from Saanich Inlet, British Columbia, Canada - SI106_10 | ecosystem: Environmental > Aquatic > Marine > Inlet | place: Canada: British Columbia | collected... | reverse complement strand
TTTTTTCTGCTTTGCTACGTCCTTTTTTCCAGCCCCATCGGCGCCATCCTTCGGCACTTTCATTATTACCACACCACAGAACTACTGCGGGATGATTCCGGAGTCTTTTTACATTTTGAATGGCTTCCTGTTGTACAGTTTCTAAAAATTCTGGATCGCCGGGATACATAGCACAAGCAAACATAAAATCTTGCCAAATAAGTAATCCTTTCTCATCAGCCAGTTCATAAAACAAATCATTTTCATAAATTCCTCCACCCCAAACGCGAAGCATATTCATATTCGCTCCTACTACGTCGTTTAAAAGCTGCTCATAATGTTTTTCTGTAACTTCGGATTGAAAGCTGTTTTGTGGGATATAATTAGCCCCTTTTGCATAGACAGCAATCCCATTTATTTTAAAATAAAATGCAGAGCCAATAGCATCCTTTTCCGTTGCCAATTCAACAGTTCTAAGTCCTGTTTTAGTTTCAACTTGATCTAGAAGTGTTTTCTGTTTGAAAACCAAAACTTTGATTGTATAGAGGTAAGGTTCACCCAAATTGTGTGGCCACCAACGTCTTGGGTTTTTTATTTCGACCGCTAATTTTGTGAGTCCATTTTTTGGTGTTTGATGGATGGATTTATACAATTTACCATCAATATAAATTTTATATGTTAATGGCGTTTTATGGGGTGTAGATTGTTCCAATTGAAGTTCTAAAGATGCTTTTTCATCCCCCAAATACAGTTGTTTTATATAGATGTCTTTAATTGTGTAGGAGTTCCAGGTTTTGAGTGTAATAGGTCTCCAAATACCACTGGTATTTAATTTAGGCCCCCAATCCCATCCATATTGAAATTGAGCTTTTCGAGTAAAAACACGGTTTCCTTCAGGTAAAGTATAGGGTAATTTAGAGGCTACTTTAGATTCAATCTGAGCGGGGTTTTTAAAGAAAATTTTCAAAGAATTTTTGGCTTTTATAATTCCTTTTACATCTACGACATACTCACGAAAAGCGTTGTTGGTTTTGAGAATTAAAAGGTCATTCATATATACCGAAGCGTAGGTGTCGAGTCCTTTAAAAATGAGTTCATGATGTGTTTTTTCTAATTCTTCTGGTTGGACTTCAAAATGGGTCTTATATTCCCAATCCGATTCAGAAATCCATTGCATACTTGTTTCATGATTTCCAATAAAAGGATCCTCAATTAATTTGTTTTTTAGTAAATCGGTATGAACGGTCCCAGGAATACTGGCTGAATTCCACAGGGTGTCATTTATATTTTTAAATTGCCAATGACGGTCTATAGACATGTTTACAGGTAGTTCTTGCTTGTGCTTGCAAGCAAGTAGAGAAAACGAGGCTAATAAAAACACACAGATACTTCTCATTGCATTCGTTTTAAGAGCAGTTTAATTTTATTGAGATCCGAAACTGTTTGAGGTGAATCGTAAATAGCTGAGGTTTTAGTATTTTGAAGTTGTGCTGATGCTGAGGCATGAAGTTCTTTGAAATTTGTAGCTTTAAACTGGGTTATATTATTGGAGTTTATTCCACTTCCAGGCATAATAATGATAGAATCTTTTGCTTTTTTTTGTAATTCTAGTAATAAGGGCAGTCCGTTTTCAGCTTTTAGTTCTTGACCCGAGGTCAAAACTCGGTTTATGTTGAGATTAATTAAAGTGTCTAAAGCTTCTAAAGGATCAGGCACACAGTCGAATGCTCGATGAAAAGTAAAGGGAAGTGGTTTTGACAGTTCTACAAGAGTTTTTAGTCGTTCAATATCTATTCTATGGTCTTTTAATAAAACTCCAGATACAATTCCATGGCAGCCTAAATTTTTAGCAATTTTGATATTTTCTTTCATTATTTCAATTTCATGGTCTGAATAACAAAAACTTCCACTTCGCGGTCGAATCAATACAAATGTTTCAATATCAATTTGAGTTAATACCATTTTTAATAAACCATAACTGGGGGTCAGCCCTCCTAGAGATAACTCTTGACACAATTCAATCCTATTTGCTCCTGCCAACTGCGCATTTTTAGCGGACTGAAATGAATTTGCACAAATTTCTAAGGTCATTTTCATAAAATAAAAATTTCATCAATAAACGTCCAAGCATTTTGACCTGCACCTTGCTTTCCTTCTGGAATTACTCCAAAATTATCTACAAATATCTTGATTACTTTAGCATTTAGGCCGTTAAGAGCGATGCTAGATTTTGCAAATAATGAGCCAGTCGTATGGTCGGTTGTAAACTCTAATTTCCCTTCCGTTATTTTTCCTCCTAGGCTGTCATAAAGTTCCAGAGAGACTTGTTTTGGAGTATAAATCCACTGACCGTTCGCATTATAGAATCGGGTTTCTACGGAATTTATTGGAGTGTTATTTTTTAATTCAATTGTAATGACTACATCTTTGCCCCAAAAACCTACCCATTCATTATCGCCATAACGTTTGTCACTCCCTGAAACGCCGTTGATTAGACCTTGTGCGCCGCTTCCTACATAGGTTTTGTTTGGCTGCTCACTAAAAGTAATTTCCTGACCAATGCCTTTGTGTAAATTTACAGTTTTTGTAAACAGATTCCCTAGAGGCTTGCCCAAGGCATTAAATGTTTGAGCTTTTACAGTCATGGATTTGTCAATTAAAATGGGGCCTTTAAATTGATGGTCTTTTGAAAATGTAGGAGCTAACGCGTCTGTCGAATAATAGATGTTATAGTTGTTAGATGCTTTTTGGAGTTTCATATACACATGATCGGCCTTATTAGTTACCCTGCCCTGAATGTCATAAAAATGATTTGCATACGTATAGCCCAAAGCCTCTAAATGTGTTTGAAATCGTTCAACATTCTTCGAAAAAATCTCATAATTTTTTAATTCTGAACGGGTCCATAACACTTCACTCATAGCCAAAATTCTGGGAAACAACATGTATTCAACTTGCTCTGGGGTTGACATATATTCTGTCCAGACATTGCCTTGTGCACCCAAGATGTACTTAGATTCTAATTCTGTCAATTCTTCTGGGATGGGATTGAAGGCATACACTTTTTCCAAAGGCAAGTATCCTCCTATAGCCAAAGGTTCGTCTTCGTGATCTGATTGATAATAGTCAAAATAGCAATGGGAGGTGGGTGTCATGATGACGTTGTGCCCTTGTTTTGCAGCTTCTATGGCACCATTCGTACCCCGCCAAGACATAACTGTAGCGTTTTTGGCTAAACTCCCTTCTAAAATTTCGTCCCAACCGATGATTTGTTTTCCTTTACTGTTAAGATAGTTTTCAATGCGTTGGATAAAATAGGCTTGTAAGGCATTTTCATCCTTCAATTTTTCCTCTCGCATTCGTTTTTTACAAGATGAACATAGCTTCCATTGTGTCTTTGGAGCTTCGTCTCCACCAATGTGAATATAGGGTCCAGGGAATAGCGTTACAACTTCATCCAAAACAGTTTCTAGAAAATCAAAAACGGGTTCTTTGGTACAATAAATGGTTTCAAACACGCCCCACTTTTGAGCTACTGCTACTGGTTGTTCTTGACAACTTAGATGTGGATACGCCGCTATAGCTGCTAGACTGTGACCAGGCATTTCAATTTCTGGAATAATTGTAATTTGTCTTTGTTGGGCATAAGCAACAATTTCTTTGACCTCTTCTTGAGTATAATAGCCGCCATGACGCTTTCCGTCGAAGTGTTGGGGTTGTTTGTTATAATGGCCAACAAGCGTTTGGTCTCTAAATGCAGCTACTGATTGTAATTTTGGAAACTGATTTATTTCGATTCTCCAGCCTTGATCATCCGTTAAATGCCAATGAAAAGTGTTCATTTTTAATAATGCTAAAGCATCAATATAGGATTTGATAAAGCTAATTGGGAAATAATTCCGAGAGACATCTAAGTGCATTCCACGATAAGAAAATACAGGAGCATCTTTAATTTCTATTGCAGGAATTGAAATCGTGGAGTAGGAGTTGCTTATTATTGGTTTTTTTGGGGGTAATAATTGTCTTAGTGTTTGAACTGCATAAAAGGCACCTGCTTCTGTTTTTGCTTTTATTTCGATATGCTTTGAGCTGATGTTTAGTTCATACCCTTCTTTATTTTTTATGGTGAGATCTTTGGTAAGTTGGATTGTTTTGTTTTTGTCAGTATTTGTTGAAGCAATTCCAATTTGAGTTAAATATTGTTTTAAAAACGAGGCGGTTTGTTCAAATTCTGGGCAACTTGAAACATAAACTTGATTTTCTATCTCAAAAACTCCTTGCTTTTCAACAACTGAATTTGGTTGAGGTATGATGGCAATTGATCTTGGTGGTTGGATTGTTTTTTTAGGCTCACAAGTGTATAGTAAACCCACGCATAAAGTTCCAAGTACTAGTATGATTGGCATTACATTCTTCCTCATAGATCTAATTAATTTCAATCAAAACAAAATTGTATTTTTTTATTTATGTCGTGGTAGTAAAGATAATGAAGTTGAGCTATCAATCTCACCTTTCCAATAAAATTCTGTGGGACTTAGATGTTTCGGACACGATTTTTTGTTCCAATCTTGAAACTGATTCTGAAGCGTCTAAATCTAAATAATCTCATTTTGTGTAATAGAAATTTTGCATTAGGTCTGTATCGTTTACCAATTCAAAAGAAAAAACCCTTGATTAAACTAGTTAATCAAGGGTCTTGAGTAATTAAAGTGGTGCCTCCAGGAATCGAACCAGGGACACATGGATTTTCAGTCCATTGCTCTACCAACTGAGCTAAGGCACCTCCTCGCGTAATGCGGTTGCAAATATAACGCAATTTTAATATTCGCAAAGTAAATTTTTATAAAAAATGGTTTTGTAAATTTACAGTCTAAATATGAAAGATGAATTTAATAATTGACATTGGAAACACAGCGACTAAACTGGCTGTTTTTCAATCAGATAAAATAATAAAAGTTCAATCCGTAGCTACTAAGGATATGCTCTATGAGGTTGAAAAATTAATTAAAAAATTCTCTAAAATCAATCGAGGATTGCTTTCATCCGTAAAAATCATTGACAATTTGGAGGTTGAGAGGCTTCAAGAATTACTGCCAATCGAAATTTTAGAGTCCACTTTTTCTATGCCTTTTAATAATTGTTACGATACGCCGCTTACTTTGGGAGTTGACCGTTTAGCGCTTATGGCGGCGGCAGTTAAGCACTATCCTAAAAGAAATGTTTTGGTGATTGATGCAGGGAGTTGTGTTACGTATGATTTTATGAGTGCTGATCAAAATTATTTAGGAGGTGCTATTTCTCCTGGAGTTGAAATGCGTTATAAATCACTTGAAACATTTACTTCAAATTTACCACTACTACATAAAACAATTCCCAGTCAACAGATTGGTAGTTCCACCAAAGCATCGATTCATTCTGGAGTTATTTATGGCGTATTGCATGAAATGGAAGGGAATATTACGGCTTATCAAAATAAATATTCAGATTTAACAGTTATTTTAACAGGAGGAGACGCAGATTTCTTGTGTAAGCAATTTAAAATTAGCATATTTGCGAATTCTAATTTTCTTTTAGAAGGACTTAATTTTTTACTAGAATTTAATTCAAACTAATGATAAAAAAGTTTTTAATAGTCATAACCTTAGTGTTTTCAAGTTTGTCGTATGCACAACAAGGTTCAAGTTCTCCTTATTCATTTTATGGCATCGGAAGCTTAAAATTTAAAGGTACAGTAGAAAATCAATCCATGGGAGGGTTAAGTGTTTATTCTGATAGTATTCATATTAATCTTCGAAATCCAGCTTCTTTTGCTGGTAAAAATCTAAAGTCTTTTAGTAATGAAGCCAGGCCAATAAAATATACTATTGGAGGGAGTCACTCCGATGTGAAACTTTCAAGTAATTCGCAAACTGCGAAGTCTAGCACAACAACAGTTGATTATTTAGCAATAGCGATTCCTTTAGGGAAATTTGGCGCTGGATTTGGTATTTTACCTTATTCATCTGTTGGATATAAATTACAGTCAACAGACGCTGACGGAGTTCTTCAATACAAATACAGAGGGGAAGGCGGATTGAATAAAGTATTTTTAGGAGTGGGCTATCAGTTAACTAACAATCTAAAATTGGGTGTTGATGCAAGTTATAATTTTGGAAATATAAAAAATACCAATATTGCTTATGGATATAATACTGAAGGAGATTTGTTGCAGTACCAATCAAGAGAGTCTAACAGATCAGATTTAGGAGGTCTTACGTATAATTTTGGATTAATTTTCTCAAAACTGATCAATCCAAATTTTGAGGTTACCGCTTCGGCAACCTACACACCTAGTTCTGAAATTACTTCAGCAAATAGCCGTGCCTATTCCACAATTGTAATTGATCCTACAACGCAACAAGAATTTACAATAAATATTTCTGAAGTTGACTTGTCTGTCTTTAACTTAGAGACTACTAAATTAACCTTACCTTCTAAAACATCTTTTGGTGTCGGGGTTGGATCTCCTAGAAAATGGTTTGCAGGGGTTGAATATACTTATCTTAAAGCAAGTCAATTTAAAAATCGACTTTTAACTATTGATAATGCTTCTTATGAAGATGCTTCAACAATTTCTGTTGGAGGGTTTTATATCCCTAAATATGATTCTTTCAATCGTTATTGGGAGCGCATCGTTTACAGAACAGGGATTCGCTTTGAAGACACTGGACTGCGAATTAATAATCAAGATATCAAAGAGTTTGGCATATCTTTTGGAGTAGGTCTTCCAGTTGGACGTATATTTTCAAATGCTAATGTTGGTTTTGAGATTGGAACTCGCGGAGTTGATACTGCTGACTTAGTAAAAGAAAATTTTGTAAAATTTCAGATCAGCTTGTCCTTAAATGACCGCTGGTTTGAGAAGCGAAAGTTTAATTAATCAATTATTCAATCAAAAAGGTTTCACAAATTAACCTAAAGTTTCTGAAAAAAATATAAAAAAAGACAGATGAAAACGAAAATCACCCTATTAATCGCATTCTTATTTTTAAGCACCACTACCATTTTCGCACAAAATGAAAAGGATTTAGAGACGCTTTCCATTTTTAGTGAGTTGGTCAAGTCTAAAAACTATACGGCAGCTTACACGCCATGGATGGAGCTACGAAATAGAAATCCAAAATTTAATAAAGCCATTTTTATTTATGGTGAACGAATCCTTAATTATAAGATTGACAACTCAGAAGGAGAGGAAAAAGTAATGTTTCTCAATGATATGCTAAAACTCTGGGAAGAACGTAAAGCTGTGTTTCCAAACGTAACTCCTAGCGGATCCTTTATGTCAAAAGCGTGTCAGTTGGAATATGATAACCGAAAAATTTTAAACAAATCAAATGAAACATTGTATGCTGCGTTTGACAGTGCTTATACGACCGATTCAAAAACATTTACAAACCCTAAAAGTTTATACACCTATTTTTCTTTGATGGTAGATCTTTATGATTCTAAAGGAAAAACGGCTCAACAATTATTTTCCAAATACGATGATATCAGTGAAAAAATTGAATTTGAAGTTAAAAACTATACCAACAAGCGAAATGCATACTTAGATGAAGAGGGAGAAGTTAAGGCAATGAGTTCAAAAGACGCTCGTAAACTTAAATCATACAACAGCTACTTGAGTGCTTATGATAAAATTGCTGGAAGTATAGATACCAAATTAGGTGCAAGAGCTAATTGTGAAAACTTGATTCCATTGTATAGCAGAGATTTTGAGGAATTTAAAAATGATGGGGTTTGGTTGCAGCGTGCCATGAACAGAATGTATGCAAAAGAATGTAACGACGATCCTTTGTTTGTAAAGATTGTAGAACAAAAAAATGCACTAGAACCAAATGCAGACACTGCATTTTATTTAGGGATTTTAAAAGACAAGGCAGGAAAGAGTTCAGAAGCTTTGACGTACTACAACCAAGCTGTTGACTTAGAGTCTGACAACTTTGAGAAATCAAAAATTTTATATAAAATCGCTACAAATTTCAAAAAGAAAGGGCGTTATGGACAGGCAAGAACTTACTACATGAAAGTGCTTAGAGCAAATCCGAGTATGGGAAGAGCGCACCTAGCCATTGCGGCGATGTATGCTAAAAGTGCAAATAATTGTGGAACAGATAACTTCTCAAAAAGAGCGGTTTATTGGCTTGCTGCGAAAGAAGCTGCCAAAGCGGGACGCATAGATCCTACAATGAAAAAAAATGCAGCGAAATCAATTGCTAATTACGAAGCTAAAGCTCCTACAAAAAGCGAAATATTTTCATCGGGGCGTGCAGGTCAAGTAATCAAGGTTGAGTGTTGGATTCAACGTTCGGTAACAGTACCATCGCTTTAATGAAATTTGGTTATCACATACTATTAAAAAACATCGTTCCACTTGTTGTGGTAACGATGTTTTTTTCTTGTAACAACACCCTTAAAAAAGTACAAGGGTTAGATATAGCCTCTTATGCACCTCTGTCTATTGCGGAGAATATCAATACAAAACACACCGATTCAGGCCGCCTAACAGTTATTCTAGTGAGTCCAAAAATGGTAAACTTCACAAACCGTGAGTTTCCATATTATAAATTCCCAGAAGGCATAGACCTCACTCTTTTTGATGATGACAACAATAAAAATACAGTGACTTCAGATCATGCAATTGTGTATGATCAAACCGATTTAATTGACCTACAAGGAAATGTCGTTTTAACGACTTCAACCAACGATACTTTATTTACAGAGCAACTTTTTTACGATCAAAAAAAGGAGTGGCTTTTTACCAATCAACCTGTGAAATTTAGAACCAAAGACTATATCACTAATGGAATTGGATTTGATTCTAATAAAAATTTCACCAATGCACAAGTTCTTGAAGTGAATGGACGTATTTTTATTGATGAATAATTCGTATATTTACTTTACTAATTTCACCAGTTAATTCAACTCTACAAAAATGAAAACTCTTTCAATTTTACACTATCTATACTTAGGATTTGCAGCCTTATTTCTTTTCGATGCCATTGAAAAATGGAACGGTGAGGGATATGATGCCTATATCTCTTTGTTTTTTTCCGTGTTGGCTGTAGCGATGTTTTTCTTTCGTAAAAAATTTAAAAAACGATTCAAAGATCGCGGTAAATTGTAGTCATGACCATAGACCTCTTGATTATTATATTTAGTTTGATTTTATCTGCATTTTTTTCAGGAATGGAAATTGCGTACGTGTCTTCAAACAAAATTCATATTGAAATAGAAAAAAAACAAGGAGGTTTACTGTCAACATTACTAACCAAAATCACTGCAAAACCCTCCAAGTTTATAGCAACTATGCTGATTGGAAATAATATTGCTCTAGTGATTTATGGGTTTTATATGGGAGATTTGCTAGTAGAGTGGTTTGCATCCTATTTGCCGTCTTCTAGTGCGCTTATCAACTCTCTTTTTACGGAGTTAAGCTTGCTGACGCAAACCGTAATTTCGACCCTTGTAATATTAGTTACAGCGGAGTTTCTTCCAAAAGTATTTTTTCAGATTTATGCCAACTCTTTACTAAAGTTATTTGCCGTTCCTGCATACTTGTTTTACGTTCTGTTTTCTTTTGTTTCTGATTTTGTGATATGGATTTCCGATATCATTCTAAAACATTTATTTAAAACGAAAGGAGATGAGGTTCAATTGGCGTTTACCAAAGTAGAGTTGGGCAACTATATAAGCGAACAAATGGAGTCTGTAGAGGCACATGATACAATTGATAGTGAGATTCAGATTTTTCAAAATGCACTCGAATTTTCGGAAGTAAAATCTAGAGAGGTTATGGTTCCTCGGACCGAACTGACCGCCATCGAAATACATGATTCCATCAATAATCTCAATGATTTATTTACTCAAACAGGTTACTCAAAAATACTGGTCTATAAAACAACGATTGACGATATTTTGGGATATGTCCATTCTTTTGACTTGTTCAAAGATCCAAAAAACATAAAATCAATGTTAAGGCCTGTAGAATATGTGCCAGAAACGATGTTTGCTAAAGATGTGTTGAACGTGTTAATAAAAAAACGAAAGAGTTTAGCCGTTGTTTTAGATGAATATGGTGGTACTTCGGGGATTATGACCGTAGAAGACGTTATTGAAGAATTGGTAGGGGAAATTGAAGATGAACACGACACTATTGAACTTATTGAAGAAAAAACAAGTCATAACACTTATATATTTTCGGCACGCCTGGAAGTGGACTACATGAATGAAACCTATAAGTTTCAACTTCCCGAAAGCGAAAATTATGAAACACTAGGCGGATTTATAGTGAATCATACCGAAGAAATACCAGAGAAAAATCAAGAGATTAGAATCGAACATTTTCATTTTACGATCAAGGAGGTTTCCAATACTAAAATTGAATTAGTACAACTTAAAATCTTAGAAGAATTTTAATTTAACCTCCTTCTTTGAATTATATTCTTTTCTCCTTTTATTATTTCAAAGAAATTGGTATTTTCGTCCATTATATTAAAAAAAATAACACACACTACAAATGGCAGTTTTAAATAAAATTAGACAACGCTCTATATTCTTAATCATTATCATCGCTCTTGCACTATTTTCATTCGTAATTGGAGATATATTTCAAAATCTAGGGTCATCAGATAAATCACAAACCGTTGTTGCAACCATTAATGGCGAAGACATTGAACGCGATGCATTTATGAATCAGGTTGAAAACATCCAAAAACAATCTGGGGGATCTGTTTCTAATACACAAGCAATGAACCGTGTTTGGGATCAGGAAGTAAGAAATAAAGTAATGCAAACGCAATACGATGCTGTTGGGATCTCTATTGAAAGAGATTATATGCGTCAATTGTTAAAACAAAACTTAGGGTCATTTGAAGAATTCAAAAACGAAGCAGGTTTGTTTGATGAGGATAAGCTGAACGAATTTATTGCAAATTTAAAAGCAATTGCTCCTGAAACAACCACACTTAACGGAAGTGCTGTAAACTACAAAGCTTGGACTGATTTTGAACAAAATATTTCTCAGACAGGCGTTCAACAAACGTATTTTAACCTAGTTAAAGCGGGTGTTGTTGGAACACTTACTGAGGGAGAGTTAGAATATGTTTTGGAAAATGATAAAGCAGACATCAAATATGTTCAAATTCCATTTACTTCTGTAGCAGACAGTTTAGTGTCTGTTAAGAAATCGGAAGTTGCAAGCTACGTAAAAGCAAATCCTAGTAAATATGAAGTTCAAGCCTCAAGAGATTTGGTATATGTTCAGTTTAAAGAAGAAGCTTCTTTAGAAGATGAGCAACAAATTCAAAATGATTTAACAGCACTTATTGCTGATAAAATAGAATTTAATGAAGCTGCCAAAGCCAATGAAACGGTGGTAGGTTTTCAAAACACAACAGATGTTCAAGCATTTGTAAATGCCAATTCTTCTGTAAAGTATAACGATGCTTACGTATTTGCGTCTAGTTTTCCAACGTCAGTATCAGAGCAATTAATAAACTTAGAATCAAATGCTGTTTTTGGACCTTATAAAGATGGCACCACTTATAAGCTGTCTAAAAAGGTTGCTAATACAATGATGTCAGATTCTACGAAAGTACGTCACATACTGATTCCTTTTGTAGGTTCAGTTCGTGCAGATGCTTCTGTCACAAAAACAGATGCTCAAGCAAAAACAACTGCGGATAGTATTTATAAAGCAATTCGTTCTAAACGTTCAAAATTTAAAAGTTTACTTTCCTTATCGTCTGATAAAGTGAGTAACGAAAAAGAAGGTGTTATTGAATTTGCTTATACAGATGGATTCGCCGAAGAATTTAAAGCATATTCATTTGAGAATCCAAAAGGAAGTTTAGGAGTTGTAAAAACAAACTTTGGATACCATATTATTGAAATCTTAGACCAAGGAAAAAAACAAGACGTATATAAAATTGCAACGATTGTTCAAGAGATTGAGCCTTCTGTAAAAACTATTGATGGTGTATTCACAGATAAATCCAAGTTTGAAATTGCCGTTGCTAATGCCGATTTTAATGCAGTTGCCACAGAAAACAACTATTCAACATCCCCTGTAAGTAGCATTAAAGAACTGGATGAAACAATTCCTGGTCTTGGTGTTCAAAGAGCTATTGTACGCTGGTCTTTTGAAGATGGTGTTGAAGTTGGAGATTTTAAAAGTTTTAATATTTCAGGAGGTGGTTTTGTTGTAGCTAAAGTTACAGCTGTCAATGAAGCTGGCTTGATGAGTGTTGAAAAAGCATCCATTACTGCACTTCCAGAAATCAGAAAAGAAAAGAAAGCTGAGCTTATTAAAAACCGTATCTCTGCAACTACGTTAGAATCTATTGCTACTGATGAAGGTCAGACTGTTAAAACAGCCATGGCTGTAAATATGAAAAATCCAACACTTTCAGGGGCTGGAAGAGAGCCTAAAGTAATTGGAACTGCTTTTGGTTTAGAAGAAGGCGCTACTTCAAAATTAATTGTTGGTACCAATGGTGTTTATGCAATTCAATTGACAAAGTTAACGCCTGCTGAGCCGTTGCCAAACTATCAAGCATCTGCTAACCGTGTGGGTCAAGCCAAGTCAAACGCTGTCAATACACAGCTTTACAATGCACTGAAAGAAGCTTCTGACATCGAAGATAACAGAGCGACGTTTTACTAAGTAGTCAATAAACATACAGATATTAAGGACTCAGAAATGGGTCCTTTTTTTATGCTTTAAAATCTAATAGGAATAGAGTCTATCCAAATAGAGGATTTTTGAGGCTGTCCAAAAAGTAGAATATTTGTCATTCTGAACCTGCCTGCCGATAGGCAGGTTTATTTTAGATTCATCTATTAAAATTAGACATGATTTTTTTGTTATCTCAAAAAATCGTGTAAATTTGATGGTATTAGACCCCAAATCTAAATCTTCAATACGCAATTTAACCGAAGTTTTAGATCTAATTTTATTGAAAAACGTTTTATAAACGACAGAGGTTTATGAGTGTCTGAGCAAAAATATTTTGCAACTATCAAAAGTGCAACAGATTGCCTTATTTAATATTAAAACTCTGATAATTAATAATTTACAAATAATACACTAATATATAAACGCAATAGTGTGGATATACAGTAGTTGTGAGCCATTGAAAAACGAAAGCCTAAGTTTAAAATAACACGAAAAGTGAATTGTAAAAATTGTAAATCGCAAATAACTGAAGATGATAATTTCTGTAAAATTTGTGGTGCAAAAGTTATCAAAAAACGAATAACTATAAAAAGTTTATTTTCTAATTTGCTTTTCGCCTTAGGTTGGGATAGTAATTTTTTTATTACGCTAAGATTTCTGTTATCTAAACCTCAAACAATTATAAAAGAATATATTAATGGAACACGAAAAAAATACACAAATCCGTTTACTTTTTTCGCTATAAGTTTGGCTATTTCTTTATTCGTTTTTAATCAATATTCAGAACAATTTATTCAAATGTCTACTATGGCAGATTTGCAGCAAACGGAACAATCAGAACATATATTAATACCAGACAATAACAAAGGGTATAAGTTATTGGGGTATAAAAACCAAGATGAATATATGAAAGCCAATGCGGAGTTTCAACTAAAATATCATAATCTGATTTCATTTCTGTTTTTACCTATTTTTACATTAATTGCTTTTTTTGTCTTTAGAAAACCATACAATTATGGAGAACATTTGATCATCAATACATATTTCCTAAGCATTACCACATTTTTTGGTGTTTTATCTTTCATATTCGGTCTTTTAACTGGAATTAACATACTTTTTTATTCAATTTTTATTACGTTTTTATATTATTCCTATGCGTATAAGAAAGTTTATGAATTATCATTTGGTCAACTTATATTAAAAATATTAAAATTTATTGGTGTATTATTATTAGTGATAATTGTACTTGGGATTACATCAATATTGATAGGGTATATTTTGCAATGATTGGTTCAAAAAATTAAATTATAAAATACGAAATGAAACATGTAACAATTAATTTAGAAGATAACAAGATAGAATTTTACAATACTATTTTAGGAAAAGAAACAATAAAAGTAAATGGAAAAATAGTTTCTAAAAAAAGTTCAATGACCGGAACTGAACACAACTTTACAATTACTGAGAACACAAATGAAGTGCCTTATAAATTTACAACTGGATTTGGAATAAATGGTGCAATATTTAGTCTATATAAAAATGGAAAACCTATTATTGAAAGTCCTAAAAGCAACCTATTAATAATTATTTTCGGAATACTTATTGTTCTTCCAATTCTGGGGGCTATAATAGGTTTTTTATTTAGTTAAATTGGATTAAGAAGTATCAGTAACGGCTCACAACACAGTGTATAGTAAATAGGGCATTCAATGGTTTATGTAAGTTCAGTGCTATTAACCAACAACGCCAAATCGTTGATTTGGCTTTTAAAATGAATAAGATAAAAACAAAATAAAAAGTTTTGGCTAAGTGCTCAATCGGAAATTAATTACTTTTAATTCCCGTACTAACCATAGCCGAGACGTTGTACGGAAGTTGAGCAATGAACACAGAATATAAATTAGAGTCAAGAGATAAACTAACTAAACTTGCAAAAAGTAAAGGGATTTACACCTGGAATGAATTAACTGAATTCATTAAAAATTTACCATACGGACGAAATAAAAATCGGACTGATTTTGGACTCGTATTATCTGAACAAAAAGGAACTTGTAGCTCGAAACACGCTCTTTTAAAAAGTATTGCGGAATTGAATAACGTGCCGAATATTGAATTGATAATTGGAATTTACCGAATGACTGCATCAAACACACCAAAAATCGGAACGGAACTCACCGAAAACTCGATTGAATTCATCCCAGAAGCTCATTGTTATTTGAAAATCAATGGCAAGAGAACAGACTTAACGAGCGAGCAGTCGGAATTTAAGAAAATTGAGAATGACATAATCCAAGAAAGAGAAATTGAGCCTAAACAAGTTACGGATTTTAAAGTTGACTATCACAAAGAGTTTATGAAAAGATGGCTCAAAGAAACAAAATCGAAATTTGAATTTGACCATATTTGGCGTATAAGAGAAAAATGTATAATAAATTTAACCGAATAAAAAACCTGCGTACAACACCGTGTATAGTTCATTGCTAGTGAGTGTCTACTTGCGAAAGTCCTAGCGGACTTTCTATCTGTTTTTTTTTGCTAACTTTAGGGCTTAAACACGCAACGAAACTATAGCCCAACCGATATAAAAGAACTCAGAAAGGGGTCTTTTTTTTATAAAATCATTTCTGAATACGGAACAACAGTCGAAAATCCTTTCGACTTAAAATAAGCCATTGATTCTGCGTTTCCTGTTGCTAAGAAGAAGTCGCCCCCCCAGGCACCCAAACTCTTAATAGCCCCCTCATAATCCGAAAACAAGGCTTCCTTTAAAGGCGGTTGTTGGATGAGCGTAGAGATGTAACGTTCATGCTGTTCAATCAGCGATTCAAAGGTTTTAATATCGGTACAATTTAAGAGTTCTAAAGTTATTCTATTCAGCTCATAAAAATCAAGTGATTGATCCGCAGTCAGCGTTTTGTAGGATGCAATCCCATCTCTACTGTTTTGTTTTTGGTTGCGATGTACAAAAAATAAAGACTCTATAAATAGAGGTGAAAACTCAGCTATTTTGATCGTGGGTTTTCCTTCTTTTAATTGGTATAAAATCCCAGAATTCTCTTGTGCACAAGCAATGTCAAACCCACTGCCACCAAAAGTCAATTCCAGTAATTTAAAAGCATCTACCTGTGCCCATTGGGCTAAATTATTGATTAAGGTGGAGGAGGAGCCAAGCCCCCAGTTTTCTGGAAATTCAAGAGTAGACGTTAATACATAGCCAGTGTCTGCTTCAAAAAGTGTGGGGTTCAACTGTTGTAAAGCTTCTAAAACTTGAACCAAGCGCACTGCAATATCTGAAGGGTTTGATGTAGAAATTTTTAGAGTGGCATCAATCGTAAACTCAGCTTCAAACCAAACATCTCCCTCATTGGAAATGCTTTTCCAAAGTATTGTATTTTCAGAGTTAGATTCTACAGATAAAGATTGTCCAAATTTTGTAGGCAATGCTAGGGCCAAGGCACCTTCTAAAACCGCATATTCTGCGCTG